>JACLAC010023390.1_pt1 | contig 17096 bp, 10 predicted proteins | sample 8027881 | NCBI WGS metagenome assembly JACLAC01 (sample SAMN15725517, study PRJNA655200) | protist metagenome | isolation source: fluorescence activated cell sorting (FACS) single amplified genomes of... | place: Spain: Blaines Bay Microbial Observatory, Mediterranean Sea | collected 2016-01-19
TGCCGTCATCATGGACGACGCCCTTATTGTATAGAAAGCGGAACTTCTTCGTGACCTTGGGAGTGCGCATGGAGAACTTTTCATCCACAGATAGGTGGTTCATTTTGGGGCAGAGAAATTGAACCTGCTTCTGCGTTTTCTCGCCTCCACGAGCCATCGTCTCGAAGTCTTCGAAGGAGAGTTCCTCACCTTTACTTTTTTTGTATCCTTTACATTTTGTGATATCCTCACACCCCTCTTTCCTGAGGCAATAGAACTTACAACCACCCAAGATGAGCGCGTCGAAATGGACCATCCCACCCTCCTCTTCTTTAAGCCTCTTTATGTCGTCCTTGCCCCACCCACAATCCTTGAGGTGGTCGTCGGCTTCATTCTTTAGAGACCCGAGGGCATCACCACAACCATCCCACATGAACTCCTCCATCAGGTCGGGATAGTCATTCAACTTCGCATCGGTGATGACCGAGTCCGTGTCGCACATGAACACCCGCTTACCCTTGGACTCGATGCCGTCGATGAGAGACCACAGCCGACACCTCGAATACGACGAGATAGCTGAAGCGACGCCAACATTAAAGTCCTTGATTGGGAGGTCTTTCAACACTCGAGCGATACCATACTTACCGATTTCGGTATAGTTCAAAAACTTACCCCTGTTGATGTAGTCGTGGATATCACACGCCCCTTTTTCCTGAATAAGCACACTATCTTTGTCCTCCACCCTGATACCCCAGAACCCGTAGGCTGAGTTGATGATGATTTTCCACACCTGCGCCAGAGCCTTGTTCCCAGCCTTTTTAGCCTCAGCCTTGCGTTTAAACGCTTCCTCGAAAAAGCTTTTCATCCAGGGCGCCGACTGAAACGACCAACCACCACCGATCTTATACTCATACATACCGCTCTGGATGCCGAGCTTCAGCTCCTCGCTAAACAGATTCATAGGAGTGAACTCCTTGTAGTGACCGAAATGGAACTTACCATCCACCATCAAGCCATGAAGGGGCTTCTTTTCACCCACCATACTCGGACGACTTTTGACTTCGACGGAAACGAAACCGTAAAAGCTTTTTGGATCAACCTTTTCGACCCACACAGGTTCGCCGTACGGCAAAGACTTGGTCCCAGCCCAGGGATACAAACTGGTGAAGTCGAGGTAGTAGAGCCTATCACGAGGCACGCGACCCATATGAAAAATCTCGACACGACCGCCACGATAGAAGTCGCGAATGAACTTATCGATCGAGGGGGCGAGCGTGTAAATTGGATACTTCAACTGTTTATAATGTTTCGCAAAGATGGTCTTCTTCGCTAAACTCGCACCCGTGTAGCATGAGGTCATGTTGATACCGAGCCTACGACCAGGGTCGAAGGGTGCTGAAACGGCTATTCCCACCGCTTCACTCACAAACTCGGGAAGCGCCTTGAACTTGACCCAGTACGGAACACGATAAAGCTTGATCCCTTGCTGTTCGCACAAAAGCGTTTTTCTCGCATCGTCAGCTTGAAGCTTTTGAAACGCCTCCTTGGACTTGTGGAACCAATTAGGGAACTTGAAATGTTGTTCGCCGTCATACTCGAACGCAATCTTCAACTCCTCGCAATACCCGTCCAACTCCAAGCCCTCGAGAAACTTTGGACGAACCTTGATGAAGGGACGACCAAAGGCACTCGCAAAAAGTTGGCGCACGTAGGCTTCACTACCCTTGAACTCGTCTTCAGCGGTGCTATTGAACACCTCCTTACTGAAACACACCAAGCACTCGAGGAGACCTTTACAGTCATTTTCGAGATACTTATGAAGCTGAGGGAACGTGTCCCAGTTCTCGACGGTGATGTCGTCGTGTGAAACAGTCTCGGTGAGTTTTTTATGCTCGACGTTAAACTCTTTACACAACTTTTCTAAGCCCTGAGGCAATAGACGAAGACTATCCCTGAACGTGATGATCGTGTCGCCGCCGACGATGACCTTGAAGTGGATGTATTTACCATCCTGATCGACGGGAGGCTCGGGGATATCAAACCTGTCGTCTTCCAACAGACCTTCCTTGAAGAGAAACATAGCATCATACGAACCCCCGTTATGGGCGTAGAAGGTGTGACCATCAAATTGTCTGCGATTTTCGTAGATGAAGTCCAGGCCCTGCTTGATTGACGACCCAAGACCCCAGAACGAAGCATACTGGTCTTCCCAAGCGAGACCCATAGCATAGCACACGTGGACTCCGTCTTCCTTACCATTACCCGTACACTCGAGGTCCCACGCGACGAACTTTTGATCGTAAGGTCTAAAGAACTTTTTTCGTTTCACTTGAATAACTCTACTTTCACCTTCAGGTTCCGCCACGACAACCTCAGCTTCCCAAGGTTCGTTAATCTCAGCACGGCGCAGGAGCGCCACGAAGTGATTCTCTCGAAGCTGGATTTCGATTGGACGTCGGTTCAGCCTTCGACTCGCCTTCTTCCCAACCTCACCCGAAGGCACGAACCTCCTGATTTTATGGAACACGTTATTATACAAAACGATTTCAGTTTTCTTGTAGTCAGCTATGTCCTGAAGATCATCCATGTGCGTGCGCTTCTTGTTGGAGGGATTCACCCGATGCTTTAAGTCGGCAGATCTCTGGACAAGGCGCTTTTCACCCTTTTCCAACATCCACTTATACTTATCCCTGTTGATGGATATTTCACACGCCGAAAACGCACAGTTCGTCGTAGTATTCGGCGAAACAATCACCCAGGTCTTACTCGCCTGAATGAAACTCCTCCCTCCCTTACCTACAGAAACATCTGGCTTGATCACCCGTATGGCGACATCGTTAATACCCCACTCCAAGTAATTCAGCGTGAGATTCCTAAGCTCTCTCTGGAGCTCCTTCACAGCCTCGGCTTTTGTTTTTTGAGGAGGCACGTGTCTTTTTGTCCCATTACCAAAAAGCTCGAAGCCATACAAAGCACCAGCCACGAGAGGCACACTCATGAACAACATCTGCCGAAGCTCAGCCAAGATATCGTCCTCTTCCGTTTCGCTGACGTCGAACATGTAATCATCGAACACCCCGACGTCCTCGAACGACCGGGTCGTGACGCTTTTTGCTCGTAACGCCCGTTTTCGAAACGCTCGTTGAATGCGTTTCGCTGAAACTTCCTTTCTTTTCTCAAACTCCTCCTGAAGCTTGTCCCAAATCTGCTCGGTACTGAGACCGCGGAGCTTCCAGCCACCGTGCTGCTCCCAGCCCCTAATGCTCTTCAGCCCAAAGTAAGCCCGAAGCTCATGTTTGATCACATCTCTCTTCCTAACCATCCTATACTACTGTGAGATTATTTCCTTAAGCTACTTTATCAGATTCGCCCTCCTGAGCTTTTCGAGATTAAAGACTTTGACAGGCAACCCGGCGAGATGTCTGACGAGCGCCTTCCTGAGGAGAACCTTTTCACGGTTCTGCTGGTAATACTCTCTCACCTTCTCACGATGGTGTTCTCTGTTCTTTTCGTAGTATTTCTGGTTGTATTCCTGCTTACCCATCTATCTTTACATTAGAAACTATTTCTTTAAGATCTTCGAAGGACGTCCCGGGTCACGCCGAAGCCCCGTGCGCCTTTGAGGTAGTGTTTTCCCAGGGACGCATCCTCCGAGAGGGACGGTCGTCATCCAAAGGCGTTTCAGCAGCGCGTCGAAGACTTGTCGTTCCAGGAACAGAGAAGCGTCGCTGAGAGTCCCGCTCGTCGCGGTCCGAGATGAGTTCCCGAAAAAGAATGCCCTTTTCCCATGGACGAAGATTTTGTATGTTCAACCTGGGTTCTTCACGGCGCCGTTTGTACGGCGACTCACCAACACCCTCCACCAGGGGTTCAGCAGAACCACCCTCGAAATTGACTGTCGAGTCTTCGGTCAACGGTAGAGACACGTCATCGGCGAAGGGGCGAGATGGTTTAGCGACACGTCCAACACGACGAATGTAAAATCGGGTGATATATTTTGAACGCTCATCCAACAGGTCGATATCGTTATCCTGGGCGAACTTCAGCAAAACCTCGTCGTAATCCTCGGCGAACATCATGGTTTGCTTCCCAGTATCGCTATCCGTAATCAACCAGAGAAGAGTCTTGCCGAACCGTTCTGATTGGCGACGAGGCTCGTAGGAGGCATCGGCGTTACCTATGTCTTCGATGATCTGAAACAGCTCTTCAGGATTAATTCGAAACACCTCCGACCCTCGACCGTCCACGGACCGACCCATCTCCCGGAGTATCTGCTTCAGCCGAGTCTCCACACGAGCCACGATCGAAACACCGGTCTCGCCTCGCGTCCGTCGAGGGAACTGTTTGAGGAACAGCACCCGAATACCTGACTGAGGAAATAGTTCATCGAAGTTGCTCGACATGTGCGTGTAGCTTTTCAAACGAGCGGTGACACCCGATTGAGACATGCCGATCTTGACGTTGATACCATCTTTACTATCTCTCGTGCTACGCCTACGGAGGTAGGTGTCCTCCGCCAAGTTCGTACCTACGACATAGAGGAAGTGCTTGTCCTTCAAACGAGCTTCGTTCTCCTCCAAGAAGTCTCTCACCTGGACGCCTTGAGCGTTCTGGTACATATATAATCTACGCATAAATAAAATGAAGACGACACCCGTCGACATTAAGCCCTTCAGAGAGCTGGGGAACCCCGCCTTTGCGATAGACACGCCCCGCGACCACATAAGCTTGGGAAGTCTCGTGCTTTGCGTGGCGAAGAAGCAAAGTGGAAAAACTTTTTTCTTGTCGAACCTCTTGTATCAACTGAAACAAGCAGGGTGTATGGACCGCTTGTTTTGTTTAAGCGACACCTTCGATTCAAACAAGAAGATGCTGGAGAACCTCGAGATACGCCCCGAGGACATTCTGAGTCCAAACGACCCCGACGCGGTCGACAAAATCGTCGCCGAGATAGACAAAGAACGCGACGACCTTTTGGAGTACAGAGAAAAAATGAAACGATGGAAAGCGTTCAACAGGAAGCTGGACATCAACAATCTGGATGACCTGCTGGAGTTTTACGACCCCGTGACGAGGCAGTTCGAAGCACCTAAACATAGATACAACGGACGCAAACCCGTCGTGGGTCTGCTCTGTGACGACATTCAAAGCACCCCTCTGATAGGGAGCAAAAAGTTTAAGAACCTCTGTATAAAATGTAGACACGTGGGGTCCTTCGAAAACGGTGAACCACCCATAGGCGTGTCCATCTTCATAGCTGTCCAGAACTACGTCGCCTCGGGGAACGAAGGTATTCCAAAGAGCATCAGAGGGAACATCAACTGCTGTGCGATTTGGAAGACGGGCAACTTGAAGGAACTCGACTTACTCACAACAGAACTTTCAGGTGTCCTTCAAAAAGAAGAAATCCTTGAAGCATACAACTATGTAATGAACAAAGACCCAAACAACAGACACAACTTTCTCTTCGTGGATCTTACACCCAAGAAACACCACCCCAGCCCCTACAGGATGAACTATACAGAGTGGATTGTGGAGTCGTGAGCGGACCGGAACGCAACGGAATCGCGAACTGGTGTCGAAAAAAGCTGTTCTCAGCGGATGAAAATGATGTTTGTTATTTTCAGAACCGATTGCTTTCCTTTGAAATTTAGTCAAAACAAACTTGAATTGTTAGTTGGAGTGAAATCCTGTAGTAGATGTGTAACCAATTTACCTTCGCAGTAGGGCATTTATTACAAAAACTGGTATGATAGTACTCATTATCCATTAAAAGTTATAACTTGATATCGGTTTGGTTGAAAAAGTTGAAGGTTGAAAATCCCATTCTGTCGGAGAAATGAATAAAACATTTATTTAATGACAATCGAAAATTACAGCCAATCAAAACGCGAGAAAATGTGTCTGTATACTAATCTGTAATATCTTAGCCTCGTCAAGTAAGATCACAACACCGCGCGCCGTCACGCGCGCGCTTCACGCGCACCTGCCGCACCTCGAAATCAATAGACTATCACGGCCCAAGGCGTCAAGAGTTCCAAATTCGTTTTAACATGTTTTTCAGTCGAAGTAGCATTTTTCTGCTTGTGCTTTGTGGCATCTCAAATGTTTGTTTCACTTGCGCAACTGCTTCCTCAATTCAAACGTCTTTACCCGACGTTGTGAGAACCCAAGCATCCCAAGCTATGAAAGGGCTTACAGCTGCATCGGGGATTCATGGTCGCTTAAAGTCCTATCAGGTGTCGGAACCGACAGCAAGGAACTCGAGGCACCTCCTAAGCGATATGAATGGATATGTTTGTACTGCTCTCCACGCCATAGGGACGTGCAGTCCAATATTTTCAAAACTAGAATGCTCGTCTGAGACACTTTGTGAGTGGGATGACGATGATTCTTCCTGCGGCGTGAATAGCGGAGAGAACAGCTACATCGCCAGCGTGCAGGCAACATACACTAGTTCGATCGTAAACATCTCCCAGAGCTGCCTGTCTTCTTCGACATGTAGCGACGAATCGTGTACTATGCACGACTCATGTGTGCCTAACTTTGAAGGTTTCCAAAAGGCTTCTCCAGGCACTGCTGCTACCAACTACTTCTTCGCAGAAAGTTTTAAGTGCAGGTTGGGATTCAAATCACAGACAACTTGCGATAGTGACGACGCCCCGAACTGCGAGTGGCAACAAGACAGTGACGACGGAACTTGGGAATGCGGACTCAGTAGCCTTGCAGTTGGATTGTTACTTTATGAAGGTGGACGAGAATGTGACTTCGAGGAGCCGTCAGTGTCGGACATGACCGCCTCCAAGCATGATCTTTGCAGTTTGTTTGAAGCGAACGCCAAGTGTTCTGGCATAACCACGCAGCTATCGTGTTCTCTTGACTCTGATTGTCAATGGGACTCAAAATCAGAGGATCCATCTTCTACGTTGTACCCTTGTACTGCAGCAGATGCTAAAGGTGAGCAAGCCAGCAAGCTCCTCTACAGTGACATGTCTTCCTATGTCAACTCATTTTATGAATGCTATGTACACTCAAGTAAAACAGAATGTATAGAAGATGTGGAATGTTCGTGGTCTTATGCCGCAGGAAGTGGAACTACTGACGAGACATGTTTGCCAAACGATATCAAACTCTCAAAGTACTATGGCGAGCACCCGCATGTTGCAGCATCTGCTGAAGTGTATGGGGTTTGCTCTGGTGTTTCTCAAGATGAATGCGGAACAGGTACCACTGATGGTAAGTGTCAATGGGCTGAAGCCTCTTCAGGTGGGGATGCTGAGTGTATTGTGATTCGTGAATATGCTTTAAGCACCTTACCTTGCACGTGTCCGCAAGCGACAGATCTCTTAGAAGAAGAAGGTATCTCCGCAGATCCATGCACCCCGTCACCACCACCTCCTGCATCACCTGCACCACCTGCACCACCACCATCAGAATTTTCAACGTCAGATTCCCGAAGCCTCAAAACATATGCATCCTTCCTGGCCGCAGTTGGAATTTGGCTCATCCTTGCTTACTGAGCTTCGAAGACAATATGGAGGGTGTGAAAGCTGTACATGTAAATAAAATGTCCTCTTAAGTTAAATGTCCCATGGTCGCAAAGAGCGAACCCCCGCGCAACTCGCCGTCCTCGCCCAAGCCCGTGAGAAGGCGAAGATAGTCATCGCCGAAAGAGCTAAACTAAACGCTCTGGCGAAGAAAGACGAACCCGAACCTGTGTTGGAAGACCCTTCCGAACCTCAACCTGAAACTGAACCTGAAGCGCCCCCTCCTCCTCCTTCTGAACCCAAACTCTCGTCTGTGTCGGAGGACCCTGCTTCTGAAAGTGAAGATGAAGAACCGCGTCTAAAGTATCGCTACATCCACGGCGTGGGGTACATCAAAATAAAATAACACCCTACTGTAAATGAAGCACAAGTACGTCATCATCGACAGTTCCAAGGAGAACCACAACAGCGTGGACGCCAAGTTCAAAGTTCAAATCCCACAAGGCATCACCGGCACGACCCGAGTGTGTGTGAAGTCCTTCTCGATGCCTAACTCTTACCATAACATTTACGGCGACCTGAAGACCGCCAAGTTCGTAGAGTTCTATCGCCCCACGCCTGAGTCTGACTGGGTGTACGAGGTCTTCAGCTTCAATCTCAAAGAGGGATACACCGAAACCGACAACCTCTTTTTAGAAATACAAAGTAAGTTCACCAACGCCTCGGGTAATGAAATCACTCGAGAATCGGATGGCTCGACCACCGTCCAGCACGTCGGGGAGATCGATACCCCCACGATCGTCAGCGTCAGTCACGACTCGAGCAACTACCTAAACAGTCTCTCGTTCGACAGCGGAACTCAGGACAAAGTCATCGGTCTCTACGTCGACGACCAAAACAAACACACCATATGGGAATCACTCGGTTTCGATAAGAGGCGAATCGTCAAACAGACCGACCTCCTCGATATCCAGACAGAGCTGAACGCGCTACACCCTGGAGCGTCCGCTTCGTACATCCAGTCCGCACTCAGGGTAGACCAGACGGCTTTCTTGAGGGGGTGTAATTCATCGGTGGTGGCGGAGTATCGCACGCTCGTGTCTCCTCACGCTGGAACCCACGAAAACCACAACGGGATATACATCGCTTCCCAGGCGCTCGGCAACGACACGATGGTCGCCAGGTCCGTGGATGATGCCACTATGGTGGCGCACTCGTCCGACGTGCTTCAGTTCATCAACAACGATGCTCCCAGGTTCTCGCACCTCACCTACCACACGGAAGTTCCCATGTGGAATGTTCTCACCAAAAATTATCTCAACTATTTTGATATCGAGATTCGCGACCACAAGGGACACCTGTTCCCCCGCTCGGCGATCGCCGACTTCGTGATGGTCCTGATGTTTGAGGTGGTGGATGAAATCAACGAAAACATCGACGACGTGGTCGCGTATCAAGCCCAGGCGTATCGTGAGGGTCACCCCACTTCATCTGGGGTGTGACCCGAAAAACTTTTCTCCGTCTATTCTAAACAATAATGGAAGCCATACCTCGTGGTCTCGTTTCTCGCGATATGATCAAGATGATCCCAGGCATCAAGTGTCTTCGCACGAACATCCTCCCTTCGCACCACTCGGGAAACCACCAGTTCACCTCGACCGCGTCGAACAAGGTGACTTTTCAGATACCTTCATTCCCCAACAGCTACATTAACACAAAAAGATCGTTCATTCGTTTCGTGTTGAAAACATCAGCCAACGGTGTTCTCGTTCCACAGGCGAACCCTTTCCGTCGTCTCCTTCTTAAGTCGTCTCGGGGTCAAGTCCTCCAAGATATCGACAACTACGACGTCCTGTGTCGCCTTTTCCAGAACATGAAGACTAAGCAGACCTTGGAAGCCGAGGCTGTCTCCACCAAAGACATTCGCGCCGTGGACGTCGGCAAAAACTTTTCCAAAATGACGAACGCCTCGGGTCAGTTGGCGAAGCACACGCTCCAGTCCGGTATCCTCGGCGATTGGCAGGAGTACCTCGTGCCTGTGTCCTCTATGGTAGCTGCGTCTGGATATGCTTTCCAGCTTGAGTTGTTCCTCAACGAGGATGCTAAGGTTGTGGGTTCTACCAACACCAACGCCGCTTCGTATTCTCTCGAAGAGGTTTCCTTCGACGTGGAACTGGTCGAGGTGAGCGACGCTATCATGGCGGACATCAACTCCGAGTTAGCCAACGGCACCCAGATTCCCCTGCCTTACAAGTCGTGGCGTTCGCACCAGACCGCGCTCAGCGGTGCTGGAACCGAACATAAGATCGATATCTCTGAGTCTGCGATGAACCTCACCAATATGTATAGCGTTCTCGTGCCACAGTCTTGGTCTCAAAAACAGTCCGTCACCTCCGCTAAGTATCTCGCCAAGGAGTACGATCCTTACTCTTTTTACGGCGGTCGCAAGGCTCTCAACGCGTCTGGTGCCTTCACAGACGCCACAGACTACGTCAATAAGTATGTCTGGAAATACGGCAGCACATATTACCCTCAGGCTCCGATTGAATTGGTTCCTGATTCTACTTTGGCTCTCGAGACTTCTCTCGCGACTCTCGACCTCAAGAACAACGAGCGTCCTTTCATGGCGACTCTCGAGGACAACGCGACCGATTCCCAGCCTCGCTTCGAGACCCGTGATTTCGTCCTCGCCCACTCCTTCCGTAAGTCGGGAGATAAGGGTATCGTCTCGGGATTGAACTCTGCTAATTCGGGCGCCCCCATTTCTCTTCAACTTCACTTTAACTCCAACCCCAACGCTTCTGTTCCCAAGTCCGTCCAGACCTTCATCGAACAGGAGAATACCCTGTACATCAAGCCCAACGGCGAGTCCTCGACTGTCGCTAATTAAGTTCTCGCCATAGTAATAATGGATCGACGCGAGTCTCTCGACGACATCTATGGATCCGCGGGCAACGCCCTGGATGCGGTGTTCCAACAACATGATTTCGGACACCACGTCTATTCGTATAGACCAACAAATACCCTCAGCGCTGACTTGAGCGCCCACATCGGTGAACGTCTCGAGAGTGATATCAATAAGAAACACAAAGATGCCGAATCTATCGACCAGCACAAATACGCTCGATTGGCGAACGCTTCCTACGACAACTTCAACGGCAAGAGTGTCCGCGACAACTTGCGAAAAAGCCAATATGATTACATCGGTGATCTGAAAGATTTTGAAATGGACAACGAACTTTCCACGAAAGACGACCTCGTGCTTCATAACGCGGAGACGGGCGAGACCGTCATCTCGTATCGGGGTACGACTGATGACCCTGTCGGCAAACCGAAGAACTTTGTTCAAGATTGGCTCGTAAACGGGCAGATAGCAGGCGGTTCCACCCACACGTCTCGAGCGAAAACGGCTGAGAAACAAGCCGACCAGGTTATCCAGAAGTACGGGAAAGACAATCTCGTAGTGACCGGACATAGCCAAGGTGGAGGTATATCATATCACATCGCCACGAAATACGACCTCGAGGGACATCACTACAACCCCGCCATAAACCATTCGAATGTCGCACAAGCTGGAAAGTTCGCAAACAATAAAAACGCTCAAAACATTTATAAAACGCATTTGGACTTTGCGTCGCCGTTGGCGTATTCTAAGCATCTAAAGAAGTCCAACACCACGGTTCACACCGTTGGGACGATAAAGGGCATGGATAGTCCGGTCTCGACGCATTCCATCGACCAATTCTCCCCTTCTCCGTACATGATTCATGCCGATGGAACAGTCTCCGTGAAACGCCAAACCGCGAAACAATCAATAAAAAATGGAATCAAGCACACGGTCACGTATCATCCTGTGGGTAAAGCCGCGGTCTCCGTCACGGATCGGCTTCCTTCTCTCGCACACGGCGTCATCGATGCTGGAGCGTCCGCCTCTAAAATGACCACGCACCTCGGTGTGAATGTAGCTCTCGGTGAGGAACAAGCCGTCGTCGATGAAATGATTGTTGATGCTTCACTCGCACTCGCCCCTGAGACGATGGGTCTCAGCATGGTCGCCGGTGCTGGGGCTGTGTTTCTCCATCACGTCGCTGGGAGCTGGGTCGAGAAGCACGTCGATAAGGTTGCGGACAGAGCTATCGACACGGTCTCCAAGGCTGGTCATAAAGCGACGAACGCGTTCTTTTCACTTTTTTAAGATAAAATGTGTGTGAATTGTAAGAATGTCTTTCATCAACGACCTCGCTTTCGGCGAGAAGTTGGACGAGTTGGAGATCGAGGGAGACTTGAAAGTAGGAGGGGACATACTTCTACATGGAGAGTTTCCTAAGATGGATCAGCAGATAGCCGCCCTCAACTCTTCGATTTCATTAAAAGCGAATCAGTCCGATCTGGATGTAGTGGTAGTCACTCTCAACATGAAAGCGGATCACGAAGAAGTTGTCGCTTCCTTGAGCCTTAAAGCGGATCAATCCGAGTTGGACTCGGCGCTCAGTAGTGTTGATAGTCGAATCGACGGCGTGGATGGTTTGCTGGGGACCAAGGCGAACCAGAGTGCTTTGGATACTTTGGATACTCGGGCGAGTGTTTTGGAACAGGATCTGACGAGTAACGCCTCTCGTGTTTCGGTGCTGGAGACCGACCTTTCGGATAACAGTTCTCGGGTGAGCGTTTTGAAAGAGGACCTGACGAGCAACATAGATATATTACACGGCAACCTGGAGACCTTTGAGAGCAACATCGAAATACTTCATGGGAACGTGGAAACGCTCACGGGCAACATCGAAATACTTTACGGCAACGTGGAGACCCTTGAGAGCAACATCGATATCCTTCACGGCAACGTCGAAACCCTTTCGAGCAACATGGATATCCTTCACGGGAACGTCGAAACGCTCACGAGCAACACAGATATCCTTCATGGGAATGTTGAGACGATAGAGTCAAACATTTCTATTCTTCACGGGAACGTCGAAACGCTTTCAAGCAACATAGATATCCTTCATGGGAATGTTGAGACCCTGACCAGCAACATCGATATCCTTCATGGGAATGTTGAGACCATGACGAGCAACATTGATATCATTCACGGGAACGTCGAGACCCTGACCAGCAACATCGAGATACTCCGTGGGGATGTCGAGACCCTTACGAGCAACATCGAGATACTTCACGGGAATGTCGAGACCCTTACGAGCAACATAGAGATACTTCATGGGAATGTCGAGACAATTTCGGACGACCTCGTATCAAATGTATCACGCATAGCTGCTATTGAGGGCGACTACATTACGACAAATGAATTAGTTGTAGCTACAGCAGCTACGGCTGCTGGTGCTGGTTTTCTCACGGCAGGTTCGGTTATATTCAGTTCGTTTAACAACGCCACACAGACCACGACTTCTAAAACTTTAGGGGATCACTTCGATGAACTTGAAGACCTATACAATGCGAATGAGGATTTTAATATGGAGACCTTCGTCCAGAAGCCTACAGATTTCAGTAGTGTACCTCTTCCACAAGGCACTACGGAAAGCAACCTCAAACTGTATACTGAATGGAAGGTGGACAGGTTGAAAGAGGGAAGGGGGTACGGCACTAATGATGAGAACTCGTACCTGAAAGTTCGAGATGCGAGTGTGAGTTTTGATGGAAATCGAATTGGTACGCAGAAGATAGAGTTTCTTCGCACGACGGTGAATGAAGCTTTCGGTGCGAACGAATGTGCTGACTGGCGTTTGACCACCAATAACACTTGTGGTTTTGATGTGTATCGAAAGGCGACGCACCCCACACTGGGTAGTCTGTACGACGGCAATGTTATTGAGATAAAGCCTGACGGCGACATAAACATACCTAAGGTTGGTGGGCTTTTCATAGATAATGAAGAAGTTGCAACTATACAGGACATCACGGATCAGGTAGCCCCTGTTGACCAAACTGCTTCGCAACTCGTGTCGCTCACGAATGGACACGGCAATCGTCTCACGACACTGGAAGGGGCTGGGTATGTTAATCAAACAACCTTTAATAGCACTCTCAGCACATACGCCACGGCGTCTTCGCTCGGCACAACAAACACGACGGTGGGGGGCATAGACACTCGGCTCACGACGGTCGAAAACGCTGGGTATGTTTCGGCTTCAGGTTTGACGGGATACAATTTCGCCACGCAGGGGTATGTGAGTACGGCTGTGAGTGGTCTCGCCACAGAGAGCTATGTCGATACGGCTGTGGATGACCTCGCTACTGAGAGCTATGTTAATACGGCTGTGGCTGGGGTGAGTGGAGGAGCTGGTCTCAACTCGAGTGGCGTGTTGGATATCAGCAAAGATGGGGAGGTGGCGAAGTTTCAACCTGCGACATCTGGGGAATATGTTCTCGTCAACTTCAACTCCAAAGCCAATAGTGGAAGCGACAAGGGGTTCATCTTAGTTCAAGACGAGAGTGCGAACTCGCCAGGTACGAGTGGAGAAGACTTACGGATGACGATAGGTGTTCATAACGATTTCAGGAGTTCAACTTCTCACTCCGATGAGCTTTGGTTTCAGGGTGGTGGTCGTCTCTGCTATAATGTGGGTGAGTGGGACAGCGAACTCAACACCATCATAGGTGACCCTGGCTCTGGTACATCACACGGCGGTGTTAAACACGAGTGGCGGATTAATAATAGTGCGAAGATGACGCTAAACAGTTCTGGTCTCTATTTGAACGACGGGTGGTTTAGAACATACGGAAGTCGTGGGTGGTACAACGAAACGCATGGGGGTGGGTGGTACATGACCGATAGTTCGTGGGTGAGAGCTTACAACGGCAAGGGGGTTCACGCTTCTCAATTCGAAGTAGATACCAACAGTTCTCGTGATAAGTTTCGTGTATATCCAACCAGTCAATACTGTATTGGAATGCAGTCTGGCGTTACCTTCGGCGACTTGAACGATTGGGCGATGACCTTCCAGATGAATAACGATAACGACCGTGGTTTTTGGTGGGGCGATGATGGTCATAACACCAGTCAAGGTGCGATGTCCCTCTCCACGAGGGGGTGGCTCAGCGTCGCAGAGCGTATTTTGGTCGGGGCTGGTCAATCCTCTACGGGTGGTGCTTCGTATCCCCTTGATGTTCGTGGAAAAACCCGTCTGTACGAAAGTACAGGGAGTTCGCCGTCAACCACAGAGGGGACTTTGATACTTCAACACGGCAACAGTGGAGGGACATCGAGTATCGTGTTCCCGAGTGCTCGGAATAGGGGTAGTGACTACGGATACATCAGCTACAGTGATAGTAATTACTCTGGTGGTGAACGGGCGAGACTGAGGATAGGGACTTCAAACGACGGCGACGATGATATTATTCTTCAACCAACTGGAGATGTGGGTATTAATAATGATAATCCATCAGAAAAGCTTGATGTGACGGGAAACATCAAGGCGTCTGGTCGTGTTACAGCAAACGACGCAGATTTTGATGCCATCCTTTCTGGAGGGTACGCTCAATATAAGTTTTACTACTCTGGGATGCAGGGTGTTGTCAAGCAGTGCGGCAGGGACGTCCACGTCGCGGCGGGGCATAAACGACGAGATGATGTACTCCCCCCTGGCCAGATGACGCTCGTCCGCGTACAGCCCAGCTGCTACAGTCTTCACGGCACGAATCTCTTGGCAGTAGTGCTTATCGTGCGGGCCAGGCTGGTACCACATGTCCTTCTCCGACGTCACAGAGTCTCCATGCTCGGTTACCTTGCGTTTAAGAGATGCGCCTCGAAGAAAATGCAGTTGCTTCTTCGCGTCGCGGCCCGTGCGCTTCGCCAAGTCCCCCAACACGAGGTTGTACATTTCTCTGATCGACCCTTGGCTCATGAGCTCCCCCGTCGCGCGAGCTTCCGCGTTCTTTGCTGCCCCGGGAGTCGTCTTGAAGGCGGAGAGCACAGAAATGTGCTGCCATCCATGAGGGTGCGCGTCGTCGAGCAGGTCCAAGTTGTTCTGCTCGGCGAGTAGCCAAAGATTGTCGTTGAGCGCCAAGATGGCCGAAGCAGCAACCCACTTATCTGTCTTGTCGAACAGGTGTACATGAACATCATACGCCGCATCTTGATTCTGCTTGTTCATGTTGTGCGTGAACACAAGATTCAACGGGGTGTGCGGCCCGAGCGCGGGATACTTGGGCATCTTGACCAACCCGCCCAAGTGCGATGAGGAGGCGAGCTCCGTCGCACGGCCGCAGCAATCGTCCTGCGCCAGCCACAACAGGCGCCCGCTGACCATGTCGTGGTACTTCTTGCGGCAGCTGGTTTCGGTGACGCGCTTCGCCGCGGCGATTGCAAGGACCATGCTTCCCGCGAGAACGTCTTCTCGCTCGGCTACCGGGATCATCCGGTTGAGACAGCCGGCTTCGGTGTCCAGAGCTCTCGCGCCGACGTGCCCAGCGACAGCCCTCGACGCCTTTTTTATGTCGCCGAAGGACCGCAGGCTCGGGGGTTGGCCTTCGCGAGACTCCCCGGCGAGGTTCAAGCCGTGCGTGAGGTCGTGTTGCAGCGCGTTCAACATCCGATCCCATGACGCATAGGTCAATTTACGTACCGTGCCGTCTTTGGTGCCGTCTTTGAACAAGGTGACGATGGCGTAGTTCACCGCGTTCTGCACTTTGGTGGGCTCGACGGGTACCGCCTGCTCCGCGCACCACGCGCGATATTGCTTGATGCGGCCCGCGTACTGTACCGCGGCCGAACGGCTTCGTCCCACCCCCCGTACGGCGTTCACCGCAGCATTGACAACGTTGGCATTGGTCCTGAATAACTGCTGCGGAGTCACACACGGAGACAAAGCCAACGGCGTCGCGCTCGAAGGCGAAAGCGCATCACCGGCACCAGGTGCCGGTGACAGCCTCTGAGATGCCCCATCAGGACCAGCAGGGGACCCCCCAGGAGACTGAAAATCACAAGAATTCAGTACACCACCAGGTTGACACCTCGCGACGGGGGCCCTACACTCCGCAGGCGGTGCAGCCGGGTGCACCGCCTGCGGTGCACCCACGACCTCGGGAAGTACGACGACGGATTCCGAGGGAATCTCGTCAACGTCGAGGCCTGCGGGGCTGGCCTTTGCGGAACGCGTCTTCCTCCGTACGTTACGCGTCATTGTCAGTGCGGTCACCCGTGCTGCTGCGACACGAATGACTGCACTGATCGTGCGCGGTGGAGTGGCGGTCAGGGTGTTCGGCCTGTTGTCTGTCCCGAGGAGGCATCGTTGCTTCTAGTGGGCCCGATTTTTCAACATTTTATGAAATGACAGCTGGGGACGACAGCTTGGGGACGAACGAAGCATGAAAGAAGTATTTGCTCCTGGTGGCGGCCTGGAGTAGAGCTGTGATATCTCCTCGGGCGAGCAGTTACGCGAGATGCGTCTCTGGTAAGAAAGATACATCACATCGCGAGCAAGGAGTCTATACTCGTCGACATCGTCTGATTATGAGATGCCGCGGAGGTACCGCACGGAGATACCGCACGGAGATACCGCACGCTCTCGAGCAAACATCGCATTCAAAATTCATTCTCATTCTCGCACACCATCATGCACACCATCCGAAGTCTGCATCCACCCTTCTTGGTTCGATCACCGCCGTCGTCGGACCCCC
>JACLAC010014759.1_pt1 | contig 17092 bp, 6 predicted proteins | sample 8027881 | NCBI WGS metagenome assembly JACLAC01 (sample SAMN15725517, study PRJNA655200) | protist metagenome | isolation source: fluorescence activated cell sorting (FACS) single amplified genomes of... | place: Spain: Blaines Bay Microbial Observatory, Mediterranean Sea | collected 2016-01-19
AGCAATTCTAGTGGATTTACTATTAATAGCATAGACTATGATGATGGTAATAAAAATGTAACATTAACTATTGGAGCTAGTTTTAGTGATGCATCTGATTATCCATTTGAAGTGGGTAAGAAGGTAATGATTGAAGGTGTTAGTGTTGGACTTGGTAGCACTGGTAAGGGTTATAATAGTGAGAATTATGATTATACACTATTTGAAATTTTAGAGACTGATCCTAATATTGGAGGAACTCTAGGAACTGTAAGATATAGTCTATCTAATATTCTTGCAGATGGAGAAATTCCAGGTACATTCAAATCTAATTTATCTTCTGCTAAAATTATAGCTGAGAAAGATTTTCCAATTTTTGATATTAAATTGAAAATTGATGAATTTGAAAAAGGAGAGGATGTAGTTTCTGGTTCTTCTAGAGGAACTGTTCAATCTTGGAATAGTTTGTATGGTTATCTTAGAGTATCTTCTATTCAAGATTTTGAAATAGGAAAATCTTTTATAGGACAATCTTCAGGAACTCAAGGAACTATTACTGAAGTAATAACAGATGATTCATTATATGATATTGGATCTTCTTCTATAGTAAAAGAAGGATTTCAAAATAATACTGGATTCTTAAATGATAATCTACAAAGAGTTTTTGATAGTGATTATTATCAGTATTTCTCATATTCTTTAAAATCAGAATGTGAATATGAAAAATGGAAAGAACCAGTATCTACTTTAAATCATACAGCAGGATTTAAAAAGTTTAGTGATTTAATCATTAGAAATGAAGAAGAAGTTGGAGTTTCTACTATTCAAACAGGAACTGTGTTTGAGGTTGTGAATGATTTAATTTCAATAATGGATTTGAATACAGTATTTGATTTTGATTTAGTAAGAGAAAAAACTTTAACAATAGGTTCTAAAACTATTTCAGATGAGGTAGTTTTTGATACTAGAATTCTTGCAGACTATAGCGAATCTATAGGTAATAGAGTATTAACCATTGATGACATTAGTGGAGATTTTAACAATAATGCTAGAACAGATGCTTTCCAATCTGTTGATAGTTTTAATTTAGCAAGTGTAAGATATAGAAAATATATTAGTTTTATTAGAGATAAGAGATTTACTAAAGAAAGGCAGATCTTATTAGTTTCTGCACTTCATGATGATAGTGGTAATATCTTCTTAAACCAATATGGTAGAGTTGAAACCAATACTGACCTTGGTGAGTTTGGTGGAGATTTAGGTTCCTTTGATATGGATATTGCTGGTGATGATGGAAGACTTTTATTCTTCCCTAAGAAGTTTAAATTTAATAATTATGATGTATCTAATATAGCATTTAATATTTCTGAGAGTGTTGTTGGTGTAGCTTCTACTGGATTGGGTGGTATTGTTAATATTACAAGTAGCACCACAACTATACCTTTAGGAATCACTACACAGCATAGTATTATATCCTTTGCTACCACTTATAGGGGATCTAAGGTTCTAGTGGCATATGCTGCTAGTGATGCATCATACTGGGAGCATGATGAGATAACTTTAGTTCATGATGGCACAAATGTAGATTTAGTAGAGTATGGTCAGTTAACTACAGGTAATGTTGGAAGCGCATCTGGTGAACCTGGTCTTGGAACTTATAGTGCATATATTGCTGGTTCTAGAGTTCATTTAGATCTTCATCCTACTGTTAGTACTGCAAGCACATATGTTGCTAATACAGTACATGTTGATTTTGGAAATGCATCATCTGCTGGTGTTGGAACTACATCATTAAACACTTCCAATTTAGATTCAAGATATACTGCTATATCCTCTAGTGGTTCTCCATCTGCTACCACAGTAGCACAATATGAAACTGAAACATTTAATGGTGCTTATTATGTTGTATGTATAGAAGATACTACTAATAGTCATTATCAAATATCTGAAGTGATAGTTGTTGATGATGGTACTACTGCTTTTATAACAGAGTATGCTATTAACCAAACTGTTACCAACCTTGGTGATTTTGATGCTGCTATTTCTGGGGACAATACTACTTTAACATTCACACCAATAGCTAGTGCTAATGTTCAGGTTAGGGTATTCCAAGCTGCTATGAGATTAGTTGATGAAGCAAATACTATTACTGAAATAGATTTAGATAATGCTACTATTGATACTGGTTTTGGTGCTTATACTGCTACTGAAACTGATGTTAAGAGAGCATTTGAACTTAAGCACAGACAACTGCCAATCTTTAAGAGAGACTTTGTAGGAAGTGCTTCTACTACTGTCAGTCTAACAGAAGATACAATTACTTTACCAGATCATTATTTTGTTACTGGTGAAGAATTAACTTACAGATATACTGGAGCTGGAACTACTTCTGCCATTGAAATTACCTCACAATCTATACCTGGATATGGTACTACAGATAAATTGCCTTCTACAGTATATGCTGTTAAGGTAGATGATACTTCTATTAGACTTGCAACTTCTGCTGAAAATGCATTAAAGACTACACCTACTTATTTGGATATTACTGCTGTTGGTGTTGGAACTTCTCATTCCTTTACTTCAAAGAAACAAAACTCAAGATGTATATTGAGTATTGATAATATTGTTCAATCACCAATAGTTGCTACTGCTGTAACTACTACTATTACTGCTGATGTATCAGCCACTACAGATAAGATTAAAATATCAGGGATAACTTCTATTACTGGTGGTGATATGTTGAAGATTGGTGATGAGATTATGAAGGTAGATTCTGTTGGATTAGGTGCTACAAACGTCTTACTTGTGACTAGACCTTGGATGGGTACACAATCAACTCTGCATAGTGATGGAACTTTAATTACTAAGGTAGATGGAGCATATAATATTGTAGACAGCACTGTTAACTTCTATACTGCTCCTGTTGGATTGACTCCATTATCAACCACTACAAACGAACCAGATGAGAGAGACTTTGTTGGTATAGCTACTCATTCTACCTTTAACGCAAGATCATTTATGAGATCTGGTATTACTGGTAGTGCTGATGAACCTTATGCTGGTAACTATATTTTTGATGATATTTCTGCTAACTTTACTGGATTGACAACTCAGTTTACTCTTAAATCTGATGGAAGTGATATAGCAGGATTTTCTACAAATAATGCTCTTGTATTAGTCAATCAAGTTCCTCAAGGTCCACAAAGATATACTGGTGGTGTTGCTGTTGCTGGTGATTACACTCTAATTGAAGGTAGTGTAGGTATTACTAGTATACAGTTTACTGGATCTATCTCATCAGTGGCATCTGATCCAAATAGTTCTAATGTTCCTCTTGGGGGTGTTATTGTTTCTGTTGGATCTACAGAAGGTTTAGGTTATCAACCATTAGTTGCTGCAGGTGGTACTGCTGTGGTTTCTGGATTGGGTACTATTAGTTCTGTAAGTATAGGAAATAGTGGATCAGGATATAGAACTGGTATTCAGACTGTTGTAAATGTAGGTGTTCAAACATTAAGCACTGGAGCACCTAATATTGAGTTTATTGGTACTGCTGCTATCAGTGGTGGTAATATTGTAAGTGTTGCTATCACCAATCCTGGTACTGGTTATACATCAACTAATCCTCCATTGGTTGTTATAGATGAACCATTATCTTATAGCAATATGCCTCTATTCTATTCTTCAAATCAATCTGGAGTAGGATCAGAAGCAAGAGCTAATGTAGTTGTTGGTTTGGGTGGTAGTGTTATTGATTTTGAAATTACCAATCAAGGATATGGTTATGGTGAAACTCAAAAGTTAACCATAGGTGTTGGTGGCACTGTGGGTATTCCAACTGCAGGTGCTACTGAATTTAGAGAATTCCAACTCACAGTCAATGAAACTGTAAGTGATAGTTTTGCTGGATGGACAGTTGGAGACTTCCAAGTTTTAGATCCTTTAGATGCATTATTTGATGGAAAGACAATTTCTTTTGCTTTAAATCTTAATGGCACTCAACAAACTATTCAATCAAAACCTGGTTCAAATATAGATGTTGAAGTTCTATTATTAGTATTCATTAATGATATTCTTCAAGGACCTGGAGATGGATATGAATTTAAAGGTGGTAGTTTTATAACCTTTAAGGAAGCTCCAAAAGCAGGAGATACTTCTAAGATTCTATTCTATAGAGGAACTGGATCTGTTGATGTTAGTAATGTTGATATTTTAGAAACAGTTAAAGTGGGAGATGAAATTAAATTGTATGACCAGTCTATTTCTTTGGAAGAAAATAATAGAACAGTAACTGTTATTAATTCTTCTGATAGTGTAGATACTAATCCATATTCTGGACCTGGTATTACTACTAATGAAACTTTCCAAAGATCTGTTACGTGGTCTAGACAAACTAAAGATAAGTTTATTGATGGTGATGCAGTTACTAAGGATAGACCGCAATATGAACCATTAATATACCCTAATACTAATATCATTCAATCTGTTGGTGTTGGATCTACTGTTATTTTTGTTTCTAATGTAAGAACTTTCTTTGATAGTTCAAAGGAAAACTATACTGGACAGAATGATATTAGAATCATTTCTCAAGATAGTTTTGTAGGAGCATCTGCTACTGCCTTTGTATCTGTTGCTGGAACTGTAACTTCATTTGATATTACAAATCCTGGTGTTGGATATACTATAGCACCATCTGTTTCTATTGTTACTCCCATAGGATTGACTACTTCTCAAGGTGCTAGAGCAACTGCCACTATAAGCGGTGTGGGTACTGTGAATGCTATTACAGTTTCTTATGGAGGAACTACTAGTGGATTTGCATACACTAGCACTGCTGCTCCTGCAGTTCTAATAGGTGAACCTAAGTCAATTACTTCTATTGAAACTATTGAAGATGTATCATATTCTGGTGATTTTGGAATTATATCTGGTATATCTACAACATCTGTTGGTGTAGCATCTACTGGTATTGTATTTGATTTATTACTTCCAAAAGAATCTTTATTCAGAGATGCATCTATTGTTGGAAGTGCTTTAACCGTAAGTGGAATTACAACTGGATATTACTTTACAGTCTCTAATTCTAATGTAGGTGCTTCAGTAACTTCTCTATATCAAGATGGTACTGTTGTTGGTATAGGAACATCCTTCTTAGATAATGTCTATGAAGTTGCTCAGGTTTCTATTGCTCAGACTATGGGTATTGGTATTGGATTGACTTATGTTGCTCAAGTGACAGTTAGTGTTCAGGATTATAATGGATTGACTGGACTTGGACATAGTGAATTCTTTGGGGAATATAGTTGGGGAAGAATACAAACTTCTCCTAGAGGATCAGCAAGAGTATTCACTTCTTATGCTGGTAATTCTACTGGATTGAGTGGTATATCTAGTTCTCCAATAATTGAAAGGGTTAATCCTTTAAGATACGTAAATTATAACACATAAATAACTAAAAAAATAGTAAAAATGTCAGCCATTATAACTGATCAACTTAGAATATTGAATGCTGAGAATTTTGTCTCTGCAGCAACTTCTACTGTCAATTCATATTATTCTTTTGTTGGTTTACCTAATGCTACTAACTATTCTTCTACTTGGGATTCAAACCCTCCTGCACCTAAGGATAGTTTTGATCAAGAAGATGATTATTGGGATACTATGGTAGCACTGAAGAAAGTAACTTCTTCAGATGTACGTAGGATGGTTAATAAGAATACTTGGACTTCAGGTATAACTTATGATATGTATAGAGGAGATATTAGTAGAACTAATTTAGCACAACCTTCTGGAGCAACTAATTTATATTCTGCCAAATTTTATGTTGTTAATGAAGATTTTAAAGTTTATATTTGTCTACAAAATGGAACAGACCCAGAAAATACCACAGGAAGACCTTCACTAGACCAACCTACATTTACAGATTTAGAACCTAAAGCAGCAGGTGATAGTGGAGATGGTTATATTTGGAAATATCTTTACACCATTAAACCAGGTGATATTGCTAAATTTGATTCTACTAACTTTATACCTGTTCCTAATGATTGGGATACAAGCACAGATAATTCTGCTGTAAGAGATAATGCTTCTAGTAGTGGTCAATTAAAAATTGCTACTATTATTAATAGAGGATCTGGTATAGGAACTGCTAATAGAACATATACTGGAGTTCCAGTAAATGGAGATGGTGCTGGTGCAGAAGCTACTATTGTTATTAACAATGATGCTAAAGTTGAATCTATTAATATAGCAAAAGGTGGATCTGGTTATACTTATGGAACTATTGATTTAGTTGCTGGTGGAGTTCCTGTGGGTACTACTACTCCAGTTTTTAATGTTGTTATTCCTCCTCAAGGTGGTCATGGATCAGATGTTTATAGGGAATTGGGAGCAAGTAATGTTTTAGTTTATTCTAAAATTGAAAATGATACAGAAAATCCAGATTTTATAACAGGAAACCAAGTTGCTAGAATTGGAATTGTAGAAAATCCTCAGGCATATGATTCATCATCTAATTTAACTATTTCTAAAGCTAGTGCTTTATATGCATTAAAACTTATTGGCGCAGGTTATACTACTGCTACATTTAATTTGGATGGACAAGTAACTCAAACTGTAGGAGTTGGTTCTACTGCAGTTGGTAGAGTTGTTTCTTATGACCAAACAACAGGAGTTCTTAAGTATTGGCAAGATAAAAGTTTAGTAGGATTTAATAGTGATGGATCTCTTAGAACAGATCCAACATATGGATATTCATTACATGGATTTACTGCAAATCCTGCTACTGGTGGAAATGTTAACATTGCTAGTAATGAAGGTACTTTGGGTATTGACACTAACTTTGGATCATCAGGAAGTCCTGGTATAAGTACCATAATAAATAATAGGACATATTACCTTGGTCAGAGTTTTACTCAGGGTGTTGCTAATCCTGAAGTTAAGAAATACTCTGGAAATATAATTTACGTTGATAACAGACCTTCTATTACTAGGTCTGCTAACCAAAGAGAAGATATCAAAGTCATTTTGCAATTCTAAAGAATCATGCCTCAGGAAATTAATTTAAACGTCGCTCCTTATTTTGACGATTTTAATGCAAAAGACAATTATTGCAAAATATTATTTAAACCTGGATTACCAGTACAGGCAAGGGAATTAACAGGAATTCAATCTGTTCTTCAGAATCAGATTGAAAAATTTGGGCAACATATTTTTAAGGATGGATCTTCAGTAACTGGTGGAGGAATTAGATATAATGGAGCATATACTTCTGTTAGAATACAACAATCTAATGAAGGAATTGACGTTGCAACATATTTAAGAAATTTAGTTGGTAATGTAGTAATTGGTAGTCAGTCTGGTGTAAAAGCTAAAGTAAAATCATATATTGGGAGACCACTTTCTGGAAATTGGTATGTTCTATTCATTTCATATTTAAATACTGGTGGAGAAGATAATGAAATATTTTCTGCTGGAGAAAGTTTATTATTAGATAATAAGGTATTAACCACTACAAGTGGATTAACTTTTCAACCAGGAGAACCTGTAGCTCAAACTGTAGATGAAAATTGCTGTTTTACTGGAAGTGCAGCAGTATTATCTAATGGCATTTATTTTGTAAGGGGATATTTTGTAGAAGTTCCATCTCAAACAGTAATTTTAGATCCTTATAGAAATGATGTAAGTTATAAAATAGGACTGCAGATTAGAGAATCTATTGTTACTCCAGATTTAGATGAATCTTTAAATGATAATGCTGCTGGATATAGCAATTATACTGCTCCTGGAGCTGATAGATTAAGTATATCTGTAAGATTAAAGACAATAGATCCTAATGAAACTAAACCATCTAATTTTATAGATTTGATGGAGATTAGGGATGGACAACTAATATATGTGCGTCAAGAGACAGATTATAATGAAATATCAAATGAATTTGCCAGAAGAACTTTTGATGAATCAGGTAATTATTATATCAAACCATTCTCACTTACTGCTAAAAATACTTTAAATAATTATGATGGTAATAATGGAATTTTTAATTCCAATCAAACCACTTATAATAACAATACTCCTAGTGATGATTTGGGAACTTACAGATTATCACCAGGAAAAGCTTATGTAGAAGGATTTGAAGTAGAAACTATAGTTCCTACATATCTTGATTTTGAGAAACCAAGAACTACAAAACTTTTAGAAGATCAGAGTATTAATTATGTTACTGGTCCTACATTTACTCTAAATAGAGTTTCTGGTTCTCCTATCATAGGAATAGGTACTGATTACACTGTAAGTTTAAGAGATCAAAGAGTTGGTGCTGCAGGAACTACTGCTGCTGGTAAAGAGATAGGATTAGCACGAGTATATGATTTTGCACTAGAATCAGGTTCATATAATGCTTCTAACGCTGATGAAAATGAATGGGATATTGCCTTATATGATATTCAAACTTATACCAACATAACTTTAAATACTAATCCATCAAATGCTTTAGTTGTTCCAACTCAAATTAAAGGAAAATCTAGTGGTGCTACAGGATATTTAAGATATAATTCTGTTGGTACTGCTATTACTGCTTATAATACTAAAGGCACATTTGTTACTGGTGAACAATTAATATTTAATGGAGTAGAAAGTGGAAATATTTCTGCAGGATCTACATCCTACAATACTAGTGATATTAAGTCTATTAACGGTACTGTAAGTACAGCAAGCACTTTCAATGCTGATGTAAAGCAAAATGTATTTTCTAATATAGGAGAAGTTAATATTAGTATTGCCACTACTTCTGGGGCTTACTTAGGTATTTCAACAGTTACTTTTACAGATCCAACCAAATTCTTTACTGGAATTACTACTGTTGGTAATATTGTTGAATATACAAATCCTGGAAAGAGCACTGTTTCATATGCAAGAGTTGAAAGCGTTTCTCAACATTCTTTAACTATTGCTGGAGTTAGTAGTGTTACTGGTATATGTGATGGAGGTCTTCCTATCAGCACAATTAATCCATCTAATTTTAAAGTACTCACTTCTCAATTCCAAACTTCAGAAGATAATAATTTATATACGCAATTCCCTAAAGATAATATTTCAAATGTAGATTTAACAAATTCTCATATTACAATTAGAAAACAATTTGATGTAACCATTACTGGCAATTCTACAGGAGTTGTAGACAGTGGAAGTTCTAATGAAACATTTTTACCTTATGATGAGGAAGATTATGTCTTAATAAGAACTGATGGAACTACAGAATCCTTATCTTCTGATAAATTTGTTTTTACTTCAGGTTCTACTGGATTAACTATTAATGGACTAGGAACTAATAGTCCAGCTAAACTAGTGGCAACATTACGCAAAATAAATGTAAAAGAAAAAATTAAAGAAAAACAAAAAATTAATGTGTTGACTGTAGTTGGATCAGCTTCTTCAATATCTGGAATTGGGACTACTACATTAAATGATGGGTTAACATATAATACTGTATATGGAACTAGAGTTCAGGATAATGAAATTTCATTAAATACTCCTGATGTTATGAAGGTATATGGAGTATTTGAATCTACTAATGTTAGTGCTCCTATTTTCCCAGTATTAACTTTAAGTTCTATTAATAGCCCAACAGCAAAAACAGGAGATCTTTTAGTAGGTGAAAAATTTGTTGGAAAAGATAGCAATGCTATTGGAATTTATATTAGCAAGAATACTGATAATTCAATTAATTATACACTTTTAAATGATTTTGATATACAAATTGGAGAAATTGTTACTTTCAATGAATCTGGAATTACAGCCACAGTAGGAACTCTCACTATAGGTTCTAATAATATAACAGATGAATTTTCATATGATGATGGTCAAAGAAATACAATCTATGATTATTCTAGATTGGTAAGAAAATCAGGTTATGATGCACCTATTCATCAATTAAGTGTTGTATTTGAATCTGCTTATTATACAGCAGCAGATACTGGTGATATTACTACTGTCAATTCTTATAAGAATTTTGATTATGGTAATATAAAAGTAATTAATGATACTAGATTAAGTGATGTTTTAGATATAAGACCTAGAGTTTCTGATTTCTCAGGCACTTCTAGATCTCCTTTTGAATTTTTAGGTAGATCTTTTAATGCATCTGGAAATTCTTCTACAAATATATTAGCATCTGATGGATCTATTCTTTTAGATTATTCATTCTATCTTCCTAGAGTTGATAAAATATATCTCAGTAAAGGAGGAAAATTCCAATTAATAAAAGGAGTTCCTGCAGAAACTCCAGAATTACCTCTTCCTATTGATGGAGCATTAGAAGTAGCAACTATAAAGTTACCAGCTTATCTTTTCAATATTAATAATGCAAGTATTACTCTTGCTAATTATAAGAGATATCAGATGAGTGATATCAATAAACTTGAGAAAAGAATTGAAAACTTAGAGTTTTATACTTCACTTTCTTTATTGGAGAATGAAACTTTAAATATGCAGATCACTGATAGTGATGGATTGAATAGATTTAAATCTGGATTCTTTGTGGATGATTTTTCTAACACTGATAATCAACTTAAAACTACTATTGTAAAAAATGCTATTGATTATCATAATGGAGTATTAAGACCTTCTCCATATACAACTGAATTGGATCTAAAATTAGACTTAGATAGTGCTAATGGTATTAGAAAAACTGGTAGGGTTTTAACTTTAGATTATTATGATGAAACTTATCTATCACAACTTTTTGCTACTAGAGTTGAAAATGTTACTCCATATCTCGTAAGTTATTATGGTGGAACCATAGATCTTCTTCCAGATAGTGATATATGGGTAGACCAAGTTGTACTTGAAGCTAAGCATGAGGATCTTACAACATATACTGAAACTACAGAACAATTAGATCAATCTGGATTTGATTCTAGAGCAGGATATGGTCCTGTAACTTGGGGTGGATGGTCTGATAATTGGACAGGTTGGGATTCTAGTGGATCAAGTCAATCTACAGGATGGCAAGGAGATAATCTTGTAAGAACTACAAGTACAACTCAGACTAGGACTGGTACTTCATCAAGAACAGCAAAAAGAGAATTACAAAGAGAAACCTTTAGTACAATTAATGAAGGTCCTAAGGTAATTAATACTCAAATAAGTGCTTTCATGAGATCTAGAAATATTAGATTTGATGCTAAGACTTTAAAACCACAGACTGGTCTTTATGCATTCTTTGATGGTCAAGATGTATCTAAGTATATAATTCCCAAGTTACTTGAAATTTCAATGACTACTGGAACTTTTGCTGTAGGAGAAACTGTTATAGGAACTAATACTAATGGTAAGGAATTAATTAGATTTAAAGTAGCTCAAGCAAATCATAAACGTGGACCTTTTGATGATCCCACAGCAACATATAAAGCTAATCCATATTATCAATTCACTCCTCTTTATAAAGGAACTTCTGTTTTAATTGATAATATTGTCCCTGAATCTTCAACTACAACATCTACAAATGTATCTGGTGCTTCTGATTTAGCAAATCTTCCAGAACTATATTCTTCAACATCTAGTGTTTTGAATATAGATGTAGAATCTCTAGCAGAAAAAGCAGACAATACTTATTATGGTTATGTTGAAAAAAATGTTAAATTAGTTGGACAAACATCTAATGCTCAGGCTGCAATTTCTGATGTAAGACTCAGAAGTGATGCTCTTGGTAATATAATTGGTTCTTTCTTTGTACCTAATCCTAATGACATAACAACTCCAAAGTTTGAAGTTGGTAAGAAGGTCTTTAGACTTACAAGTAATAAGTTTAATAGTCAAATAGCAGGAAATGTTACTTGTGATGCAACTGATATATTTGATGCAACTGGAAAGATTAATACACTTCAGACAACTATCATTAGTGTTAAGAATATCCATACAGATGTTATTACAAGGACAGAGAGTAAATCTATAAGAGGAGAAACTACTTCTACATCTAGTTCTCAGGTAATAGATGTAAGAAGACATGCTCCAAACCCTCCAGTAGATAAAGATAATGATGGTCAAATAGATAGACGTCCAGATCAGGGTTGGAAGAGTCAGCAAAACGTTTTCGTAGGACATGCAGATGTAAAACGCCTTTCCATTTTAGCTGATGATGGAAAGAAGGATGGTGTTGTAGTAGATCCAATTGCTCAAGCATACCAGAATATAAGAGGAAATGATTCTGATCTTACTGAGGGTGCTGCAGCATATTGGTCAACTTCTCTTGCAAATGAATTAGGTGCAGATGCATCAGTTGAACAAATTGTATCAAGAATGGAGGAGCACATACTGTTTGCTGATAAGTTGGAAGCAGATAAAGCTTTTGAAGAAAATTGGACAACTGCTAATGCTGATTTGATTGCTGAGAGTTCAGCAGCAATGAGTGCTCAAACTGGAATAACAAATTATGATGAATTAGATTCTCCTTGTGGAGAAGGACATCGTGATCCACTTGCTCAATCTTTCTGGTGTGATAATCCAGGAATGTATGCTACTAAAGTAGATCTTTATTTTGGATCTAAGGACCAATTCTTACCTGTAGCAGTTCAATTAAGAACAATGAAGTTGGGAGTTCCTACTACTGAGATAATTCCTTTTGGAGAAGTTATATTAGATCCAGATGATGTCAATGTATCTGATGATGCTAGTGTTATTACCACAGTTACTTTCCCATCTCCAGTATACCTTACTGGTGGACAGTCATATGCTATAGTTCTTCTATCAAATAGTAATGATTATACTGCTTGGATTTCTAGGATGGGTGAAGTTGATGTACAGACAAAGGATAAGCCTGAGTCTGAACAGATAGTTGTAAGTGCTCAACCTACATTAGGATCTTTATTTAAATCTCAAAATGGAGAGACTTGGAATGCTAGTCAGTATGAAGATCTTAAATTTACTCTTTATAAGGCAAGATTTAGAGAAGGGTTAAGTGGAACTGTTAATTTTGTAAATCCACCTTTAGTAACAAACTCTGATGACATAGCTCCTCTACTCAAAGATTCATTGAGTATTAATTCTAATAGAATTAGAATTGGATTTAATACTACTATAACTGATACTGGAATTACTGTTGGAAATATTATTACACAAGATGGTAGTAATGCTACAGGAAGATTTGCTGGTGCTGCAGGAACAGCAACTGGTAATTTGACAATTACTAATCCTGGTATTGGTTATACTCCTTCTTCTGGTAGTGAGACTTATAATCATGTTCCTATGGTCACTCAAACTGGAAGTGGAAGAAATGGAACATTGAATATGACTATAACCAATGGAGTGGCAATTGCTGCAACTGTTGTAAATGGTGGTAGTGGTTATGTTATTGGTGATGTGGTTGGTGTTTCTACTGTTGGTTTAACTTCTCTTGGAAGAGATGTTAAATTCTCTATTGCTTCACTTACTGGAACTAATGAATATGTTCTTGATAATGTGCAAGGAGATTTTGTTACTGGTGTTGGTAAGACAGTTAGGTATACTACAAGTGCTGGAATAGTTACTCTTAATCATACTGTAGGAGGAAATGTATTCTTATCAGCTTCTCCTATATCAGTAACTGATGGACTTCACATTAAAGTCAATCAAAAGAATCATGGTATGTATTCTCAGGTTGGTAATGTAGTAACATTCAATGATGTTGAATCTGATGTTCCTGCTACTCAATTAGCAGCAGATTATGATTCAAATTCTACTGGTTCTATTATAGTTGATGATGGAACAAACTTTGCTGAATTTGAAAATGTAGGTGTTGGTTCTACTAACTTAGGTTATGTGAAAGTTGGAAGTGAGATTCTATCTTACAGTGGAGTAGTAAGCAACACATTAACTGGTGTTACTAGAGGAGTAGATTCTACCCAAACACTTTCTCATGATGAGAAAGATTTTCTTCATAAGTATGAATTGAATGGTGTATCTTTAAGAAGAATTAATACCAATCACACAACATCAGATGCTACAGTTTCTAATGCTAGTGGATTAGATTACTTTAATATTAAAGTTGATATGTCAACTAATGGTGTGAATAGATCTGTAGGAACTAGTCTTCCAAAATTATACTTCAATGAAACTAAATCTACTGGAGGATCTAGAATTCTTTCTACTGAAAATATACCATTTGAAGTCATAACTCCAATAGTTCAAAATGTAACTCCACCTGGATCTAATATAACAGCTCAAGTTAGAACTATTACAGCAGCTAGTGTTGATGGATCAGAAGTTGCTTATCAGGATAAAGGATTTGAAGATATTACATTGGATGGTGATAATTATATGTCATCTCCTAGAATGATTGCTTCTAGAATCAATGAAACTACATCTTTACCAACTCTCCCTGATAACAAATCATTTACTATGAGTTTATCTCTTTATGCTTCAAATACTTCTGTTTCTCCTATAATTGATTTAGATAGAATAGGAATGATTCTTACTTCCAATAGGATTAATAATCCAATCAGTAATTTCATTACTGATAATAGAGTTAATACATTAAAGGATGATCCTAATGCATTTGTTTATGCAATAAAACCAATTGCTTTAAAATCTGGAGCAACTGGAATTAAAATTCATATGGAAGGTCATATTAATGTCACTAGTGATATTAGAGCATTCTATGCTATTCTTGAGAATCCAAATGATGAATTAGTATATCAACCATTCCCTGGTTATCCTAATTTATTATCAACTGGTCAAATTATTGATCCATCACAAAATAGTGGATTGCCAGATAAGGCACTTCCTAAGACTGATGTGATTGCCTATACTTGGTGCTACTGTATATCCAGAACCTGGATTAATGATATCAATACGTTGTATCTTAGATGACTTAACTCCATCATAATCCACTATATCATCTGTCATAGATGCTATACCAATAGCAGTGACTCCTCCAGATGGAGCAGATGAAATAGCAACTCTAGGAAGACTAGTATAATCTTCTCCTCTATTAGATATTGTGATGAATGAAACTGCACCATCTACAAGACCAGTTGCAAGCACTGCAGGGGTTCCTGATGCTACTAGAGTAAGTGTCTCAATGTAACCTGCTTTCTCTAGGTTATCATCAATATCACCCACTCCTGTATCAACAACAGAATCCTCATATCTGTAAAGCTCACATTTGAGTTCAAAAACGTAATTCTTCTTTAACTGGTAGAATGGTTTCTCATGTTCTACAAACTTAATCTCAAACAACCTATCTCCTAATGGGAAGTATATTAAGTCTCCTTCCTTAGGTCTAGTTGCTAATTCTATGTTTGGTATATTCTTAATAAGTGGTGTAATATAATTTTCAAACCTATCTCTTGAGATGATAAGAGTTAAGTCATCAAGTGCCTGAACACCAAACTTTGATAGAAGAGAACCTTGTCCTTCATAACCATCAAAGGTATCTACATATGCTTCCAAAGGAATTGCTTCCTCAAACTTAGACTCTATGACTTCCTGTATTACAGTAGTCTTGGTCATGTATCTTCTAGGGATATAATAGACATCCACCCCATACATCTTAATCTGTTCGTTGATTAAGCTTTGGACTAGATTCTGCTCTGTAGAAGACCCTTGTAGGAAATAAGGATTTAATGCCATTAGCCTATCATATCAAGAGGAGGAAGTTCATAAGTATTAGACATATTCTCTCTTATCTTCTCTAAGTCTTTCTCAGCATCTTCATAGATTTCTCTACCATTCAACTCTACACCACCAGGCAACTTAACACCTTGAAACTTCAAAAGGTTTTGCCCCCACTGCCTTTTGATTAAAGCAGTAGCATAAGGTTTTAAGAATGAATCATTATAGACTCTAGGATACTCTGATGGATTCATCAACCTAAAGCAATCTATAACTAAAAAGTCTCCAACAGTAACCATACCCCAATCAATATCCAAATATAATCTATCCTGTCTCTTATTAAATCTTATTTGCTTCTCAGTGGTCAATAGGAAGTTAATATCTTCTAGATATGTCTTTACCATCGCATAGGAAAGAAGTTCAGTAGAACCCCAATAGTAAATATCATTTAAGAATAACTGATACTTCACACTGAACATATTATTGGTGATAGTGTTACTACCATCAAAATGGAATATCTTTGTAACGCCTAAAACTTCTGGTGGAACCTCCAAATAATTACTATTTTCTTCATAAGTAAATGTTGTGGCAGTTCCTACAATAGTTGTATCTACAGTAGTTGTGCTAATACCCACTCCAGTGGTTTTTGCTTTTCCTCTATCAATATCTGCTTGAGTTATCTTATACTTCATATAGGTCTGGTAGACCCCATCAAAATGCCTTTCTTGAAAGAACTGAAGAGCATCATCTATCAGATCTTCTACTTGTTCATCAGCAACATTTATTTCTAAAACAGGCGCACCAAGTTTTCTCTTGCAGTAATCAATCAGTTCTGATCTAGTTGAAGGTTGCGCCATTTATCTACTTTACTAGTATAAGTTTATTTATGGTGCTGATGATATACCAGGTATAACCAACACATCTCCTGATACTATTCTGTAAACAGAAGAACCAGAACCAATTAAAACATCATATACATATCTACCTTCTGGTATATTTCTAGTAGCAGTAGATCCTAGTGATAATCTAAACTCACCACCTTTAGCACTAGTGAATCCAACTTCAAATGTTTTTATAGCATGAGCAGAAGAACCTATTGCTACACTCTTAGCAAGTTGAGCAGAACCAGTATATCCAGTGAAATCAAAAGCAGTGCCAGATGTACCAACTACAGTATAGTCAGCATCTAAATCTGCTCCAGTGTTGAGGGTGAGATTAACACCATATGCAACACCAGAACTAGGATCAAATGTAAGAGTGTTTTTAGCCATTAGATAGTTCTTTTAGTAAAGTTTTGATTTCATTTATATCATCCTTTAAAGATTTCAAATCATTCTCCATATTATCTATCCTATTAGTACCTTTCTTTCTTTTGGAACGAATAGAAAGATATTGATCATATTCAGATAAATTTGTATTCAAAATAGCATTACTATTTTCATCTCTTATGAGACTTTCATGTCCTTCTACTTTCATATTAAGCAAGTGCAATAACTCTAAGGTTTTTCACTCTAGGTGGTTGAGC
>JACLAC010013387.1_pt1 | contig 17086 bp, 17 predicted proteins | sample 8027881 | NCBI WGS metagenome assembly JACLAC01 (sample SAMN15725517, study PRJNA655200) | protist metagenome | isolation source: fluorescence activated cell sorting (FACS) single amplified genomes of... | place: Spain: Blaines Bay Microbial Observatory, Mediterranean Sea | collected 2016-01-19
TACGTTCATTTGTTCCCCTTCAAACAAGGTTGCTCAAAATCGGGATCGACAGGCTGAATGACAACAGAGGCTGTGCCCTCCACACGCGCTCGATCCTGACTCAAATCCAGCTCGATCCGTTGACCTCTCACGGTGTCGCAGCCCTGAATTAAGAGAGCCTTTCCCGAACAAACGATCAGGTCCTGACTTCGGCTGTACTCGGCCACTTCGCAACGCGCATTTCGTGCGCCTTGGTTAATTCGAACCTGCCCTTTGGCCACCAAACGCTCAGGCTCAGCCTGGCCCGCTTCATAAAAAGCTTCAAGTTGATTCGCCAAAACAATCATCTCACCCAATTTTACGCGCACATTCTTTCGAAAGATGATCCGGCGGGAGCTGTCTTCTAATCCGAAAACCTCAAGAGAATCGGCATCAATTCTCAACGGAAGTTGATCCCCCGGTTGGTCGAACTCGAGAATACCTCCTAGACCCGTCTTGTCTTTCTCAGCCACCGAGGAGACACTGCTCTGCGTCGAGCTTGCATTCTGCGAACGAACCCTCGCTGGCAAATCCAATGTGACCACAACCCAATCGGCCCAGGTCATCCTTGAGTCTTTCCCCATTAAGGCTGCTTCTTCCGTCCGACGGCCTAGCAAAACACCACTTTGACCCGACATCACTTCAAGGGTGTATTCCGCAGCGAAGCCATTGACAGATTTTTTATATTCGCCCACCACGACCCTGTCCACCTCTTGATTGAACGCGAGTCGTCTCACTTCCCTAGGCGAAAGAGGCAATTCTAGGTTCCCTAAGACGGATGAAGGCAAAGCAATCCCAGTCACCCCACTGAGCTCAAGCTTGGCTTGAATCGCACCTTCTAAATCGAATGCAGAATCCAACCCTGCTCCGATATCGACTAAAGCGACGCGCAAATTTCGGACCGCCCAAGCCGGGCTCAAAGGAAAAACAGTCAATCCAACGAATAGCCAAAACCCTATCCAGACTGAAGCGCGGCCTACTCTGGTTCTCATGGGGACCTAAGGACCTGCACGCCTGAAAAAAGTTCGAGAGCCCCCTCGGAGATCAGATAACGAAACCCGCCGCCGCGATAAACCGAAGTCTGGTCTTCAACGAGCACTGAAGTCTCCGAGTAGAGAACGCCTTCGATCTCGTCATACGCCACCCAGTCCGCCTGAACCGTTCTGCCGTCACCGATGCGGCCCCTCACATCTCCCTGGAGCCGAAACGAATGAGTTTTTACTTCTAGAAAGCCCTCTCGACATCGCAAATCAACATGTGGCCGGCCATGCTGAGGCCTAATTCGCAAGCCCACCTGCTCCAACCTCAACCGCTCAGAGGACATGTCAATCGTGGCATGATCCGCCCACAGCGTGAAGTCAGCTGCGTTCCCGCCCGTCGAGGTAAAAACCAGTCCGCCGAGGACCAGCGTAGATTTCGGCGGTTCGTCAGTGCTTGCCCTTGCAAAAAACGGGGCCGCCACTGCCGCCAGGGTCACCATGCCCAGAATCAGCCTGATTGAGTAAGAAGACCGACTTGAAACCACGCAAAAAGCCGATTCAGTCTCTGCGCCCAAAGAGGGTCTTGAAGGGCTCGCGAGAACCGATCCAATACGCGGGTCGGAGTATCAGATAGTCAAAGACTACCCCCACCGGATTCACGACATAAGCCGCGACCCGCAAGGGCTGTCCCGCATCACTTGGGCTGTACTCCTCCGTCGCTTGCACTGGACCGGCGGCGACTCCAACAGCGAATGTGAGCACCAAGAGCAGAATTCCAAATCCGTGTTTTCCAGCTCGGGACCGAACGTGATTCCGGCCATGAGATTCACTCACGATAGACATATTTAACCCTCTCTTACATAGAAACGATCCATCTCGATTTTCTACTCCCTCAGGATAGCGATTCACCGTTGAGGCCGCCTGCTTACTGAGAAACCGCTCCTAACGGCGCCAAAATGCTGGGCTAAGTAGGATCAACAGGGTGAAGAGCTCCAATCGGCCCGCGATCATGCAAAAAGCAAAGCACAGCTTCACCACCCCTGGAAAGTGAGCAAAGTGATCGAAGGCCCCGATCTCGCCCAAACCGGGCCCCACATTCCCAACTGAAGTCAAACCTCCCGACAACGCCGTATCCAGATCATAGCCAGCGGCCGCCACAATCAGGGCCATCACACCGACGAGCGCAAAGTAGACCGCTAAAAAAGCCCAAAGGCTCGCCATCACATCTTCAGAAACCGGTTTTCCCGAATGATGCACAGGAGGACGAACCGCCCTCCTATGTCCAGCGGTGGCGAAATAATTCCTGACTGAATCCAAGCCAAGAACGACTCGCAGACTCTTCACGCCCCCCGTTGTGGAGCCCGCCATTCCCCCCAACAGCATAAGACCCAGAAAAACAACGTGCGTAAAGGGGGACCACAGCTCAAAATCAGCCGTCGCATAACCCGTTCCGGTCATCAGCGAGACCACCGTAAAAACGACCTCTCTGAAAAGAGGGGCCTCGGCGCTCTCTGACGCCCCATACCAAGTCACTAAACAGATGGCTCCGATGGCAATCCCCAAGACCGACAAGAAATATCGCAGCTCCCGGTCGTAAAGGAGGGACCGCCCTCCCCCTGTGACCACTCGGTAGTGCAGAACAAAATTCATGCCCGCCAAAACCATAAAACCTGTGACAATCCACTCAACCGCCGCGGATCCGAACCCCCCTACCGAGTCTCCCAAAGTCGAGAAACCGCCCGTACTGATGGTTGTCAGAGCGTGACAAAGAGCATCAAAAAAGGACAAACCCGCAAGCAGCAACGCAATGATTTCAAGTCCCGTCAAACCTAAGTAAATAAACCAAAGGTGTTGAGCCGTCTGCGCGATTCGAGGACGAATCTTTTCAGCGACTGGCCCGGGGACCTCCGCTCTAAAAAGCTGCATACCCCCAATTCCTAAAACCGGCATCAAGGCGATGGTAAACACGACGATCCCCATCCCCCCCAGCCATTGAGTGAGTGCTCGCCAGAGTAAAACCGACCGAGGCCTGAGATCGATTTCAGTCAGGACCGTTGAGCCTGTGGTGGTGAATCCCGCGACGGATTCAAAAAGCGCGTCCACAGGCGTCAGAGTCGCCGTCGTGAGATAAGGAAGGGCCCCAAACAGAGATGCGATCAACCATGCGCCTGAAACAATAAAAAAACCGTCCCGAGGTCGAATCCGAAGATCCACAACTCGAACGCCTAACGCGATGGGAAGGCCTATCAAAAGACCGATGACGCCCGACACCAAAAAAGGGCCTGTGGGCTCGCCGTATACCCAAGCGGCCAGCATGGGCACAGATTGAAGCAGCCCCAAACCAACCAGTAACCAACCCGCCAAACGAGCTGCAAGCAGGATATTCATTGCTTCCCCCGATCAAACGGCCACTAAAAGCCGAAGACGGGGCCATCGTACAGCAAACAGAAATAACCCGCGGGGGTATTCAACACTGAATCTCCGCCCGACTCCACCGCAAGAAACCCATCCTGAAACCACAGGATGACAAAATCTTAAACTTTGGAAAAAATTGCTAAGTTTAGTCTCATAGGACAGGATATTTTTAATAACTTAGCCTCTAAAACGATGTTTCTTCCTTGTTCTTTCTCTTTATGTGATACGTTTGACGACTAAACCTTAGTTTTTAGATTATCTTTGACCTTTAAGGGTCGATCATTGATATGAAGATGAGTCTTTTAGAAATTCACGAGATACGAGGCCAATTATGACCGAAGAACGCGTCCCCACTGGGGGAGAGAAGCTTGTCCAATGCTTGGAGCGCGAGGGTGTCGAGTACATCTTTGGCCTGTCCGGCGGAGCCGCCATGCCCATCTTTGACGCCTTGGTCGACTCCCCCATCAAGCTCATTCTGACCCGGCACGAACAAGGGGCCGTTCACATGGCCGACGGGTATGCCCGCTCAACCGGACGACCGGGCGTGGCTCTCGTGACCTCAGGCCCCGGAGCGACCAACGCGGTGACGGGACTCTTAACCGCCAATATGGATTCAGTTCCGATCATTGTCATCACGGGTCAATGCGTGACATCCATGCTCGGCAAAGACGGCTTCCAGGAGGCCGACGTCACCGGGATCACCTATGCGGTGGTGAAGCACAGCTACATGGCTCGGAGCGCCGAGGATATCCCTCGAATTACCCGCGAAGCTTTTCACATCTCCACCACGGGCCGTCCCGGACCTGTGCTGCTTGATATCCCCAAAGACCTCAGCCAAGGCCCCTGTCATGCGCCTTTCGAGGATGAAGTCAATTTGCCAGGATACACCGTGCCCGGCCACGGAGACCCAGAGGACATCGAAGCTGCCGCAGCCCTGCTTTCGGAGTCAAAGCGCCCCATCCTGCTCACGGGACATGGTGTTGTGATCTCGGGTGCCGGGAAAGCTGTGATCAACTTGGCCGAGAGAATGTCTGCTCCCATCGTGACCACCCTTCTCGGCAAAGGGGGTGTCGATGAAACTCACCCGCTGCATCTGGGTATGCTCGGAATGCATGGAACCGCCTACGCCAATATGGCCATCGATCATGCAGACCTCATTATGTCCATCGGCTCTCGCTGGGATGACCGCATCACCGGGAAGCTGGACGAGTTCTGCTTGGGCGCAAAGAAAATCCACGTCGATATCGACAAAGCCGAGTTCAACAAGATGGTGGTTCCCGATGTCTGCATCGCAGGCGATGCCCGGTTGGTGACCGAGGATTTGTTCCCGTTAATCGAGACCAATGAAAGAGCGGAATGGATCGAAACGGTCTCAAAATGGCGACAGAAATATCCATTAAAGTACTCCAAGCAAGGCGGACTCAAAGCCCAATGGGTGCTTGATCGCCTCAATGCAATCACTGAAGGTCAGGCGATCATCACAACTGACGTGGGTCAACACCAAATGTGGGCAGCCCAATTCTGTCGTGTTCGCGGAAATCGAAATTGGTTAAGCAGCGGTGGCGCAGGCACCATGGGATACGGTTTCCCTGCGGCCATCGGAGCGGCTTTCGCCCGACCGGGCGAAAGCGTTTGGGCCGTTGTCGGCGACGGAGGCTTCCAGATGACACTCTCGGAGCTAGCCACTGCAGCCATTCATAAACTCCCCGTCAAATGTTTAATCATAAACAACAACTACCTCGGGATGGTCCGGCAGTGGCAAGAACTTTTCTTCGACAATCGACTGTCGGGTGTAGACCTTGAGGGAAACCCGGACTTTGTGAAGCTTGCTCAAGCCTATGGAATACTCGGCCTCAGGATTAAAAGAGCGGCCGATGTGGATCGGATCCTAGAACGAGCTCATGCCTACAATGAGGGACCGTGTGTAGTCGTGGCCGAAGTCTCCAAGGGGGACAACGTTTTCCCCATGATTCCCTCAGGCTCTCCCATCTCTTCCATGATCATCGAAAAACCGAAAGAGAAACTCGAAAAGCCTACAGGCAGCACTTGAACCGCCCTATCGAAGGCGAAGGAACATCACGCATGAGCAGTCAAGCCCGTCATTCGGCCAATGCCGCCTCTCTTCCCATTCAGGGAATCCACACCATCTCGCTCTTCGTCCGTGACGAGCCCGGTGTTCTTGTCCGAGTCGCACTCGTGTTCTCTCGACGGGGCTACAATATTGAAAGCATGGTGGTCAGCCCAGCCGCACAAAGCGGCTTTTCCCGCATGACGATGACCTGCTCGGGCGACTCCTCAATTCTTGAGCAAATGATCAAGCAGCTCGAAAAACTCGTAGATGTCGTACACGCCATAGATCACACCCACGACGACGCCTACGAAACGGAGATCGCTCTGATCAAAATCAAATGCGACGGAAGTCAGCGTCCGGAAGTCCTTCAAATCGCTGAACACTTTGGCGCTAAAGTCGTCGACTACGGATCACAAAGCGTCATGATTAGAGTGTACGGCAGCAGCGAAAAGCTGGATGCAATGCAAGCCCTGCTCAGCCAATTCGAGGTCGCCGAAGTGGTCCGCTCGGGAAAAATTCTCATGGCCCGAGGCGTGGAGACGACCTAGCCCCTTCGTCCCCATCGCATCTTGCCCCCCATGGATTAGGCCCCATCCCTGGGCAAATGAGAACGGGCTCCGAAATCGGGCGGCAGATTTAAGATTTCATTTGGAAACGATGCGACCAAGAATTCCACGATATCCCGAACGGAGATAACGCCCACTGGCCACCCCGTCGAATTCACTAAGGGCACATGGCGAAATCCGCCCACGGACATCATATTCAGAACCCAAGCCAGCCGAGCATCCGACCCAAGCGCCTCAGGGTCTCTCGTCATCATTTCCGAAAGCGGCGTCTCTGCCGGATTCCGACCTCGGTTGATGACCCGCAGAAGAATATCTCTCTCCGTGAAGATGCCGACGAGCGGTGACTGCCCGCTGCCATCGGGGGTCACTAAGACCACTCCGCTATGCTTAGCCTGCATGGCTCGCATGGCATCGCTGGTCGCTGCATTTTCCGAAAATATTAACGGCGGACGGGTTCCCAAGACTGAAGTCGGTTCTTGAAGCAAGCGCTCATCAAAAACGCGCTTTCTTCGCCGAGACTCCTCTTCGAAATACCCCTCATCGCCTTTTCCCAAAAACACAAAATCCGTCCCTCCCGAAAAGTCAGACATCCCGCTCACTCCTTCTAGCCCATGAACCCAGCTTCTCACTTGGGTTTGACGATCATCCCAGACTCTCTCCGGGTTCAACCACTCGCTCGCTCCAAATCGCTCCCGAAGTCGCGAGCCACTGCAGTCCAAGCCGGACCTATTTTCCAAAGCAATCACGAGGTGATCATCCTATTGTTCTCTTGAATGGAGACCTTGCCAAGAGTGGCGTCAAAAACCTTCAATATCCCTACGGGCAACCCACTGAGAGCCTCATCACAATCCCAGAGGGAACAAACCGCTCGAATAAAATCAAGGATGTCTTAAAAAAAGCAGGGGCCGCTTTTTTCAAAGCTTCGCACGATAAGGAATGTCGATGAACCCAATCGACCTCATAGTCCTCGCAGTCTATGCCCTCTCGCTCATCTGGATAGGCGCTCACTTTGCCCGCAAACAAAGCAGCAGTCAGGACTTCGCCTTGGGCAGCCGAGACCTGCCCTCCTGGGCCGTTCTTTTATCCATGAGCGCGACAGAGTTATCTGCAGCCACTTTCATCGGCGTACCCCAAGCCGCATACATGGGGGACTGGTCCTACCTTCAGCTGGCACTGGGCTCATTTCTTGGAAAGCTTTTGCTGGCTTGGCGCGTCATTCCGCTGTATTACAAAAGCGGAATCGTCACCGTCTATGGCTTCCTCGCAGACCGCTTCGGCTCCACTCCGCAGAAAGCGGCCGCTCTTTGTTTTCTATTCGGTCGCCTATTTGCCTCAGGGGCGCGGCTCTTTATCGCTTCACTGGCCCTTTCGGCTGTCAGCGACGTACCCATCGCCTGGGCCATCGTCTCCTGCGGGCTCGTCGCTGGCCTTTACACTCTCGCGGGCGGAATCAAGGCCGTCGTTTGGACAGACACCTTGCAAGCCGGACTCCTTCTTTTCGCAGCACTCGCTGTTTTGATGAGTCTGATTCAAGCTGCTCCCGGTGGATTCTCAGGCCTCTTTGCTTGGGCTCAAGAAGGTGGTCGAACAAAAATCGCTTTTTTTGACCCATTTATTTCGCTCAGTGATGGCCGCGTTTTAGGGACGGCTCTTATCGGCGCTTTCTTTTTAACGCTCGCTACGCATGCGACAGACCACGACATGGTCCAGCGACTGCTCACCACACGCAATGCGCGGGGGAGCTCTGGAGCCCTCATTGGTTCCGCGCTCATAAACTTTCCTCTCACTCTCCTCTTTCTCGCGATCGGAACGGGCCTAGCCTACTTCTACCAAGCTCCCCCGCAATACGACATCTCAGACCCGACACGTATCCTCCCTCTTTACGCCTTGCATGAATTGCCAGATGGCCTCCGCGGACTCATTTTCGCCGGCTTGTTTGCCGCAGCGATGTCCAGTCTAGATTCAGCAATCTGCGCTATGGCGACTTGCTGGTGTGAGGACATCCGTCCCATCGAAAAAAATGCAGGAACGGGTTTAAGAAGAATGCGGAGGGCCTCCATCGTTTTCTCCATGGGTCTCATCGGTGCCGCATTGGCCATGTCGAGCTACCACGCGATTCTGACTGAAACACCCTCGATAAAAGCACCCAATCTGGTTGAATTCGCGCTATCGGCGATGTCAATTTTCTACGGCGGATTACTCGGAATTTTTGCCTTAGGTCTCACTTCGCAAACTCGAGGAAGCCCGGCGACTGTATGCCTTGGGTTAGCGACAGGGGCCCTCACCGGCTTATCGCTCTTCCTTCATCCCATCGTCTTTGGGACTGTTTGGATCGCGTGGACTTGGTGGATTCCCATATCGGGCGGCCTCTCCTTCCTCGTCGCCTCTTTGGCACATCGAGAGTCATCCCCTACAACCGCCTGATCTCGCCCCGCCCGATTCAGAGCACGAACCCCAGCCCGCTAAGCCGGGGTATACCTTCCCAGTCCGAGGACCGCTAGATTCACTCTCCATCGTGTCCTTCCCAGATTAAATTCCGTAAGAGCTAAATCTATTTGCCTTTTAAACCATTCTCCTGACCGACTTCATGAAAGCAAAGAACACGCATGTTGAATGAGAACATCCCGTCTGAGTTCCGTCGATTCGCTGAATTTCCGGGCGCCAAGATGCCCCATCGAAGACGCCAAGTAGACAGTCACGGAAGCCAAATCGCTGTCTACGAATGGGGCGACGAGACAGCCTCTCCCATCCTCTTGGCCCATGGAGGCTTTGATTTTGCAGCGACCTACTGCCAATTCGCTCCGCTTCTTGCTAACGGCGGCTATCGGGTCATCGCTTTTGACCAAAGAGGACACGGCAATTCAGATCACACGGCCCTCTATTCCTGGGCGGCTGACTTGCGTGACACCCTGGCCGTGGCGAACTCGATCGGTCCAGAGCCCATTCCGCTGATTGGACACTCCAAAGGCGGGTCGCTGTTGACTCAGTTTGCCCAGGCCTATCCTCATCGCGTCAGCCATCTGATCAATCTCGATGGCCTCCCTTCGCGTCGACGACATCCGGACATCTCAGACCACGAGCGTTCGCGGCTTCGCGAAAAAGAATTAGGCAACTGGCTCGACCATAGACTCGCCTGCGCTGAGCTCAAACGCTCGGCAGGCGGCCTCGAAGAACTCGCACGTCGACGAGGACGAATGAATCCTCGCCTCAGCCATGAATGGCTCTGCTTCCTTGTCACGCAGGGCGCGCAAAGAGACGACGATGGATGGCGGTGGAAAATTGATGCGTCGATGAGGTTCGGTGGATTCGGCCCTTGGAACCCCACCTGGGAACTCCAACGACTTCCCGGCCTCTCTATGCCCTTGCTCGGATTGCTCGCCACAGTCTCTGAAGAAATGGGCTGGGAAACAAAAGAAAAAGACCTTCTCCCCTACCTTCCCCCGCGAGCTGAAATTGTCTCCATCGAAGGGGCGGGTCACTTTATTCATATCGAATTTCCCGATGAAATCGCCAAGCGCGTGTTGGACTTCTTAAATTAATGACAAACAAAACTCAATGGCTCAGACACGGAAAAATCAAGCTTGCTCTGCACACCGTACGAGAATCCATGGAAGAAGGAAGCCACCCTCTTCTCCTTCTCCACGGTTTGGGCGAACGTACCCCGGAGACTCTTTTCGATGAATTCTCGAGTTGGCCTGGCCAGATTTTTGGCCTCGACTTTACCGGACATGGCCTTTCGGACATTCCAAAAGGCGGCGGATACACAGCTGAGCTTCTCATGGGCGATGCAGACGCAGCTCTGAATCAGATCGGACCAGCGACGGTCTGTGGTCGCGGTCTGGGTGCCTATGTCGCCTTAATGCTGGCCGGCGGGCGCCCTCGTCAAGTCCGCGGCGCCATTCTATGCGATGGACCCGGTTTAGCGGGAGGGGGACCGCAACCCTCCAACCCGCAAATCATACACCCTGACCCTCACTGTGCTCCGCCTCCTGACCCCATGGCCATGGCCGAACTTTCCAATGACATTCGTCCAGCCGACTATGCCATGTCGTACGTACTCCAAGCCACGCACTTAAGCCCTGTCATTCATCCCATTACCGTATGTGCCGTACAGAAAACAAAATGGATCACAGCGGTCTGCGAAGCCATTGAAACAGAAGAATCGACGCTTAAAGATGCACTGGAAATCTATTCTCGGTTCGTTCCGAACGAGGAATCAGAGGCTTAGAAAACCCAGAACTTTCTCTACGACTCGTCAGGCAGGGCCCAAGCGATCACCGCATCTCCAGATTCTGACCAGCCGTGCCCCCCAGCAGAAACAACCAAATACTGGAGCCCGTCCTCTCGGAGTCGGTAGGTCACCGGTGTCGAATTAGCCGTGAAGGGCGTGCGCTCTCGCCACAGTTCTTCGCCCGTCTCAGCCGAAAAAGCACGTAAGTACTTATCCATCGTGGAACCAATAAAGACAAGGCCTGTCGATGTGACGAGAGAACCTCCTGCGTTCGGCGTTCCTAGATTAAACCAAAGCGGGAACGACGCGATGTCTCGCGTGGTCCCAAGCGGAACCGTCCATAGGACGCGGCCGGCCACTAAATCCACAGCTGTCAGGCTTCCCCATGGAGGCTTTACGCAGGGGGCTCCCAAATTGGACAGGAGACTCTGCCTTTCTAGGCCATACGGTGCCCCTTCCAAGGGATACAATTCGTAAGGAAAGACCGCTGCTGAAGGATCCATTTTTTCAAACTCAGCCCTGGGAATCAATCGCTGGGCCATGGGAACCAGCGTTTGATTGACAAAAAGCAGTCCTCTCACCGGATCAACAGAGACCCCACCCCAATTTGCGCCACCCGCAGAACCCGGAAACTGAATGGATCCTTCGAGGGAAGGCGGCGTAAAAATTCCCTCCGAACGAAAACCTTCAATTAGTTTTCGACAATATGCTTTGTCAAAGTGCGTAAAGCCCCATGCATCATCGGGCGACAGGGTGGCAGGATGAATCGGAGGAGGATGAGTCGGAAACGGCTGAGTCAGAGACAACCTCTCACCTGGGACGGCCCCCTCCTGGGGAACAGGACGCTCCTCTACGGGATAAAGGGGAACGCCCGTCTCACGATCCAAGAGAAAGAGATGTCCCATCTTGGTGGCTTGGACCAGAGCAGGACGCCCACCTCCCACTCCTTCATGGCGAAAAAGGGTGGGCTGAGCCGGCGTGTCGTAATCCCAGACATCATGGTGCACAAATTGATAGTTCCACCGAACCGCCCCGGTTTTTGCATCCAGCGCCACAGTGGACGAACCATAGTAATCCGCACCATTTCGCAAGGCAGAATACCCATCCGGAGAGGCGTTTCCGGTGGGGACAAAGACCAACCCTCTTTCTTCATCAGCCGAAATAGGTGCCCAAACGTTCGGCGTTCCCGGCTGATACGCTTCCCCCTCTGCGATCAAGCCATTCTCCGGTCGCTTTCCCCAGCCTGGAGGCACAGGATCCCAAGCCCAACGCAAACGCCCCGTCTCGACATCAAAGGCTCGAACAACCCCACTCGGCGCATCCAGCCTTAGCTGGTCAGCCACCAGGGCCCCGATCACAACAACGTCATCAACCACAATCGGCGGTGAAGTAGGATAGTACTCCCAATCCGGCGCCTCACCGATGCCTTCCCTAAGCGCAACTCGCCCTTTCCGACCAAAACTCGGACAGGGCTTTCCAGTGTTCGCATCCAAAGCAATGAGTTCTGAGTCACGTGTCCCGGTATAGATTCGACGCGAGCAGAGAGCATCCCGATCCTCACCGCGTCCTGCCCAATAAGCGACACCGCGACAGGTCAGCGGATAGGGCCCCTCTCCGCGCTTCGCCTTCAGACCCGGATCAAAACTCCACCGCTCAACTCCGGTCTCTGCATCCAAAGCGATTACGCGAGCAAAGCCGGTGCAAACGTAAACGAGGCCTTCTGCTACGACCGGAGTCGCTACAAAAGAAGTTTTTGAGTACTCCCCCGTTCCATCCGAGACATCGCCGTGACGGTACTCCCAAACGACTTCCAGTTCAGACACATTCTCGAGCGTAATTTGGTTGAGGGAGGAGTATTTCAGCCCACCCTTATCACCCCCAAATTCGTGCCATTCGGCCAGTGGGCCCGAGTAATCAACCAACCCGGGAGGCTCGCAGGCCACACAGAATAGGCATACAGCCAGCAGTAGGATTCGATCAGGTCGATTCAGAGTCGATAATTTCATACCGGACGTATGGTAGCGCGAACGTTGACAACGGCCGGTCGTCCAACCATAAGGCCTCAGCTAAACCTTTCATTCAGGAGTTTGGGCGCGGCCTCGCCGAACGAGTCGAGAGACCATCATCCACCACAGCTCACGCCGAAGACCTTCCTTGAACTGAGGGCTCGTCGGAACATGTTCTTCGCCCCCCATCATAAATTCTCGAAACTCATCAATATCGATTCCGGAAAGCTCTTCAGGTGACATGCCCAGAAGAGCCTCATGAAACTCTGCTTCAGCCGTCAAAAATTCATCAGACGAACTTTCGAGTGACTCTTTTTTAGAGGCAGCAGCTGCCTTCGCCAGTCGGACGGGATTTGTCATCGTGAACGAACCTCTTCACCGAAGTCAACGGCTTCAAAAATAATGCGCTTAGTCCGGTAGAGACATGAACGAATCGCATCGCTTGACCGTTGAGTCTCCGCGGAGATCTCAGGAATCGACATGTTTTCAAGATGCCTCATCTCAAAAATTCGTCGCTGCCAATCGGGAAGCTCATTCATTTCCACTCGAATCGCTTCCACCGACCGTTGCAGATTCAGTTCGTCATCTGGGGCACAGGAACCGAGAGAACGATTGGGGACAAAATGCTCCGATGGAACACTTTCGAACTTTTCTCGCTGATTCTGAAAACGCCGAATGGAGTTATTTGAGAGATTTTTCGCAATCCCGAATATCCACGAGAGCAAGCTTGAGCTTCCTCTGAAATTAGAGATCGACTTGAAGACGGTGACAAATGTCTCTTGAGTCACCTCTTCAGCATCTGAGTGATTTCGCAACCTTCGATAGCTGTAGGCGTAGATTCGATTGAAGTAGCGCTCATACAGAGCACTGAAGCAAGCCTCATCGGCTACTAGAATGCCCTCAACCAGATCCTGATCACTCAGCGAACCGGCCCCCGAAAGACTTTGGTCCCTCGGTGTTCCTACTTCATCGACCGGTCCAAGGTCGGGCTGACCCCGCTCATCTGAGCGCGGACGGACTTCGGATCCGACCTTACTTGTCAAAAACCGATCTTGAACGTACTCCACTTCGGGCATTGCGAGATCTCCTCACGCATTGCCCCTTCCCAGAAGACGCCTCATATCGACAACGTCTCTCCTATCTAAGTGGCTTGAAATACCTTTAGGTGTCGTTTTTTATCAAAACTAATCCGACTTACAGCCCCTGGCCTGGGTGAGTTCTACCCCAAGGGAAAAGCCGAGCCGCCCCGCCGGCGGGTGATCTGTCCATCTTTGAAACCCTTTTAAGGCAACGGCCGACTTTTTATCGACCTCGACAAAGGCTCCAAAGGTTTCGAGACGCTACCGTGCCGAAGCCTATTTCAAAGAATCCTCGTATTTTCAGCCGGCCCCGGCTTCAATGGCCAAATCAAAAAGGGGCTAAGGAGTCCACCGCAAGATCATGGTACGAATCGTTCTGGTTCTCATCGCACTCATCGTTCTTCCCCTCTCACCACTCGGTGCAGCATCGGTGGTGGATAAATGGACCCCATTTGCCCCCGAAGGCGACGTTTTTCAGGTCAAACTCCCAGGAACGCCCGTCAAAAAAACGCGGAAGAAGTGGCTGCCCATCGGCACCGTGACGAGCACAGTCTTTAAGGTCGAGTTGCCGAACGATACCTTCGGCCTAAGCATCACGGACTTACCCGGGATGACGTTTGCATTCCGGTCCAGAGACAAAATCGTCGAACAGACGGCCGAAGGGTTTATTGAAGACGCGGGCGCACAGCTCACCCACGAAAAAAAATCCGAGCTTGGTGGCCTGCCCGCCAAAGAACTCGCATACAACATTCCGGCGAATAAAAAACATGAAGCCCGAAGAGGGGTATCGAGAATGCTCATCGACGATAAGCGTCTTTACATCTTTTATGCCGAGGTCAGCCCAGCCGTCACGCCGGAACAAATCAAAGCCTACTTCGACTCTGTCCGAATCAAGCCCGCCCAAGAAGGAAGCTAGAAGAGCTGGATCAACTTTTTTCTGGGGGCCGTGGATCACGCGGCAACCCATACCCCCGCTCTCCAATGATATTCAGCTGGATATTGCTAGCCCCGCCGGCAATAGCCGGCCCCAAAGAAAACAAATAAGCCTCAACCCAACCGGTGGAAGTCGTATTTCGGGCCCAACCCACGATATCTTCTGGAGATGGAGCAAGCATGCCTTCGCCGCCCAGCAAATCGAAGGCACAACGTTGAATTCGCTGCATGGTATCCGTCGAGTAAAGTTTATTCATCATCATGGGACGCATGGCCTTCATGGGTTCGCCTCTAAGAGTGGCCGTGAACTGCAACATATTAGAGGTTTCAACCGTACGCACGTAGCCTTCGATCTCCATTAGCCGCTGGCGAACATAGGGATCTTTAATTGCGGCCTGCCCCCCTCGCTGGGTGCGACGCGCAAGATCCAGCAAATCCTCAAATGTATCTCTCATCATATTCGGATTGCCGATTAAATTTCGCTCGTGTATCAGGGTCGCCCGCGAGACCGCCCAGCCCTCACCTTCAGCGCCCACTCTAAATTCCACTGGGACTCGGGCATCGTTGAAGAACACCTCGTTAAACTCGCTCCCACCCGTCATTTCACGAAGCGGCCGAACATCGATACCTTCAGCGCTCATATCCACGATTAAATAACTAATCCCTGCGTGCTTTGAAGCTGCCGGGTCTGTTCGAAAAAGTCCAAACATGAAATGTGCCTGCTTGGCATTGCTTGTCCAAATTTTCTGACCGTTAAGGACATAATGTTCTTCATCGCGAAGCGCTCGACACTGCAATGAGGCAAGGTCGCTGCCCGAGCCTGGCTCACTATATCCCTGACACCACCGTTCTTCTCCAGTCAGGGCCTTGGGAATAAATCGACGTTTCTGCTCCTCTGTTCCAAATTCAAGCAGCGTGGGGACAAGCATACCCGCGCCCTGGTTCAACAGATCCCACGGAGCGCTCACACGAAAGAACTCTTCGCGTACAATCGAGTCCTTCAAAGCGTCAGGTGCTTGGCCGGCTCCTCCGTACTCCCGAGGAACATTTCGATACACGTACCCCGCATCGATTCCACGCTGTCGAAACAACGACTCCTGCTCTTCAATGGGCAACCGAGCGTCCTCGCCTGAAAGAGGCCACCCCTTTAAAAAGTCGATCACCTCTTCTCGGTATTTTTCATGCTCAACGCTGTATGTAAGGTCCATGCGAAATTACAGGCCTCCCAGGTTCGCGCATCGCTCGCGAAGGAATTCGGGCGTTCCAAGGTATGTGCGATCGAACATCATACGCTTAAACCAGAGCTGCACATCACATTCCCACGTAAAGCCAAGTCCACCATGCAGTTCCACTACGGCTCGAGCCGCCTCAATACCGCGCTCAGAAATGTGTGCTTTGGCCATAGCCACAGAACGTGAAGCTTCAATTGGAAGATGGTCTAACGCGTGAGCCGCATACCAGAAAAGAGCGCGCGTCGGCTCGACCTCGAGGGCGAGCCGCGCCAATTGGTGCTTTACGGCCTGAAACTCAGCCACTTTTCGACCAAACTGCTCCCGCGTCTTTGTATATTCAACCGCGAGATCGACTAACCGGCTAGCGGCCCCGAAAGCATCCGCGGCCAGAAGCGCTAAGCCCACATCTTGAATCGCCTGCACGCAGGCTCCAGATTCGTTCAACACCTCACACCGAACTCCATCAAATTTAACTCGAGAAATCGGACGACTCCGGTCAATGCCATCCTGAGACTCCACAGAAAGGCCTTCGGCTCCCGTCTCCACCACTGCAAAGTGCCCATCTGAGAGCCCGACCAAAATCAGATCAGCCAGAGCGGCGTGTGAGACGAAATCTTTTATGCCATGCAATCGACCGTCTCTCACTTCGGTCGACCACTCTGAACATTCCCAGCCGTTCGCACCCTCACCCAATGCCAAAGTCGCGACCTGAGCCCCATCGGCGATTTGAGGCAGCCAACGATCCTGCTGAGAAGAGCTTCCCGCCTTTGCGATCGCAACGCCTGCCAAGCTATGCATCATAAAAGGACCCGGAAAGGCTCCATATCCCAGCTCCTCGCATACCAGTGCGAGGTCGAGGACTTCGAGCTCTGCGCCACCAAACTTCTCAGGAAGCATCAAGCCACAAAGACCGAGGTCTGCGAGGCCTTGCCAAATACGACCGTCATGCCCTTCACCCGCATTAAAAATCTCATGCAAACGGGTCGGAGGACACTCTTGATTGATGAACTGACGCACAGTCTCCTGCATCAAGTCTTGCTCTTCACTTAGCCCGAATTCCATCGACTGTTCTTCCTCGCGTATGAGCTCAACGGCGGGTGCAAATCGTTCCCGCGTACACTCGTTAGACTCGACTCCAAGACTGAGAGATTAGCCTTGAATGCGCTTCCCGAAAGGTAGAAGCGCTCTGCGCGTGCCCATCGCTCGTGGACAGACAACATTCTGCACCCCTTCTGCACTTAACGTCCTGCAGTCACTCGAGTGGCTTCTATTCTTCCCTTTGATGGGGGATAAGTGGAAGAATAAGAATCCATTCTCCCCTCAATCAACCGGACCAACCAAAGCGATCACTGGCCGCCTGAGTCAACTTAATGAATGTCCCGCTCGCCTCTGCCAAGAGTTCTTCCCCGGCCCAAAAGCGACCTTCGGCGTACACCTTCCGCCCCTCACTCCCTTGACTGTGTCCCTCCATACGAATCTCCTGAAACAAGGGAGTGGGCTTTCGATATCGCACAGTGAGGGTTCCAGTCATAGCCCCCAAGTCGTTCACAACATT
>JACLAC010022749.1_pt1 | contig 17086 bp, 13 predicted proteins | sample 8027881 | NCBI WGS metagenome assembly JACLAC01 (sample SAMN15725517, study PRJNA655200) | protist metagenome | isolation source: fluorescence activated cell sorting (FACS) single amplified genomes of... | place: Spain: Blaines Bay Microbial Observatory, Mediterranean Sea | collected 2016-01-19
TGAGGCTTCAGAGTGAACCGAAAATGAATCTCAGCAACACTTTGCGCAATTTGGTCTGCTCAGCTAAGTGGTTTGGATACGCTGGCCACAACAGGTGCTCGTTCATGTTATCGGTCAAACCGGCCGGACTGCGGCACGGTGGTTGCGATTACCGGTCTGTCGTCTCAGTGACGCGTTGGACGGCGACGCGTACTCGACAGTTCAGTTCACGGCAGCGACTGCAGCCGGGGCGGAAGATCGAGAATCATTTTTGTGGCATGCTTGCCGCGTTGGGAGCAGTGATGATTGCGGTTTCGGAAATCACCACTTTTGAAGAGTTGGCGAATCTGCGTATTACCTGGCGTGAGCTCTGGGAAAAGACTCCGAACGCATCCTTCGTACAGTCATGGGATTGGTTTAGAAGCTACTGGCGGACCTACGGCGACAAACAGGAACTTCGCGTTCTGCTGGTGACTCTTCGGACGAAGCCGATTGGAATCGTTCCGTTAGTCACTCGTCACGTTGAGACGTCGCTGGGCACAGCTTCAGTCCTGTCCTGGCCGAAAAATACGTTCGTCCCGTTTTATGGAGCGATCGGACCGCACCCGGCCGCAACTCTAAGTACCGCATTCAGTCATGTTCGCAAAACTCCACGCAATTGGAAGGCGTTAGAACTTCCACAGATCGACGAGTTCGGGCGCGACAATCTTCGAACGAATAACGCTCTTCGGAACGCTCGACTGAAACCTCTTCGAATCGGTGCCGTGGCACATCCCGTTGTCGAGATGACGGACTGCTGGGACGACTACATGGGAAGTCGCAATATGTCGGGGCGGATGGATTTCATTCAATCCGAAAAGGTCATTGAGCATTGCGGGCCGATCTCGTTTCATCGATGGCGTCCTGCAGGCGGCATAGTCGGAGCGACTGATCGTCGCTGGGATCTGTTTCGAGTCCTCGAAGGAATTCGTCGTGATGTTAAAGGCCGGGGACGACGTGACGATTGCGAGCTGGCCGTTATGAAAGATGCTCACTCGGCTGCAGTAGATGCCGGGGTTGTTGAGTTCTGCTCTCTGACTGTGTCGGGCCGTCCAGCGGCGTGTGCATACAATTATCGGACAGGAAGTCGTCTCGAGAATGTGTTTCTGGGAGCTCGGCAGGAATATGGCGACGCTGCATTGAACTGTCTGCTCGGGCACATGGTCCGAGACAGTTTTATGCGGGACGACCAGCGGATCGTGTTTCATCCATATGATGCACAGCGAGTCGGGACGTGGAGCAACGCTGACTTCACTTCGATCGCTTACGGTCACTATGCAAAGTTCTCTCCGGTCGCTCAATTACTGAAACGTCGTCGTGCTGCCGAAGCGGAGGATTTTCCGGTTCAACGTCCACCGGTCAAAGTCGAAGTTGCTGCTGAAGAACAGGCTGCTGTGTCGGCAAATGTACCGTCACTCAAAGTTCACGCTGGCGTCTAGAAGCGTTGGGGATGAAGGTTACCGGTTGGTGTGATCCTGGAATCGGCATTGCGAACAATTGGTTGATGGATGTGATCGGAATTTTCAACAGAAAACCAATTGCACGGCGGAAGAAGCCGCGCGTGTTGTGGCTGGCTGGCCGGGGCAACGTCTACGTATACAGTTCCGGTTGCTGACAATTCAGATTCGAAACTCGGGTGATACGGCGGCTCAGACTTCAGAAGTTTGTGCGTCGCTGACTTGATGGCTTAGCCAGGCAGAAAGTAGAGCCATGAGACTTCTGATTCCTGCCAGAGTAATGCTTGCGATGGTCGCTATGCTTGGTGTGTTTGTGATGTTCGGGTTCTACTCGGTGATGAAGACCCTGGATACCCTTGAGCAGCCACAGTTGACGCTTCGGCGTGAAGGCTTAGAGACACGAACGATTCCAATGGCTGTCATAACGTTGAAGCCGGGAATGGTTGTTCGAAAAGATGACATCGGCACAGGGCCGTGGCCAGTTCGAGAACTCCGCGACGACATCATTCTGTCAGAACGTCTCATTGTTGGCCGAGTTGTTCAAAAAGAGATTGAGTCGGCAACTCCAATTCAAGCCGCGTCTCTTAGGAACGTGTCCGGAATGGCTTCCCCATAGTGGCACGACACGCTTTGTCGTCAGCACAAGCCATGCCGACGCGATGGCGTCGCGTGCTACTGAAAACTGGCAGTGATTAAGGACAGCATCCCTAAGCGATACGACGAGTAATCCAAAGAGCAGGTTGACGTTCCATGATTATTTATCTGTAGAAACAGAGTATTTCAAAGGTTTTTTGAATGTCGGTGCTTTGTGATCTGCTGGCAAAAATTGCTGCTCTGGCGATGATCGGCTCTCGGATCGCGATCTTCCTGGCGATGGTTCCACGATGCGTACTCGCTCTGTTTGGCGACAGCTTTGCATCGCTGATCGGGTGCTCGCTGGGTGTAGCCGGTTACGCGTACTCCGTATTCGTCTTTCAACGGATCGAGTCGAGACTGTTTTATCAAGCAGACTGGAGTGGCTGCGGACTCCTGATACGCCAGCGATTCTGCTCCGAAGCCTGGCGATGGCAACGTGACCTTATTCTTTTGTCTATCCTCAGTGGCATATTTGGAGCAGGAGTCGGCTGGAACGTTACCGTGATCACGCAGGGTAGCCTGACCGATGCCAGGATCTTTGCGGCAATGTCGATGGGCATTCCGTTCGGCCTGGTCGTTTGGCTTTACCGCGGCACGCCGAGGTATCGACTTGATTTGCCACTCACTGAATCGTAATTCTGATTGACGATGCTCGCTTAAGTGTCGTCTTTGTGAATCTCGACGGCTACCGGTTGGAAGAGCCCTCCGGGTTCCACGTCGTCGTCCCACACGATAGTCAGGTCGACGGACAATTCATTCGAATGCTCGAGTACTTCCGTCATGTCGAATGAAACCGTTTCCGAATTGTTCGACAGACTCCCGAGCGTCTTACCGTTTACGGCGACATCAGCTCGGCCACCAATCCCGTCGAAAGCGATGTGTACCCGCTCGTTGCTGTCGAGATTCGTTGGCCGCTGAAATCGTCTGCGGAAAATGACCCGCCCCGACATGTTGCCGAAAGTTTCCTGAACGGAAGACGGCATACGGACCCGGAAATTTTTCAGTAGTGGATAGTCCATCGTCAAGTTTTCGTCCTGAGCCGAAGTTGCTGATCCGGTCGGCCCCTCAAACCATTCGTAATCCCAGGGCCCTTTCAGGTGTATCCGGTGAATTGGCTCTTTACGCATCGCTCTGGTCCTGATCTAGCGGCTTTTTGTGTATTGATTTACTCGGTCGGGACGGGGATCAACGAGCGTCGATGCTCGTCTTTGTGCAAGTTGCCCGCAAGTGACCTGTTTCGAGTCGACTGGCGAGTTTCGAGCAACGTTGCCGGTACTGCTTCCTGACGAGTGTTAGCGGTCGCCGATGACTGTTGACGTGTCGTTAATGTTCTCGGCGAAGTGATGCATAAATACGGCGGCGGCCACGGCAACGTTCAGTGAATCGGTTCCGGAGTGCATCGGGATCGTGACTCGATGGCTGCACAGGTCGAGCCATTCAGTATCCAGACCGGCATCTTCGTTGCCCAGTATAACGGCGACGTTGCCCTCGGTAGGGCAATCACGCAGTCGTAACGCGTTGTTATCCAGAATTGACGCGACCAGATTGAAGTGATGCTGGTCGCGCAGCGTGGTCAGCATCTGACTCAGGTCTTTACCGGCTTCGATGATGGGGATGTTCAGCGCGCTGCCCATTGAGACTCGCAGAGCACGTCGGGAAAATGCGTCGCAACAGGCAGGTCCCAGCAACAGGGCTGTGGCGCCAAAACCAGCCGCTGTTCGGATAATCCCTCCCATGTTCTCCAGGTTTTCGACGCCGCAGCAAACGGTGATCAGGTGGCGCCGCTCGATTTGCATCAGTTCTTCTAGCGTCGGTGGAATCTTTCGGATGCCGCAACCAAGCATTCCGGCATGGAAGGTTTGGCCGACCAGCATTTGTGCCAATTGATGCGGAACGACGAACGCCGGAACGTCGTTACGCAGGTGTGGCTTCAGCAGGTCGACGTGCTTATCGCTCGTCAAAACCGAAGCGACACCGAATTCGCTTTCCAGAAGCCGAATCGTGAGCTTCTTGCCTTCAGCGATGAACTGCGCAGACCACCGTGTCAGGTTCGTTTTTTTGATGTTTCTGTAAACGTCCAACCTCGGATCATCGAGGTCTGAGATTTCTATCAGTGGCATGAGTGTGGGGCCGTTCGGGAATTCCGCCTCGCTTGGTTCAGTTGGTTTTTGATACTGATTCTGTATGGCAGAGCAGGGTGAGCAGATCAGAGGATCGCACTATACTCCGGCAACAATCTCTGCTTGAAGTGACTCATTCCTTGAGTGTCCGAATCGTCCAATGTCCGACCCTGCCGAAGAAAATCCATCGCCGCCGCAGGCCGCTGCGGGAAAACGTGTCGTCGTGATCGGCGGTGGGCTGGCAGGACTTGCTGCTGCATCGGCACTTTCGTCGCGCGGCATGTCAGTCACGGTGCTGGAGTCGCGGCCCCGGCTCGGTGGTCGAGCCAGTTCGATTGTTGATCGCGATACCGGCGAAACCATTGACAACTGTCAGCACGTTGCGATGGGGTGCTGCACGAGCTTTCGGTCGTTTTGCGAAGATACAGGTTGCTCAGATCTGTTTGAGACTCAGAGGGAACTGTATTTCGTAGGTCCGCCTGGCCAGGCGAAAGTAGTTCGCTTTGCAGCATCGTCCTTGCCGGCTCCACTGCACCTGGCGTCGTCGTTCATGAAAATGCCCTGGTTCACGCTTGGCGAGAAGTGGCAGATAGCGTCCGGGTTGCGAGCACTGGCGAAGGACAGAACGAAGACGGATCGCTCGTTCCAGGATTGGCTTGATGGCCAGCGTCAGTCTGAAACGGTGCAACGCCGATTCTGGCATCTGGTTCTGGTCAGTGCTCTGAGCGAGTCGCTTGATCGTATCAGTCTTCACCATGCGCGGAAAGTTTTTGTCGACGGGTTTCTCGCCAGCCACGATGGATGGCAGGTTTCCATCCCAACAGTGCCTCTTGACGATGTTTACGGGACTCGGATATCCGCGGCGTTGCGGATGCATGGTGTGGATATTCGGGTAAAGGCCGGCGTGCGGCGATTGCTGATTGATGGTGGAGGTATTTCCGGAGTCGAGATGCGTGACGGTACTGAAATTTTTGCCGACGAGTTTGTACTCGCTGTTCCGCACAATCTTGTGAAGTCGATTTTGCCCGACGACTGTGCAGAATACTCCGATGTCGTTTCGCTGGATCGATTGGAATCTGCTCCGATTGCGAGCATGCATTTGTGGTACGATCAACCTCTGACCGAGTTGCCGCATGCGACATTTGTCGATCGACTCAGTCAGTGGATGTTCAATCGGACGGTACTCAGTTCGGCATCGCCGCTTCTCGATCGGTCGCCTCACTCAAAAGGAGTGACGGAGGACGACGGCGGTTGTCGCCTGCAGGTGGTAATCAGCGCGGCTCATGATCTGTCGGCGATGTCTGAGCAGGAAGTTGTCGCCAAAGTGGATTCGGAATTACGTGAAGTCTGGCCGGACAGCCACAGGGCACGTCTAATTCGCGGTCGAATGATCACGGAGCACCGAGCGGTTTTCTCACCGCTGCCGGGTGTCGATGAATTTCGATCCGTCCAGCAGTCGCCGATCTCGAATCTTCAGTTTGCGGGCGATTGGACTCGAACGGGTTGGCCGGCCACGATGGAAGGCGCCGTCCGCAGCGGCTACCTGGCAGCGGAAAACATTCTGGCCAGAGCCGGTAGACCTGACACGGTCGTTGCCACGGACCTGGCACCGGCAAGGCTGTATCGGCTGTTGTTTTCGTGATTTGTTCAACCGAATACGGCAGCCGTTCGCCGTTCGCCTTGAGTCGGAAGTTCTATTCGTAAGGAAAGTGGGAATCAGCCTGGGATGACAGTTGTGGCGCGTCATGCCGGTTGTGCAGCTCAGTGACTTTCTACGAGTCTGGCAGGGCCAGCTCACGCGAATGGAGAGCCAGTGTCACAAATCCTGTTGTCTCATGTGTTCCCAACGGTCAAACTTCCCAGCTTCTGAACGAGATCAGATTCCGCGGGTTTGAGATCTCGGCTCCGATTAATTGAGTGGCCGATTCAGGCAGTGCCAGACGTGGAACACGACTTTCATCAGGTACGGTCCCACTCCCAAAAAGTCCGCGGTACATCACGTCGCCACAGACCGGGTGCTCCTGCTCTGCCAGATGAATCCGAATCTGATGCGTCCGCCCCGTTTCCAGACGACAGCTTACCAACGAGTACAGACCTAACGCCTCTACAGATTCGACGTGCGTTACCGCCGCTTTACCCTCGGTTTCCGACGTCGTACTGCCACGAAGCCCGTCGCCACGATCGCGCACCAGTCGACCTCGAACAATGCCGATCCCAGCAGTCCCGGTGACGACCGCCTGATAGACACGGTCTACCGAGTGCTCAGCAAATTGCTTGACCAGACTCTGTTCAGCTTCCAAAGACCTAGCGAAAACCAGCAACCCACTCGTATCCCGGTCGAGTCGATGCACTGACCGAACATGTTGACGACGCAGCTTCGGCGGCAACGATGAAAGATTTCGTTTGCTTCGAGTTGCAGCCCCTACAGCTCGCAGCACACTTTCATCGGCAGATGGCTGCTGCATGCGACGTTTGATCGGCCAGTTAATCTCCGCGACGTGCCGCAGAGAAACCATGCCCGACGGTTTCTCAATCACGACCACCGATTCGTCGAGATGCAGAATGTTGACATCGCCATCGTCAGGCGGAGGCGGCAACGGCGCAGCGGCGAGAAACACATTCTCCGAAGCCGTCAGACGCCTGGCAACATCCAGACAAAGCACACCCGAAACGGTCACGCGTCGGCGGTCGACCATTTTGCGGATTTGCCGCCAGGACTGGTCGGGAAGAAACTCGCGTAACGCCTGGCAGATTGTCTTTCCAGCAAGTTCAGCAGGTACGTCCCAGTCATTCCCGGGCACGGTTGTGTTTGACATTTGGAAGCAGTTCGGATTCGTATGAGTATATTGAAAGTAAGTTTGCGAAGCTGACGAAGTCATTATTTCGTCAGGCTGAGATCAAACTCGTTTTTGTCAGCGACCACATTCAGCCGTAACCCTTCTGTGGGATCAATCCGTGAGAAATCTTTTCGCGTCGGACGAGGCTCGACAGAACCGAGATCATAGACCTCAACGACGTTCTCACCGAGTGTCGCGCCACGACTGGCAGGAATTGAGTACTTGCCTCGTGAGACCATTGTCCAGGCTCGCGGTTTGTTCGGGTCGAGCGGCGCGAGAGCGATCATGCCCCATCGGAGAGCTTCGCCGTTCACTTTGACGGTCCCGGTCACTTCGGCTCGAGCAGTCGCGCTGAGGAGTCCAGAGCCGCGCATCCAATCCAGCAGTCTATCCTTCCAGCCAAAAACAGCCGGATCGGCAGGAGCCATCCCGACTCCGTGCGGCCCGTCCTGATAGATGTGCATTTCGCTGGCAACCCCAGCTTTCCTCAAAGCCAGAAAGAATGCAATGCTATTCTGCGCGTCGACGCTCTTGTCTTCCGCTGTGTGGAACAGAAAAGTCGTTGGAGTCTCAGCGGTGACGTGCTTGTCGTTGCTGAGCGATTCCAGCTTTTTCTGATCGACGTCTGGCCCGAAGAGATTTCGTCCGGAACCTTTATGAGCATACGGAGCCGTCAGACTGACTACCGGATAACACAGCGCGGCAAAATCCGGCCGACAACTCTCTCGATCCACCGGATCCTTCGCATCCGGATTTCCCGTGTCGAAATGAGTCGCGACCGTCGATGACAAATGTCCGCCCGCCGAAAACCCCATGATTCCAACTCGTCCGGCATCAACTCCGAGTTTCACTGCGTTGGCTCGCACGTACCGAATCGCTCGCTGAGCGTCTTCCATTGGCACTGGATGTCGATACTTCGGAGCGTGCCGGTACCTCAGCACAAACCCGGCCACCCCCTTCTTCTGAAACCATTTAGCGAGCTGATGCCCTTCATGATCCATCGCCAGAATTCCGTATCCGCCGCCCGGGCAGATCACAACTCCAGTACCCGTCGCCTTCCCGCCGTCCAATTCCTGCGGAAGATAAACTCGAAGCGTCGGAGTGTCAGACTCTGCACTCCCCTGAGCATTCGGAGCTCCCTCCGGCCAAAGCGGCAAAGCCTCTGGCCCAACAGCAAATGCCCTCTCCGCCGGCATGAACAACTCCGCAACTACCACCAACAAGGCCGCCAGTGAACTTACCCTGAACAGCCTCTGCACATCAGCACGGACATTCAACATCAACGAACTCCGACAAAGAAGAACTACAGAACCGAGCCTCTGATCATTACACAATTTCACGTCAGAAGTATTCGGCTAGTGATTCGCTCACACTTTCGGATTTCGGTCGTACAACCGCAAGTCGATATCGACTCCGAACATCGACATCAGCAAAACATCGCCTGTTGTCGATCGTGCCGCAATTGACGAATCTACTCCCGGCCGGCAAGCTCCGCCGGATTGATCTGCAAACACTGCTACTGGTTAAAACCTGCTGGAGTCCTCGTCACGATCCAGGACTACCAGGCTGTGACGACGATTGGACGCGATGAAGGCGTATCTGCCAGACGGACTGCGAAAGGTGCCTCAACTACTCGACAACGCCGGATCGCTGAAGGACTCCAGGAATTTCAGTGCGGGCAAGCCATCATCGCTGACAATTTCAAACACGGCGACGTTGGAACTATCGAGGACATCCACGAATCACCCATCGGAAGAAAAAGAGCGGTCCATGGGATACAGCAATCTGACATCGACCGGTTATCCCGCACTCACAATATCAGCACTGGTCAGAAGTCCTGTATCCGGGTCTCGCCGAAAGAGTAAAACGGCACAGCCTCGCAACAACAACGACGACGCTGCTGAGGATTGCCGTCTCTGCTCAACCTGAGCGCTGTCGAGCCACCCTGGTGCTCTTTCTGCACAGTCTGCACGACCTTCAACGTTTCCGTTTTCTAATCGCGGAAATACACGGCGTGACTGCATCGACTGGCAATGGCGACAAAGCAAATTGAGCGAGTAGTGCTACGCGATTAACAACAAATGAAATAAAATACGGCACGCGAAACAACACTAGCTTGCCGTGGCAATTGTTTGCTCATAGAGGTTGAGCATTTTCGGGAGCATTTTGTCGAGGCTGAAGCCGTCCTGAATCAGCTTTGCTCCGGCTTGGCCGAGGTGGCGATGCTTTTCGGGATCGTCGAGAACAGTCATCGCAATTTCGGTGAAGCCGTCGACGTCGAAGAAGTCGGATGTGTAACCGGTTTCGCCATGCTTGACCATCTCCTGAACCGGAGCGGTCGCGGAGCCAAGCACGGTGCAGCCACAAGCCAGCGAATTCATCAGTGACCAGCTCAGCACAAATGGCACGGTCAGATAGTAGTGCAGGTCGCTGAGGCTGAAAACGTCGACCAGTTCCTGCGGATCGACTCGGCCAGTGAAGATGAATCGGTCCAGGTCGTAGTCGTCCTGCTTGAGAATGTGCTCGCGGTAAGTCTCTTCCTTAATACGGTTAAGGTCGCCGCCGTAGCAGACTCGGTCTGAACCGACGCACAGAAAGATGACGTCGTCACGCGCGTCGCAGATTTGCTTAGCCGACTTCATGAATACATCGAACCCACGCATCGATTCGAAACCCCGCGAAACGTACGTGACAACTTTCTTACCCTCGGGGATCTTGTGCCCAGCAATTTCTCTAGACGGATTCGGATTGCGTTTCCATATGTTCGTGTCGATACCGTCGAAGATTTGCTCGATCTTCGGCTGGTACTCGGCCGGCATCAAACTCTGCTGGTATTTCGTCGGTGTGTAGCCCTTGGTGCATGTTTGCAGGTCAAGCAGAATCATCGCGTTTCGGCTGCGTGACCTGAGCACATCCTGCGGCTTGACAGGGAAGTCCGGTCGAAAATCCAGGTCCGAACCTTTGCTTCGATAATAATATTCGAAGTAGTTGATGATCGGGCAGTCGTACAGATCGGCCAACCACACCGTCGAGCCGAAACCGCTATGCCCAACCACCAAATCCGGCTTAATGTCCGGTCGAGCCGTCATGGCCTCATGCACGGCGTGCGAGTGCCAGACTGCGTTTTCGAAAGTACGGCTGCAGTAGTGCGTCGACTTTGTCGCTCCGCCCTGAATTTTGTATTGCACCCGTTCAATACCATCAACATTTCCTGAGGGAAGCTCGGAAGCAAAGGAGCACTGGAAACTGTGATTCTTAATCAGGTAGCTGGCAATGTGCCCGAACTGTGCCGGAAAGTTTTTATGCACAAATAGAATATGCATGATGACGACTCCTTGATCGACTTCTGATCCGTAATCAGAGCCGAATGTATTTATGAACGCCGCATTTCCCGAAAGAAATTGCAGCGGACTGATCAAGTTTTCCTGGTAACAGATCAGGCAACTCGTGAGAGAAACTTCCGAGTCGCCTGCAATTCCTGATCAGACTTTCCAGCAGCCGGGTCGAACTTCAAAATCTCCAACCCAACTCCCTGCAACGTGCGGACGTTGCTGTAAACAGGGTCAGTCCAGTCCTTAACCTTGCCAGCTTGAACGGCTTCAACCATCTCGCGAACACCGTCTTCCAGAGAAACGCTGGCCCGAAAACCAAGCACTCGTTGAATCTTGGTAAAGTCGACGCGGTAGTTTCGAGCGTCATCGTCGTTGCGAATTTCTTCGACGAATGTGCCCGGCTGGCAGTCGGCTACGATTTTACCGAGCTGATCGAGCGTGAAGTTCTGCGTGTGGTCACCAACGTTGAAGATTTCGCTACCCACTTTTGAAAGCTGAGCCTCTATGGCGAAAACGCATGCGCGAGCAATATCGCGTGTGTGGACGAACGGTCGCCACTGCTCACCATTAAGCACACGGATGTGTTTTTCGGTCACGGCCTGAGCACTGAAAAGGTTGGCTACAAGATCAAACCTCGGACGCAACGACCAACCGTACGCAGTTGCAAAACGGAGAATCGTCGGCTGAAACACTGAATCCGCGGCTTCCAGCAACGCACGCTCAGCATCGATCTTCGTTGTTGCATAAAGTGAAACCGGATTAAGCTCTGAATCTTCCGAGCGAAGCTCGTCCGACTCGCCGTACACGCTGCACGTCGATGCGAACACGAATCGTGAGATCCCGTTTGCACGAGCAAGCTGCGCCATCATCTTGGCCGCAGCATAATTAACAGTGATCGTTGTTTCGCGATCGAGCGCGCAGGCCGGATCACCGACGATCGCTGCCAGGTGAACCACCGCGTCCATGCCGTGCAGAGCCTTGACGACATCTTCGACATTGCGGAAGTCACCGCTCATGAATTCGAACCGCGGATGTTCAAGAATTGACTTAAGTGAATCTCGGCCGAAGAGTTCCATATCAAGAATGCGAACTCGGTATCCCTTAAGTAGAAGCTGATCCGTCAGGACTGAGCCGATGTAACCGGCCCCGCCAACAACCAGCACGTCCTCAACTTTGCCACTTCCTGCAGGCGTATTACGAGGAACCACTCGGAAACGCTTCATCACCGACATGCTGGAAAATCGAGTTGCAAAAACGGTGAGCCCCAGCAAAGCCCAGGCAGGAACAGCGATTTCGAGAGTTGCCGCCAACCGGTCTTCAACGATGCCGCCCAGGGCCAGATGCCCGGAAAAACCAACAGCACATGCTCCAGTTACATCAAGCAGTCGTTGTCCAATGCGTGAACTTGGAACCGGGCGATAAAGCCCAGCAAAAGCAAATAACAACACGGCCGTCGCTGCAAACCAACCCGCATGCAGTATGTAAACCGGGTTGCACTTGGCCATGACCTGCCCAACGGGATCAGCCAGATCCAGCTGACCGCTGACCAGAACCCGCAACACACCTACGGCCACCAGCACGACGTTTGCTGTGACAAAATCAGCCATAAACCGAAGGACAACTTGTCGTCCGGATGAATTGCCAAAGAGCCTTGTCCTGATTGCGTTGTACATCCCTGTGCCCTTGATAATGCAGTTGAGAATCAGATTCGCGACCCTGTGTGTTAAGCAGCCCGCCTCAGAGAGTCGACCTGCTGAGCATCTGCAGCAACAACACGCATCACCTTCGCGACAGCCGCAACGGTATCTTCAACTTCTTCTCGGCTGAGCGTTGGATGAACCATGAACATCAACGACCGCTCGCCAAGTTCCCGAGCACTTGCAAGACGCTCTTCAGGTGCAAAACCAGCATCCTGAATGGCCTTCTCCAGATAGATCTCGCAGCAGAGTCCGCTGCCACACGGAACTCCTTCTTTCTGAATGCATCGCACAATTTCATCGCGTGACCACTTGTCATTCAGCATTTCTGACGCAACGTTGGCGTAATGTTTGTAGTAGCTATGTTCGACATCGGCGGACGGAGTCAACACTTCAATGCCCGGAACGTTTGAGAGTTCTTCGTCCAGCAATGCGGCATGCGACTGCCGGGCCTTCAACCACACAGGCAACCTTTGAAGCGCGACCCGGCCAATGGCCGCCTGCATTTCCGTCATCCGCCAGTTCGTGCCGATCGACTCATGCAACCACTTGAACACCGTACGTTGTTGCTGGCAGTTCTGAATGGCGTCCCAACCTTTGCCGTGATCTTTGAAACTCCAGGCCCGCTCCCAGATTTCGGGGCAAGCAGTCACGACCATTCCACCTTCACCGCCGGTTGAGATGATCTTGTCCTGACAAAACGAAAAGGCACCAACGTCGCCAATTGTTCCAACGTGCTGTTCTTTGTATTTCGCTCCGTGGGCCTGGGCGCAGTCTTCGATCACCCGCAAACCATGCTCATTTGCCACCTCCATGATCGGATCCATGTCGCAAGGCCAACCTGCAGCGTGGACGACGATGATCGCTCGCGTCTTTGGTGAGATGACTGCGGCGATCGCTTCAGCGGTAACATCGCCGGAAACCGGATCAATGTCCGCAAAGACTGGTCGCGCGCCAAGCATCGCGACTGCGCTCGCCGTTGCAATAAACGTTCGCGTCGGAACGATCACTTCGTCACCCTCTTCAATACCGACAGCATGCAACGCTAACTCGACGGCAACCGTTCCATTTGATACAGCGATTCCAAAATTACTTCCAACACATTCAGCAAAGTCTTTTTCGAAGCAACGGACGCTTTTGCCGGTCCAGTAATTGACCTTACCGCTGCGCAGAACTTCCGTAACGGCATTGATCATTTCATCGTCGAATTGTGGCCATGGGGCAAGTGGCTCCGTTCGAACCGGAGTACCGCCGTCGCGGGCTAGTTCACCGAAATCTGCGAATCGCGTTCGCATAAATAGCCTCTGCAGATGGAAATCTGTAGGAAGAATCCGCGATCTCGACGAAGCAACCCTTCAGGCATGGCGCACGTAAATTACGTGACTGCTGAATCCTGATAGACCGCAACGTCGAAAAAACCGATTACTTGATTGAAATTTGGGATTGGACGGCTCGAGAACCGAGCCGACAACGGAGTTTGAGAGATGTCGTTTGGCAACCGCAGGATGGGAATAAAGTCTGGCAGCCAGTGTGAGGGGCCGGCTTATATCAGGGCTCGGCGATCTTCGGCAATATGACTTTTTACAAATCAGGCGTTCCCAGCTTCGAAAAAATTCATAGCCGAACCACCACAAATCGGCATTTTTCGCAGCCTTTGAACTACGGAGCCTCTGGTCACTAGAATCAACACTTCGAATTTACCTCAGAGAGATCAACCCATGCGACCTTCATCGATTTCAGTCAGCACGCTGCTGCTGGCATTTACTGGCTTTGCCATCACCGGATTCTCAGGCTGCAGCAAAGACGCATCTACCGATTCGCCTGTACCGCGCGTCCCTACCGCTGACGCGTCAGCCACGGATAGCACATCGCTGAATGCTGCCAGCGCCGACGACGATTCGAGGGAACCCGACGGTATCTCTGATCAATCCGGAGGCGCATCGGCTGCCGACACCAGCCCGCCAGCCAAGCAAACCCTGATCGTCGAAGAACCAAAGGTTGATCGGCCGACTGGCATGGTCTGGGTGCCAGGCGGCAAATTCAAGATGGGCGGTTCCGATGGTTTCCCAGACGAATTGCCGGTTCACGACGTGCAACTCGATGGATTCTGGATGGACTCAACAGAGGTCACGGTCGCTCAGTTCAAACGTTTCGCAGACGCCACTGGTTATATCACCGTGGCAGAACGAAAGCCGAAACGTGAAGACTTCGCCGATCAGCTCACGCCAGAACAAATAGCCGCGATCCCGGAAGAAGCACTTGTACCTGGGTCAATTTGCTTTAATCCGGATTTTGACCGCCAAACGTTTCCCGAAGGTCGTCGGCCAACGCCCGCCGAAATCTACCTGGTCTGGATGTACAAGCGTGGTGCCAATTGGCGTCACCCAGACGGACCAGACTCGGGGATCGAGGACCGCATGGACCAGCCCATCTCACATGTCTCCTGGTCAGACTGTGCTGCCTATTGCGAATGGGCGGGAAAGCGACTTCCAACCGAGGCCGAGTGGGAATACGCCGCGCGCGGCGGACGTAACCAGGAAATGTATCCGTGGGGCAACGAAAGGGAACCCGGCGGCCGCTGGATGACAAACATCTGGCAAGGCGAATGGCCGTTCAAGAATCTCAATCAAGACGGACATGAAAAAACTTCGCCAGTTGCCAGCTACGAGCCCAATGGCTATGGGCTGTACGACATGTCTGGAAATGTCTGGGAGTGGTGCAGCGACTGGTACCGCCCTGACTACTACAAAAACAGCCCGATTCGAAACCCATACGGCCCTGTCGACAGCCTTGACCCGAATGAACCCAACATTCCGAAACGCATTCAACGAGGCGGTTCGTTCATGTGCAACGCCAACTACTGCACCGGTTACCGGGTTGCCGCGCGTATGAAAGGGGACGTCATGTCAGGTACCTGGCACTGCGGCTTCCGCACAGTCCTCAGCTCCGTCAGCTACGGAAAGTTCCGTCAGGCACCTGGAGCGAGAGTCCGGTCTAATTCAGCCAAAGCAGCGACGGTGGGAAACTAATGGGAGAGGGGTTGGAAGACCAACACACGGTTGAGCTGCAGCGGTCATCACCAAGGCGAACCACTGGCTAGCTCTGTCTCTTAGTGGTCGCCACGAAGTCATGGCTACAGTCACATTCCTGACGCACCAAAGCCCTGGTCTTACTCGAATCACAATTACGGCATTGTCTGTCGAAGCCGAACGGCATCACCGGTGGCAATTACAGGTTCGTCTTGTACACACCCCGTCGGAGTTCGTTCGTTCTTCCAGACGCAGATCGGACAGGCTATCTCTGCAGCTTTCTTAATCGCTGCACTTCCAGTAGTCGCTGCCGTTTTCTGCGAGAAAACAGGCTTGCGACAATAGACCAGGTCTACGAACTCGGGCACGTCTAAACGACGGTCAAGCCTTCACGTATTGCGTAACGGCATAACTCAACGCGGTCGTGGATTCCGAGGCGATGCATAATCCGGTACTTGTGACTGTCGATCGACTTTTCTGACCGACCAAGAATCCGAGCAATCTCTTTCACACTTTCGCCGCGTGCCAGATGCCGCAAGATCGACAACTGCTGGACACTCAATCCGCATAACATATTGTCGACACGTAAGGTGTAGTGGTCAGACGCGGCGTCCCATGTCAGTCGATCTTTGACTGCGTCTGAAAAGACGTATTCGCCAGCGTGCAGTCGTTTGATCGCCGAGCAGAATTTTGCCGATGACTCGTCCTTCAAGACATAGCCATGCACCCCCATCCGCACGGCTTGTGACACAAATACGTCAGAGAGATGCGCTGTCAGGAATGCCACCCTCGTAGACGGCACTCGCTTCATCAGTTGAGGCAAGACGTCAAATGAGTCTCGACCAGGAAAATCAACATCGAACAATGCCACATCCGGCCGCTCTCGCAGGACCAACTCTGCACCGTCGTCAGCGGTCGTTGCCATCCCCGCCACAGAAAAGTCTGCAGTAAGATCAAGCAACGCGGCAAGGGATTCAACGACAACTCGGTGGTCGTCAACAATGACGACCCTTATGGGAGATGCATCCATGACGATTCGCCTTCTTCAGCCTTGGCCCAAGGGCTTCCGCGGAGCTCTGCCCAGCCCGCTTCAGCAGAATCCATAAACAACAGCGATCTCACCGAGACGCAAAAACATACTACATTGCGAATTCGTGTGTATATTAAATTTTCCAGTTAGACTTCAATATCGACTTTAGCCCAACCAGCGTATCTGTCGGCAATCCGACGTTCGCATCCGACAGCAAAAAGTGAGCTAACCACCTTTGGCATAGCCGCGGTCGATCTACCAAAACGAGTATTCAACTGAGAATCCCATCAATCAAGTGTCCGTGTACGTCCGTCAGACGCATGTCACGTCCACTGAATCGGTAGGTCAGTTTTGTGTGTTCAACGCCGAGCAAGTGAAGCATCGTTGCATGCAGGTCGTGAATTTCAACACGATTCTCGACGACCTTGTAACCGAACTCGTCGGTCGCTCCGTAAGTAATCCCACCTTTTACACCGCCGCCGGCCATCCAGATTGAGAACCCAAACGGGTTGTGGTCGCGCCCGTTTGCCCCTTGAGCGAACGGTGTTCGACCAAACTCGCCCGACCAGATGACGAGCGTACTTTCAAAGAGTCCACGCTGTTTAAGATCCGTCAGCAAGGCAGCAATCGGCTTATCGACACTCTTTGCATTCTTTGAGTGTCCATCGACAAGGCCGCCATGCTGATCCCAACGATCACCGTTGCCGCCGGGACAAGTCAGTTCGATGAATCGAACACCGCGTTCGACAAGTCGCCTGGCGATCAGACAACTTCGCCCGAACGTTTGAGTATTTTTGAATTCATCTTCCAGACCGTATGCCAGAAGCGTCTCTTTAGTTTCCGAAGCAACATTCATCAGATCCGGTACTGCCGTCTGCATTTTCGCCGCCAGTTCGTAATTGGCGATTGCAGATTCGAGCTTATCGGCTT
>JACLAC010021602.1_pt1 | contig 17084 bp, 13 predicted proteins | sample 8027881 | NCBI WGS metagenome assembly JACLAC01 (sample SAMN15725517, study PRJNA655200) | protist metagenome | isolation source: fluorescence activated cell sorting (FACS) single amplified genomes of... | place: Spain: Blaines Bay Microbial Observatory, Mediterranean Sea | collected 2016-01-19
CTCCAGCCTCGGCTAGAACGAAACGATAAACCTGTGTCTGCCAGTTCAGACCATACGCAGATTTATCCGGTCTTTTTCGACCGGTCTTCCAGTCGAAGATCCAAGCCCTACCATCTTCGCCAATCAGTACCCGGTCGAATCTGGCAACCAGGCGATGAAAGGCCAAAGGCACAGAGAGCATGGTTTCACTGAATACTTCTCCCCGTGGCAGTTCCGGACCCAATTCGCACCAGTTGCGCCACCAATCGACGAGGAGTTGATCATCACTGCTGCACACCGATTCCTCGACATCCAATCCCAGACTCTGCTGTAAGACCAGGTGATGAAACTGCGAACCCCGGTTAATGGCCCCCTCCCACTCGCTAAGTCGATCGGTCAATGGAGCGGGCCACTCCATCCGCCGCAGGTAGCGGAGTAAAAACTGGCGTCGACATTCTTCGAAGGCCTTGAGGCTACTCTGGCTGTAATTGAATCCCTCAGGTATCATCGATTCTGCAATTGGTAATAAGCCTCTAGCTGACGAAATGATTCGGCTTTCGGCACCGCATGCGATTGGGTCGCACGTGGGACCTCGCGGCTCCAACTAATAGCCAAATATCGTCGTGCCCGAGTAATGGCCACATAGAGCAACCTAAGCCGCTCGGCAATAACTTCTATGTGAGCGATTTCGGTAGCCGATAACCGTTCCGAACCCCTCTCGCCAATCAACCGCAACAACTCCGCACGTGCTTCTTCACAAGGATCGCCGTTGAGGGAGCCGTAATCACCTAAAAACCAGTCATCGAGGCCGTGGGGAAACCAGTCACCATCCACCCCCATGACATAGACCAGATCCCACTCCATCCCCTTAGCCTTATGCATCGTCGTCAGGGTAATCCGACCGGGCCGAGGAGCAAATACATCTTCCTCTTCGGACAGAACTCCTGTCCGACCCTTTACCGCCAGACTCAGTTCGCGCGCCAGTTCAGGTAGGCGCCAATCCGGATTGTGCTCCGCACGGGTGCGCAGGTAAGACGCTAACTTATGGGCCCGTGCCAAATCTCCTGCTTCTAATAGATCCTGCGCCACCGTCATCAAAAGTTGATCTACAGGTAGGGAGGCTGCCCTGAGCCAACGTCGCAAATAACTGCATAAGAGCGCGATCGCCTCGATATTTTGCGGCTCAATCTCATCAAATGGGGCCAACGCTTCTACCATCTTGACGCCAGTTGCCGGGTAGAGCAATGCCTCCGGACTATAACAATTGCGCAGCAGCCTGGCTACCATCTCCTCATCCCCGTTTCCAGTGGGCCCAGGCCAAAATCCGACCAATGCGTGATACACCTGTTCCAGATGATTTCGCCCCAACGGATCAGCGAGAAAAAATAGAATTCGACTTATCATATCACTCACCTGCCGCGCCGAACGAGGGTTTTGCAAAACTTCGTCGTAATCGATACCAGCCTGGCGCAGTTGCTCGCTCATCTCATAACCAATTCGATTTGTCGATACCAGCACCGCTACCGTCAAGTCCGGATGTTGCTCGACAAATCCCTTAGCCCTTCGGGCAATACTTTTGAATTCATCCTGGCGATTTTTATATTCGCGAAATCCAATCGCACTCTCCTCATTATTTGGATTCTGCTGGGGATCATCTCGTCCGGTAGGTAAGATCAACTGCGAGCGAAAAGCCCGTTCGCGAACTTCGGCAAGTGGATGTTCGGACACTGCCCACTCGACTAAGAAATTAGCCAGATCGATAATTCTCAACGCACTGCGCCCCGATATTTTCATTTCCTGCACCTCGACATCATCTCGCTCCAGGAAATAGCGCAGATAACGCGGATCTGCTGCTGTAAAAGTGCTCATAATAGCCTGATTCGGATCGCCAACCCTGATCCAATCCCCGCCTGACCCTGTTAAAAGCGAGAGCAAATCCTCCTGTAGTGGGACACTATCTTGCGCTTCGTCCTCCAAAATCAGCGGCCAGCGCCGACGATAGCGGGTACCGAGATCGGGATGGTCCTGCAATAATTTGACCGCCATCCATATAAGATCGTCAAAATCGAATCCGCCAATGGTCTCTATTTGCTGCTGATAGAGTTGGTAAATCTCGGCACCGATACGCAAAAATTGGTTGAGATCCTCGGGCCCTCCTTCACCGATTCGCGCCAACAAATCCTCAGCCCGGAGTTGGCGATTCTTGGCAGCGGTAATCACGGTGCGGGCTAGTTTTCGGGCGATCTCGTACCACGCTTGTTCCCAGCGTTCATCAACGTATTCGCCCGGCCCTAAACGACCCCATATTCCCTTATTCTGGTCGTTCCAAATTCGCACCGATTTATCCAGTAATTCCCCGCTTGAACGCTCATCGAGAACAGCGAATTCGCTGGTAGTACCAGCCAACCCGGGATTGGCCTGGACAATGCCATAGGATAAACTGTGCAAGGTCCTGACATCGTAACCGACCTGGAGCAAATCCATTTCTTCCAAACTCTGCCGAATCCTTGCCCGAATATTATCCACTGCGGCGTTCTGATAGGTGACGATCAGCACTTGACCGCCACCGGTATGCCCTTCGGCTATCAATCGGGTCGCCAGAGCGACTATCGTCGCAGTCTTGCCGCTGCCTGGCACCGCCGAAACACCCATCATCCCCCCTCGGTAATCGAGAATCTGACCTTGGCCTTCGCGCGGTTGGAATGGACTCACTGGCACCCCTGCAAAACTTCTTGCACGCTCATCATCAATGGTCCGTCCTGCGACTCGCCACGACCTTCCGAATCGGAGGAATAGAGGTAAATCCCCTCACTACAACGCAGACACAGACCCCGTACTAAGCGGTATAGATTCCGGTTGCGAATTGAGAAATCTACTGCGTCGGTCCAGCGTTCATCACGGTTCCAATGCCTGGTCAGCACATAGTGATTGGTCAAAGGCTGATGCAGCGGTTCCCACCAGTTCATCGAGCCGATGTCCAGCCATAATTGGTACCGCGCCACATGACCAGAGAGCAAATAGGTGTACACGGGTGCGACCAGAGCAATCGACTCAGGTGCATCTTCGAGATCGAAATCGGTCAAATACTGGGCTGCAACGATCCCGGAAAGGACCATATCGACGTAATGCTGACCGATTTCGTTGCTCTTCAGTCCCATTGCCGGAGCCGCCTGACGAAACGCAGTTGCCGAAGCAATCAACTTGCTGTAGACCTGGGCGTCATCTGGTTCTAGCTCTGCACGCGAGAGTACCTCTCCGAAAAGTCGGCGCAAAAAGTGGTCGCAGGGTTCGGGATCTCCCTTGCGATAGGTATCGATCCATTCACGCAGTGCCTCATAACGCCCGATAACGGCCTGACCAATCCGCTCGCTCATATGTGCATTGAGTTCGCTGACAGCTTTGAGCCGTCCCGAACGCGGCTCGTACAAATGGCGCAAAATAAGCTTTGCCCGCAGGGGATCTAAGGGTTTAAGCGCTTGCTCCAGGGCCTCTGAAAGATCAAAGAGTGAAAGCGTATTAGTCCACTTGGGATGGGCGAGTATGGCCAGCGCCAAGCAAGTCCTGACCACCGGCTCTTCACGCAGCGTTTCATAGCGACGAATCACCGCAAACGGAATCTCAAGAGCGCGAAAAGTTTCGGCTAAGAGAAAACGCAAGACCCCATCAGCATGAGGAGCGACGACCGCAATTTCTCCAGGAGCAACCCCCTGATCTATCAACTGGACAATCTGTCGTGCCACTACCTCGATCATCTGCGATCGATAGCGGGTCTGGACCAAATCTACCACCGCTTTGCCGTATGAACCGGCCCCCCCGGGCCTCATCCCCTGCCCCAGCTTTTCGCCGATCCGCTCTGAAAAAGCGAGCAGATGCGGATTGACCGAGGGCACTGGATCAATCTCGATCTTCTCCTGACACAAGTGCTGCAACTTCCCGGCACTGGACACATCGGCGCCAAGAAAAATTCGAAAACCAGCACCCAGATCTCCACCCAATAGCGCCGAATCGCACTTGGGCAATAACCGGCGGATGAGATCGTGGGCGACCGGAACCAACTCCTCCACCGAATCAACCAGCAGATGGCGGTAGCGCTCGGTGAAGTAGCGCCAGAATTCTTCTCTAGCGACCAGATGCCGATTGAAGACTTCAAAAACCAGCGACGCATCAAGGAGACCCTGCGCTAAGCAATATTCGCGGAAGCGCTCGATGCATACCTGCACCTGATCATACAAACGCAACCGACTCTTATCACCCACCCAAGCCTGACTCAATCGCGGGGCTAGTTCGGCAATAGCGAAATCAGACGCAGCAGCCTTGTTCAAATCGTCGAGCAACTGAGACTGAATCCGCTGAGGACGCATCACCACCCCCTCGAAATATCCCTCTTCAAGCAGCGGCTTAATCAGTCGCCCCATCAAGTACTGAGCCATCTCGTAATTGAGGAACACGGGGGGCCGCTCCGGTGCGGCAAAACCGGCGCTCCCAGCCACAAGCGGCCAGAAAAGTTGGATCATCCGACTCGCCAATCCGTAGTACGTCACTGAATCGACAGCACCATAGGGTCCTAAATCGAGCAGGGCCAACTCCTGCCGCAAACGCCGAGCAATCGATCTCTCTGGCAAAAGCACCAGAATCGCGTAACCTGGCATCCCGGATTCAAGCAAGACCTGCAACCGCCCGATTAAGGCCTGACGCTTTTCCCCTACCAACGGCCCGGCCAAAAAACAGGAATACTTCTCTGTCAAAGGGCTATTGATAGCCTTAGTTAAATCCGAATCCATCGGCAACTACCGAGAATATTCTTGTAAGCTAATTGAGTCTCGGGCAATACGCCGAGAGGATTGACCATACTTGACAATCTCTTGCAAAACCTGACCATACGGAACTATGGACAGATGAGTTGAGACTAGATACCTACCACAATACGCATTAGAGAATTTCTTTACAAAAGCTCAGGGCAAAAAAAAACAGAAGCTTTTCCAAGCTTCTGTCCCATACTACCAAGTGCCCTATAATCAGCTCGGTTTTCGATTGCGCATAAAAATTTCGACGACCTCAGCGGAGTCGGCCGCCGCAACCAAGCTTTCCCGAACATCCCGATTTTGCAGGAGGCGCGAAAGCGAGGCTAAGAGTTTCATATGCTGTTTTTGGTGTTTACGAGGAGTGGCGAGAAGAGCAATAATACGAACAGGTTCGCCATCGAGTGCACCAAAATCGACCCCTTGCTTCGAGATGCCGATGGCCAGGAGCTGGCGTTCAATCCCATCCTCGTGAGTATGAGGCACGGCCACCCCCTTGCCAATCCCCGTTGAGGCTTCTTTCTCACGCCGAATCAGGCCGGCGAGAAAACGCTTTTGGTCAGATGCGGCCCCGACCTCTAGCAGAACCGATGCCACCTCGCGAATCGCATCGAAGTTACGTCGCGCTTTAAGACCCACAAGGACATGACCTGGGTCTAATATACGTTCCCATTTTTCCATATTCGCGTTCCACTTTAGCACGGATTAAGAAAGGTAGAGTATGCAACAATGTCAAGGTTATTAGTGCAATGAACGTGCTCTTTTGAGTAGATCCCTCGCCTCTTCGCTGCGTCCCTCCTTGCGCCGAATATGGGCCATCAATCGAAAGGGATCTGGTTTCCACGGATCGATATCTGCCGCTGCCGAAGCATGGAACATTGCGCGTTCCAAGTAGCCTTGCTGATACAGTTTGAGGCCGATATTGAACCGCACTGTCCGCGAATCGTGCGCGATTAGCGCCGCCCTCTCATACGCCACAGTCGCCCCCTCCTGATCGCCAATCCAGCTCCGTTCTTCCCCTGCCATGAACCAATAGTTACTCTGAATTTTCCGTACCCAGGGATCGCGAACATAATCCGCGACCAACGCATTCGCCATCTCTATCTGGCCTGGGACTGGACTCTCTTCCTCAGGAGAAATCACCAAATGGTAGACTAAACCCTCCGGCACAAATACTCCACCACGCACGGGAGCCCTACGTGGAACCAAGTAAAATAATGGCCGGGGTCCCTTGGCCAATTCAGCTTCGCGTTCTAAGCGCAACAAAGCCTGATCTTTTTGTGGCAGCAAGTGCTCTTCCCTGCTCAGCAAGTCCGTTCCGCGGCCAATTCGATTGTAGAGCGATAGATCAGGCCTGATCTTTTCAACCCGCAAGAGGTAATCGAGCACAAAGGCCGCATCGTCCCCCTCGGCGATGAGGATCGCGTCCTGCGGCAAGTCTGCGAGAATATCGCGACCGTAACGGTCGGCAATCCTGTTCTGGCTCCGGTCCGATTCAGCATAGTGTTCCCGTATCATCAGGGCTACGACGATAGCACATATGGGGAGTACCACTCTGGTTCGGCTATGACGCCTCAACCTGCGAACTAAATCATCAAAGCCCAATGCCAAAAATACAACCAACCCAAAAAAACTGAGCAGATAGAATACCGGCAGACCGTTTGGATCGCGGTGATAGTTGAGCGCGGCAAGCAAATTGCATAGCACTGCTCCTGCGACGATAACCAGGGTACTGCGATCCCGACGCCAGGTCACCGCGATTCCCCAAAAGATCAACGGTATGAGCAGCAGATGGAATTCTCCCCTAACTTGTACCAACCATCGCTCGGCATTGAGGATCATACCCTCTACGGGCAAGGAAAAAAACGATCCCCGGTAAAGAGCACCGCTAAGGTGCTCCCATAGCACCGTCGGGTCGCTAATCGGATCCCAATGGAATCCCGGTCCCCTACCATTGCGCAACGGTATATAGGCGATGAGACTACTCCCCCCCAACCCCGCCAATAAGCCTTTGACCAGAAATTGAGGTTGCCGCAGCAAAGCCGGCCAGCGCCAGACCAGGACCGCGACCAAACCCGGCCAGACAAGTACCTGCATCAGGTGAACCGTCACTCCCAAACCCATGAGCCAACAGAGCAGCAGCAAATTGCGTAAGTCTCTTCTCTCGCTCGTTCGCAAAGCCTGAATCACCACTAGCACCACCAGCAAAAGGGCCTGGCCATAAACTTCGGCGATAACGGCCTGGGACCAGTAAGTGCGCGAAAAAGCAAAGACCAGAGCCGCCGACAAAGCGACCCATGATTGCACCCCTCGCTGCTGGAACATGAGAGCCAGAGCCCCACATGCAGCCGCGGCAAAGAGCGCCGAGGCCACGTTAATCTCGTAGGCTGGACTAGCAAAAGGCAGAATCAGGGCAACCAGGCGACTGCTTAGACAGAAGAGCGGGTAACCTGTGGGATGAGGTGTCCCCAACCAGAAAGCGGCCCCAATCAACTCTCCGCTCCCTTCTACATAGACCGTTGGACAGAGCGTCAACCAATAGACGAAAATCGCCACCAGTGATGCCGCTAATCCCGTAATTATCGCCCCCATTCAGGATCCCAAACCCAATTGGACTCGTTCGAGCCAAGCATTCCACTCCGGGCTATTTATCGCCCATGCGTGAAGCAGAGCAATCAGTACCCCCTGCAGAGACCAGACTTTCAACCGTGAACCGGCGGTGCCAGGCCCGTTGCCAGCCAACGGAAAGGGCATTCCCCTGAGCACTAGTATCAACCCGCACCAAACTAGTGCAGTTGCCAATGTCATCAGTAATCCATAGCGAAAGGTTTCAGGCGCATAAACAAAGTGAACGATCCTCGCTCTCGGGGGAACGACCACCGCGCGAAATACGTGATTGGCTTTGAGAATCTGTCGTTCGACCCCGTCGACAAAAGCCTTCCAACCCGGATAATAGGTATCGCTCAATACCAGAATCCCACCAGTATGTTCGCCCAATTCCAATACGACTTCTTCATTTTCGTAGCGCTCTATTTCGACCATTCCCCCCGCCCCAACTCTTTCCGAGATATTTTCTTCAAGCACCACTTCGCGCCGCATGGAAAAATCTCGGGTCATATATGCGAGGCGGCGGGCAGGATCTACTTCGCGGTGGAATTGCCCCACCAGGTACGCGCGGGGCATTGATTCGGGAAAACGGGACACAACGATATCGCTCTCGAAAATCAAAGCCCCAGGTGGTTTTCGGCTCTGCCGGTATTGTACCAGATAATCAATCGATGATAGAGGAGCTAAGATCGGATAGTGGCGAGCAAGTTCTCCATGACCGTACAAATGCAAAGGGCTCCACCCAGGCAATGTATTCACCACGCCGTAGAGACCCCCTGAATAAATCCGCAGCGTCTCTGAATAGCGCCGGTAAGACTCCAGATCGTAAGCCCATCCCCCATGCCAATCAAAAGGCGTGTTTTTCTCTGATACCAGGCTGATAATCCGCGGTGGCGCTGGCTCGTTGTGATCAGCCAGGATCGCACTGGCAGTATCCGGAATCCGTGTATAGGCTTCAGGTTCTATAGTACCGTTGAAGTCGGCACCGAAACTATAAAGTTCGACCCATATCGCCAGCGGCGCGACCCAAACGACTGCCCTTCGCGCACGGCAGCCAAGAAACCACACCCCCAGTCCCAGCGCGAGCAAAAATCGCAAAAGATCGATCCGCAAGTGGTAGATATACCGCTCCAACTCTACACTCGCTCCCGGGACAATGGCGAATAGATCGACGCCGTTTATATAAAGCGATAGGGCCGCGATAAGCCCCAGTCCACCAGCTAAAAGCCAACCACTTGTTCTGCGGTGGCGATCGATCCGCAAAACCTGGTCTACACCCAAGCCGCAAAGCACCGCTGCCCCAAGAGCAAACCACAAGAGAAACCGGGTAGGAATCCGAAAGAAATTGAAGCCTGGAATTTCGTAGAGCAGAGAAAAAATCGCCGTGTACTTCCCCAGCGCTAAAACCATTCCCACTAGAGCTAATGCCGCAAAAAAACCACTATGGCCATCTCGTCGCTCCCGCAGAGCCACCCAGGAAAAGATCAGCGGCAATACTCCGATATAAGTGCAAAGCTGAATGAAGAAACCAACCTCGCGACTCCAATAGGTCCCGTGCGACGAATTGCCAAAAAAATTGGGCAGCAACAAAGTCACCAACCGTTCAGGTGGTAACGACATTGCGATAAAGTGTTGCCAGGAAAGCCCCAACCCGCGATTCGACCACTGCAGCAATTCAGCCGTAGGCCAGAGTTGGACCGCAGCAAGGGCAAAGCCCAGGACCGGAGCACAAATCAAGCCGCTAGCGACTCTTATTCCCACTCTATCTGCCCAGATTCGATAGATTATGTAAGCCGCGACAGCAACCAGCCCATAAACCGCAGCCTGTGGATGACCGGCAAGCAACTGTAAGGCGGTAACCAGCGAAAAGAGCAGCATATAAATCCAGCTCCGCCTACTTAGCGAGCGATCCACCAATACAAAGAGAAACGGCAGCCAGGCACATACATCGATAAAGTTGGGCGACATCGCCCGAACCGTCATATAACCGGCCAGAGAATAACAAAGCCCCGCACTCAAAGCTGCGGTTCGCACCGTACCCAATGAACGCAGGAGTGCATACATACCTGCTCCTCCCAGCCACAGATGCAAAACGATATTCAGATTAAGGGCCGCGTAAGTCGGAAAAGCTAGGGCCAGCAGCAAATTCGGAGGATAGAGTGCCCCTGCCTGGCCTTCGGCAAAGAGAGGGAAACCACAGTTGATCGCCGGATTCCACAACGGCAATTTACCCTGTTGGAGAGCACGGGCGAAGAATTCGCGAAACGGATAGTTCTGCACCATCACATCCTGGACAAAAAAAGCTCCCTCTAAGGTCGCTGCGGGCCAGAAAAAGACGCCAACCGCAACACCGAGTAACCCCAAAGCTCCCAGGTCACCCCACCATTGGCTGGTTTTCATGGTGCAATCCCCCGGGGGCCGAGATTGGCACAGAGCCTATCCGCTGCCAGCGCGTGCCCAGTTGCATTCCAGTGGCTATCACGCAAATAGAGCGTTTCGGTTTGCGCCCGTTCCTTGAATTCGTCAAGCAGGTCTATCAGATGCAAATCGTAGCGCTCGGCGAAATCCGCCAGTCGAATATTGGGCTTGCGCAAATCGAAATCTCCAGCCAGACCGTGTAATTGGCGTTTTGCTAGCCAGTTATCTTCTTCAACTTGAACAATCGATGGAACATAGACGATGGTCAACTGGGCTCCATGCAATTCGACGCGTTCTTTGAACAACTTGAGTATCCGTCCAGTCAGCGCCCACAGACTGGCAAAGCGCTTGGCATCGTTTCTGCCGTAAAGTCCCTCGTAAAAAGTCTGCTGTTGTCGACGAGGTACTTCCGGCTTCAGTCCTTCCTTGACCAATTTGTACAGATGCCAGTGTCGAGAGAAGTAGCGGTCAGCTTGCATTGAGAAAGGCCGTTCCCTGTGGGCCTGATTCCAATAATTAGCCTTTTTCACTGGCACTCCTTCCAGGGCGAGTTTACCGTTGCTCCAGACTTTGAAATAGGGTTTCAAACCCCTCTCTGCACCAATTCCCTTACGCGATCCGTTATTCCAAAGATCGTTGCCATAGAAAAAGAGAACCACTTCTTCCGCACCGAAATCCACCCCCCGTTGCTCAAAGAACAACAATGCCTGATCCGTTCCATAGCCAGCCACACCGAAATTGGCCACTTCTACATCACCACCACCCTGCTGCAGACAAGCTTCAAGCTGACGACTGACAACGTTTTCGATCGACACCCCCCATCCTTCGACGAAAGAATCTCCGAAGATGGCGATTCGGCGGGTACCCGCTTTCTTCGCAACTGCGAATTCACGATCGCGAAGTCCAACTCTATTAATTTTTATTTCGACATCGAATTCTGGCGAAATCAACCGACCGACAGCTCCCGGGATATGAGACCAACCCAGGTCGGGATCATAATGCCACACATCGGGTCGACGAAAGACCTGTGGATAGAGCAGGCGCAATGCAAACTCGCAGAGCAAGACACCAACCACTAGGCTCACCATCGCCAGAGCTATTTTGATCTTGAGCACTTATTAATTCTCCTGCGATTTTCACCGCGACTAAGGAGGAAACTAGCGGTGCTTTTTTTTTCTGTCAACCAAGTGTTTATTGCTCCTATAATAACTTCTATCTATATTAGCTCGTTTGACTTTGCGGAATTTAAACTCGTCCGTAATCAGCGGCAAAACGATGCAACACATCCTAGTCAGCGGCGGTGCCGGCTTTATCGGCTCGCACACAGTAGATCACCTTGTAAGCAAGGGCTACCAAGTCCGCATTCTCGACTCCCTACAGGAGAGAGTGCATCCCCATGGCTGGCCGAGCTATTTGCCCAAATCGGTAGAGAAGTTCCAGGGCGATGTCCGGAACCGTGAAGACTGGCTCCGGGCTCTCGAGGGAATCGACGGGGTCATTCACTTAGCCGCGTACCAGGACTACATGCCCGACTTCTCGACCTTTCACCACGTTAACACCGTCGGCGCGACCTTGCTCTACGAACTCATCATCGAAAACAAATTACCGGTGCAAAAAGTGGTATTGGCCTCATCTCAAGCCACCTACGGCGAAGGTAAATACCGCTGCAATGAGCACGGGATCGTCTATCCCGGCTCTCGTCCTGATGCCCAGCTAGCCAATGCCGAATGGGATCTCCGCTGCGCATACTGCAACGCCGAACTCGAACATCAGCTCCTCACCGAAGACGTGGTCAACCCCCATACCACCTACGGCATATCCAAATACGCGGTCGAAATGACCTCCTTCAGTTTGGGCCAAAAATACGATATTCCCACAACCAACATGCGTTATTCGATCGTCCAGGGCCCGCGTAACTCCTTCTTCAATGCGTACTCGGGCATTTGTCGAATTTTCACTCTCCGCGTTCTTCACGATAAACCCCCGATCTGTTACGAAGACGGGCGCTCACTTCGCGATTATATTTACGTTGGTGACGTTGCCCGGGCCAATGTCCTTTGCCTAGAGGACGATCGCGCAAACTTTCGCGCCTTCAACGTCGCAGGCAGGCAGGGTACCACCACCCTCGAATACGCCCACCTAGTCACCCGGATATCCGGGCGGGAAATAGAACCGGTCGTCAGCGGCGATTACCGATTCGGCGACACCCGACACACTGTTTCTTCCGGAGAATCCCTCCAGGCTCTCGGCTGGAAGCCCGAAACCTCCCTTGAAGAAACCATCGGTACCTACATCGAATGGGTCAACGAACAACCCGACCTCAGAGATTTCTATGCCGAAACCGAAGCGAAAATGCGCGCGGCCAATATTATCCGCCGAGCCAATTCGTGAAGGCAATGGTCTTAGCCGCCGGTCGCGGTACCCGCTTACGTCCCCTCACCGATGCGATTCCCAAACCGATGATCCCCTTCGCCGGCAAGCCAATGCTCGAGTATATCGTGCGCCTCCTGGCCCAACATGGATTCGACGAAATTGTCATCAACCTTTATCATCTGCCGGAAATCATTGAGGATTATTTTGGCGATGGGAGTGCATGGGGCGTATCGATCTACTACTCGCGAGAGGAGGATCTGCTCGGAACTGCCGGTGCCGTGCGCAAGGTCGCCGAATTCTTTGACGCCCCCTTCTTGGTCTACTACGGCGACAACCTTACCAATTTCGACCTCGGCGAATTCTGGCAAACCCACCAGCGCGAGGGTGAGATCGCCACTATTGGACTCTTGCCGATGGATGACCCAACCACTCGGGGCATCATCGGCCTCGATCAACAGAATCGGATCAATCGCTTTATCGAAAAACCCAAAACCGAGGAGGTTTTCGACGATTATCTAGTCAACTGCGGAACCTATGCTATGGAACCCGAGTTGCTGGAACGTATTCCGCCTGGCACAGTTTGTGATTTCAGTCATCATATATTCACCGACCTTCTTGCGGAAGGACACCCCCTGGTCGGGCATCGCATGCAGGGCCAACTCCTTTCTACCGACACGCCAGATCGCTATCAACATGCCTGCAAGTGCGTGAACTCAGGCTCCTTCATCCTGCCCTGAAACGAGGTCAAGCTTGATAATTACCAGAGCACCTCTGCGCATTCCCCTTGGCGGCGGTGGCACCGACCTGGCCTCCTACTATACCGAACACGGAGGCTTCGTGCTCAGCGCCGGCATCGATAAATACGTCTATATTCAACTCAATACTCTCAAAGTAGAAGACTTTATCCGCGTCAAGTACTCGGACACCGAAAGAGTCGATGAACCGGGCCAAATACAGCACCCACTGCTCCGCGAATCTCTGATCCACACCCAAATCGAGGGAGGAATCGAGATCAGCGCAATGTCCGACGTTCCAGGCCGCACCGGGATGGGTTCTTCCGGATCATTTACCGTGGCTCTCCTGTCCGCTCTCCACGCCTTTAAGCGCGAGCAAATACCAACTCAGGAACTAGCCGAAGAAGCCCACTATATCGAAGTAGTACGGGCAACTCAGCCGGCTGGCAAGCACGACCACTATTTAGCCGCCTTCGGCGGGCTGACCTGTCTCGAGATCGACAAGAACGGCATGGTCGAGGTAACTCCGCTTAAGCTCTCCGAACACGCCGAAGAAGAACTGGCCAACAATATGGTGGTTTTTTTCACTGGTATTTTGCGCGAGAGTTCCGATATCCTCTCAGAGCAGAACCAGGATACCCAGGAAGGCGATAGCGAGGTCATCGAGAGCCTGCACCAGGTTAAGCAGATCGGCTACCAGATAAAAGCGGCGCTGGAAAAAAACGAACTCGATCGCTTCGGCGAACTCTTGCACCAACACTGGAAAACCAAGAAAAAACGCTCGAACCGAATGTCCAATCCCGATATCGATCGCTGGTACGAGATCGGCCGCGCCGCCGGCGCCCTAGGTGGCAAAATTCTTGGCGCCGGTGGTGGCGGTTTTCTAATGTTCTACTGTCCCGCCGAATACCGCTGGCAACTGCGCGAATCCATGGGCAGGGAAGGGCTGCGCGAAATGCATTTCCACTTCGACTTGGCCGGCGTCAAGGTCCTGACCAATATCTGATGCGCCACCTCAACCTAGGTGATATCGAGGCTACACATGTATCTGGCGGACATTTCCTGCTCGATGGAGGCACACTCTTCGGGGTAGTACCAAAAGCCTTGTGGCAGCGCGAATTCAAGCCGGATGCGCACAATCGCATTCGTCTGGCGTGCAACTGTCTGCTGCTCAAAATCGCCAGCGAAGTGATCTTGCTCGACACTGGTTTCGGTGCCCGCTTCTCCGCAAGAGAGCAAGCACTATACGGGATCGATGGTGTTGAAACTTTGCGCCTATCGCTTGCAGCGATTGGACTCCAGCCTACCGATCTTACTCTGGTTGCGCTTACCCATCTACACTTCGACCACTACTGCGGTTGCCTCATCGAACGCGACGGAATTGCAGTCCCCCTATTCCCCAACGCCATCCATATCATCCAGCGCGGTGAATGGGAAGACGCCCTAAACGGACGCAGCACGATGAAGAGCAGTTACCGCCCAGAAGATCTCATCTGTCTCGAAAAACAAGTCGAGATTCGCTTCGTGGAAGGCGACGAAGAATTAGTTCCAGGACTAGAAACTTTCGTCACCGGCGGCCATACCACAGCGCATCAGGGATTTCGCCTTGAAGCCGGTGGCCACACCCTAGTATATCCCGGCGAACTGGTACCCACCCGCACCCATTTGAAACCCTACTGGAATATGGCCTATGATATGTTTCCCTATCAGACCTTGACCCACAAGCAGCGTTTTGCCGAAGAAGCCGCTGCCGGGCAGTGGATCGTCGCTTGGGATCACGACCCGGATACGCCATGGAGCCGCATCGCCAAAGAGGGCGGGAAATTTATTGCCGTTGATCTGGAAGAAGAATAACCTATAAGTGCTGTACGACAAGCCCCTTTCATCTACACCCGTGCCAGACTTGAGTTTGGCTTATAATTCCGCTGCGGCGGCGTTCTATATCCGATCTGTATTTTCCATCAGCAAAAGGAATTCGCAAATCCATCTAATACTCCTCAAAAGATAGCAGCACCCTCTTTGCGATCGGCAAGAACATTGTTTATCCTTTGATTACTATGTCTCTTGAAGTAATAGAAATATCCGACAAGCATCGTCACTTGCTCAACCGTCTGACCGAATTTATTCCCGACTTGGACCCGAATGCCCCGCAAAGTCTACAGCGGATCTTTGGTCTAGGACTTATCGCCCTGACCATGCAGATTACCAACAAGGCCAGAGCCCAGGAGCAGGACGAATTAGTCGCGGAATTAGGGGAGTTAGCTCGTGAGATGGTAGCAGCAGAGGGCTGGCCTCCGGATTCATCCGCCTAAAGTTATCCATGCCAAGCTCCCAATCCTCCCTCGAACTCTTTAGCCTCGAAGGCCGCGTAGCCCTAGTTACCGGCGGCAGCAAAGGCTTGGGTGAAGCGATGGCGATAGCCCTTTCGGGGGCTGGTGCCGATTTAGCTATTACCAGCCGCAATCTGGAACAAGCCCAAGCTACCGCCGCACAAATTAGCACAGCTACCGGCGGTCGGGTACTGGCACTCTCGGCCGATGCCGCGGATCGAGATCAGGTCGAGGACTCACTGGCCAAAGCCCTTGATGCCTATGGTCAAATCGACATTCTGGTCAACAACGCCGGTATCAATATCCGCACTCCGATCGTCGAACTCAGCGACAAAGACTGGGACTCGGTCATCGCTACCAACCTCACGGGTCCGATGTACTATTGCCGCGCAATTGGCCGGCATATGATCGACCGCGGCTACGGTCGAGTAATCAACCTCGGGTCTACGGTTTCTCAGGTCTCAGTTGCTCACCGTTCACCCTATGCGTCGAGCAAAGGCGGCATCGTCCAGCTGACCAAAACCCTGGCCCTCGAATGGGCACCGCACGGCATCACCGTCAACGCCATCTGCCCAGGCCCCTTTGCCACCCCACTCAACGAGATCCTGCTTCAAGATCCACCCAGGGCTCGGGAAATGATCGCCAAGGTTCCAATGGACCGCTGGGGCGACCCGACCGAAATAGCCACCGCCGTACTCTATTTTGCAGCAGAAACTTCTAGCTATACCACAGGATCGACGTTGGTCATCGATGGGGGATATACCGCTCAGTAAGTCCCAGCTATACTGACTATATTCTGCGAAATGCTTGACGAAATATAAGTCGCGCCAAACGAGGAAAATGCTGGCGCAATTTGATCACCAGACGAGCCGGGCGGTCGGGGATGATCTTGCACTTTTTTCTTTCGATCGCCCCTACGATCTCCTGGGCGACTTCCCCGGCCGACCTAGAGGGCATTTGGTCAAAACGCCGCCGCGGATATCTAGCACGCTCAGCAAATTCAGTCCGAACTAAACCGGGCTCGACCAGCGATATCGCAATCCCTTTGGAGGCCAGTTCATAGTCGAGACTTTCGGCCAAACCACTGACGGCAAATTTAGTGGCGCTGTAGACGGCATGTCCGGGGGAGGGCAATTCAGCCACGATACTGGAGATAAAAACCAGCTGTCCCCGCCCTCGTTCCAGCATACCCGGCAGAAAAGCCCGGGTGCAATAAACGACTCCAAGTAGATTGGTTTGTACTACGGATTCGTAGTCGCACAAAGCGGCTGAGGCGAAAGGGCCATATGCGCCGCGGCCCGCGTTATTAATCAACACATCCGCCGCGCCCCAACTCGATTCTACCCGTTCGCGCAAGGCTGCGACCTGTTCGGGATCACCAACATCGGCTGCCATCGCCAGTGGCGGCATCCCCCCCAATCTATCTATTTCATCCTTCAACTCCTCTAAGGCTGCAAGCCGCCGCGCTACCAATACCAGTTGTGCCCCTTTACCACCGAGCAAACGGGCCAGTTCACGCCCGATGCCGCTGCTGGCTCCAGTCAATACGACGACCTTTTCACGCCAATCATTCATCGATCTCGCTAATCGAGAATAGGGCAGCATCAATCAGGGTTTTCTGCATCGAGATCAGACTGCTTGATAAAGCTGACCAGCTCGTACGGTTGCGATTGGCACCAAGCGCCACTCGCCGACCCTGCGCTCCCGCACTGAATCCTCAAAATCGAAAACTCCGCTTTGTAAATCGAAGATCGCCACATCGGCGCATGCCCCAACCGCAAGAGTACCAATCTCACCCAACATCCCCATCGCTCGCGCTGGCGCCACCGTCGCCTGAGCGACAA
>JACLAC010012785.1_pt1 | contig 17082 bp, 8 predicted proteins | sample 8027881 | NCBI WGS metagenome assembly JACLAC01 (sample SAMN15725517, study PRJNA655200) | protist metagenome | isolation source: fluorescence activated cell sorting (FACS) single amplified genomes of... | place: Spain: Blaines Bay Microbial Observatory, Mediterranean Sea | collected 2016-01-19
TGTTTCGGACTTTTTGCGATTGGATGGAGCTCCAGACATTTTACTTTTAGACTGTAGCCAAAGGTTTCAAAGGCTTCTTGATCGAAGAGTGCGATTTTTGCAGCAGAAGAGATCTCAATATTTTGTGCTGCTTGTGGTGTTAAAGCGATATCCATCGGAACAACAACAGCACCCGCTCGCAATATTCCAAAATAGCAAATGGACCAGTATGGATGGTTTTTCCCGCTGAGAAGAATGCGATCGCCATCTCGTACCCCATTCTCAAACAGCGCATGGGCTATATTGTGCGTCATCTCTTGGAATTCCAGATACGAGATACTGGCAAAACCATCGTCATGAACATACATGAAAGCACTTTGATGACCATATCGATCGGCCATTTCATCGACCAGATCGAGCAGATGATCATAGGGACGAAGCGGTTTTTGTTCTCTATTCTTTTTGTCCTCAATCAGTGGAAAGACATGTTCTCGAATTCCGGGAACATGGGTTTCCAAGATATATTTGTACCAATCGATATTGTGTGGATCCCAAGGTAGCCATTGTTTCTCTTCATCATTGAGACGTTCATACGCCAACCGGGTATTGGCGCAGGAGAACCGATAGTTATGTGTTGCCGTAAACGGAACAAACTGATCGGTGATCTTGGCGACGAGCTCGAGGTTTTTGGCCGTGGTTTCCAAGCCCTTGATGGCATTGGCTGCGAGTGAAGAAAAAACACTCTTCTTTAGCGGTTTGATAGAATCCTTTAGCCAGCGCAATTGGGATGCGCGTTTTCTTGGGCCTGTTGTAAGATATTGCTTGACGGTGATGGGAGCGGCTTCCAAGCGATACTGAATTTGATCCATAATGGGATTTTCAGTTCCTGCCTTGCGGTAGATTCTCTTTTGCAGAGAGACCAACTCTATGAGCCTCGTCATCTTTAGTGGAGCGCTATCGGAGGAACCATATTGGTACACATCTTTGTGCGATCCATCCGCGAGTTCTGCGAGCGAGAGAATCATACCGACGGCGACATGATCGACGGGAATGATATCAAGTACAGATTCTTTGGTTGTGGGCACACCGAGAGCACCTTGGAAAATCATATAAATTAGGGGTGTGCTGGTATTGATTCCTTCATTCCAGCCTTCGACTGGAAAGCGAAGTGCAGATTCGATAACCGCGGGTCGAACGATACAAAATTGTAGGCCTGATTTGCATAAGATTTGCTCACCAATTGATTTGGTGTAGGTATAAATGTTGTGCCATCCCCAGTATTGGGCTCGTTCGGTTCCTTCTTTTATGAGTAGGTTTTCGATAAATCGTCTCTCTACTTTGGCGATTTCATCTGCAAGAGCGGTTCCACGTGTGGGTTCGCCTTTGGATTTGAGATTTTTGCGTGCTTGATCCAAAAATTCGGATTGACGGAAGGCGTCTGTTGCTTGGCGTTTGGCATGGTGAATCATTTCCATGCATTCTTTTATTTCGCGTTCACTATCCCAGTGTTCTGGAGAGTATTCGTCGGCTTTGGGAAAGGGAAATTCCAGAGGATGTCTTTCTTCTACTTGCCCTGTTTGGTCACCAGCCACATAGCATGTGGAGGTATGCATAAATGGGATGTCCCCGAGATCTTTGGCCAGTGAGACAAGGTTTTGCATTCCAAAGGCATTAACATCGAGTGATTTGTCCAAAGGTGGATTGAAGTCGACCACACCACTGGTATTGATGAGGATATCTACCGAGCCTCGGATTTGCGCGCGAATATCATCAGCGATCCCTGCAAAGGGTCTGGTGACATCACCATCAACGACATTGATCTTTTCGTTGATGAATGCATTGTATTTGGTGCCCGGATGCTTGACGCGTACCGGATCGAAGGCCTGTGATGTGACGATATCTTGTAGAAAACGACTTTGGCTTGAGGTTTTGACGTTTCCATCTCGGTCGCGTCTTGCACGAACCACCAGATGTATCTTTTTGATATCAGGGAAGTGCGTGAGGAGAAGACTCAAAAATACCTTTCCCAAAAATCCTGTGCCACCATATAGCAATAGTTCCTTGCCAGCAAGGTTTTGTGTAACATTCAGGGAGGACATTATTTTTCCTCCAACTCTTTGTTGACGGTGACATCAGCAAGCATAAGAGGACAGATTCGGAAACAGGTAATGTCTGGATCTTTGGGCGCTTCTTCTCTGGCCATTCTCAGCGCATCACTCATCGTGGCTGCTGTTTCATAGCCCAGTACTTGTGGGATGTATTCGTTGTCTGCACCCACGACAATTACTCTTCCACGATGCTGACGACCATTCTCACCCCAGTACCACATATAAAATGGGTGGACAGGATGATAGGCTTTTCCGGTTCGGTACATCTGGACATAGGCGGGGTTTTTGGCGAACTGCTTTTCGTAGTTCTTGTGCAATTCCATCGCATCACGAGTTTTTGGCAACAGCTTATGAAAGAACTCTACATATGCAAGATGTTGCTCTGGATCGAATTGATCGGTGCAAGGATGCAAGATGATCATGGTTCCGCCTTTTTTGAGAAGGGGAGCACCGCGATGAAGATTGAAGAGGTATCCTTCTGCCATTACCGAAACCAGCAGTGGGTTGAGGAAGGCACCGACATTGTAGGGAGATATATAGGGAATGGGGAAAATGACAATGTCGGACTGGCCTTCGACGGGAACGGCGAGCTGTTGGTAGCATTTTTCCAATATCTTTTCGTGCGTCGCTTCGGTTTCCCCTGCGTGAACAGCAATTACACCATAGGGAGCTGGCACTTTTTCAAAGATCGCTTGGCGGGCCTTTTGCGGCAAAAAGTTGAGCGTGCGAACCAGGTTTTTGAGCCCAAGAGCCTCAAAAGGACTGAGCTCATCTTCATTTTTCCCCAAGAAATCCAGTGGTTTGGCAAACATGCGATTGTTGATGGTAGACTCGATGTGAAAAACATCGATTTTCTCATTGATGAGTCGGCCGATGGATTCCATTCGAGAAGCGAGTTCAGAAGCCCCTTTGTCGCTGTAGTTTGGATCCATATAGGTTTTGGATTTGCGAATGGCAGAAGGATTGTGGTGTGCTTTTAAGGTCCTGTATCCGGTAAGGCCGGTTCCCACCGATTTGAATCCACCATTCATGGGAACAAAGGTAAGATTGAGATAGATAAGTAGATCGCTGCTGGCGGCGCGGGCATTGACCTCAACATCATATCCGTCTTTGGTTTTTCCAAGATATGTCAGACCACCTGGACGCTCGGCATCGTGATTGTATAGACGTTCAGGCCAAAAACGATTGAAGGTTTTGCTTCCCACACAGCGCTTTATTTCTTTTTCGGTCATGGGCCGATGGAATGCCGTTGCAATGATGAGTTCGATATCCGTGACGGCATAGTCATCGAGCATTTTTAATACAATTTCGATCATTCTCTGACGAATATCAGGTGTTTTCATCGGTGGCAAAGGCATGGAAAGATCGTCGATTGCGATGGTCACACGCATTCCTGGTTTCAGCTTTGCATACAGTGGCTCGCTATTTTCAGGATGATTAAGCGCGTATCGAATGGATGCATCTACATCTTCCAAAGGCTCAAGGGGTGGTTTGGGATAGATGACACGTGTTCCGACAGGGAGATCGACCTCCATAAGTTTGTCCCCACAAAAGAGAACGCGAGGCTTGGAGCGAGAGTTGATGGTGACGACACAAGGATGTTGACTCATAGGGTATCCTAAATTCAAAAGTAGGTGGTTAGTAGTTTGCAGGGCCAGGCTGTTTTCGTGTAATATCGATGACAGGCCATCGATAAGCCTGTGCGAGCCGCTGTAGTTTTTTGTCTGGATTGACACAGAAAGCTTGTCCGACAACCGATAACATTGGAACATCGCTATAGGAGTCGGAATATCCATGACACAAAGAGAGATCATGGCCGTGCTTTTTGGAATCTTCTACGATGAGATGTGATTTGACAGGACCGGCAACAACCGGATGCATAAGCTTTCCGGTTGCAATCCCATCTTTCAATTCCAATCGATTGGCAATGAAGTCATCAGCACCGAGATATTCTGCCAAGTACTTGATGGTGACATCAAGGGATCCTGTCACCAAAACAACCCGCTGGTCTGCTTTTTTGCAGAGTGCGATGAGGTCTTTGGCGCCAGGATAGATGGCATCGATAAGGATATCTTCGAAGATCTCTTGTGCAAGAACCTCAATGCGATCTTGTGACATGCCTCGATAGTGCGAGTACAAGAGCTCATTGAAGAGTCTTCGATCACGTAGTTCGGCATGTAGCATGCGTGGAGCATCAAGAATGGCGGTAGACAATTTTCGAAAGCTTTGTCCCAAGGATGCTTGGTTGCTGAAAAAATGGATGGTTGGCTGGATAAGATTGGTTCGCACAAGCGTTCCATCAACATCGAAGTAGGCTGCAGAACTCATGTTAGATCCTCTGTAGATGATTGTTTTTTGGACGGCGGAACGAAAGGGTCTGGGCCATATGATACTTGTAAGATATCAAAGAGTTGTACTCCTTTGGGTAGAGAAACTTCTATGGTTTCCCCTTCTTTACATCCCATGAGAGCAGATCCAATTGGTGATTGCGTGCTCACTCTTCGTTTTTCAGGATGACTTTCTCTTTGATCGACCAGCTGAAATGTCTTGATATTTCCGTCTTGGTCTTCAAGTTCGACCCAAGAACCAAAATCAATGGTTTCTCTTTGCCGTAGATTCAAAGTATTGATGATTTTTACACCATCAATTTTCTTTTTGAGATAGCGAATGCGAGAATCGATTTTTCGCAGGCGCTGTTTTCCGTAGATATAGGCGGCATTTTCTGATCGATCACCCAATAGAGCGGCTTGGTATACCTCTTCTACAACAAAAGGTCGTTCTACGTCCCACAGTTGGTTGATCTCTGCTACAATGCAGTCATATCCTTTTTTGGTGATTCGTTTCATCTTAAATGTTCCAAAATGACAGAGAGTTATATTCTGTGGCTGCAATGTTAGCCACTACATTCTCCTTGGAACCTATTTTGAGATGCGCGAAAACAGATTTTTAAGAAGGAAAACATCTTTTACCCTTTGGAAGGGTAACATTATCTATGGTCTTTGGTTTGTGACAAGATTGAAGAGAAATAAGAACCAGTTTGTGACCGATTTTTTTTCAAAGCAATATTTCTGAATTACGTAACGTCAAAGGGCGGACTTCTTTTATGTCATAGAAGTCGAAGACCAAAGGAAATCAAGAATGTCATTGGACATACACGTTTTTTCAAATCAGCAGCAGCTATTTTCTTTTATTCAGCAACAACAAACACCCACAGAGAATCCTTTTCAAAGTCTTTCTGTGGTTGTCCCGACAGTCTCCTTACAGCACACCCTTCTCGATCATTTCTCGTCTGTAGATATTCAGGTTTTTTCTTTACAAGAGTACGTTCGAAACATCATTCTCGATGAGGGAGAGTTTCCTTTTTTTGAATCACCAGTTCTTTCCTTCCTTATTCATGAGGTTACAGAAAAACTTGCGCATCATCGAAGTCATTTTGTTCATATTTTGGAAACATCCCTACAAAATTTTGATCGTGGACAAGATGGACTCATCGATTCCGTGCGTGCATTGATTACAGCAGGTGTCAATACCCAACAATGCGAAGCGATGATGGATCTTCTGGAGGAGAAACAGCGCTCATCATCCAACAAGAATGAGGTTTGGAGAGCCCAAGCAGTTGTGGCAATCACCAATGTCATACTTGCTCTTCTTCATGGTGGGCATGGCATTCTTCAAAAGAAAAACGATGATCTTTTTAATATTGGCATGAAGGAAGCTGCAATTGTGCAGGCGGCACAGCTGATTGAAAAAGGGGCAAATCCACCTTCTTCCCATATTCTGTTTCATGGTTTTTCGGACTTTACGGGTCTACAGCTACAGTTTCTCGAATCGCTTGCACAATCGAGTTCGATTGTTCGGTGTGATATCTTGATGATGGCGGTTTTTGATCCTGCGATTCCACACATCAAAACCCTCGATGCTTCCTATCGATTGATCAAAGAAAAATTAGAAAGCAAGCTGTTGAGCTATTCTACACAGCATGAATACCCCAAAGACGTGCAGTTTGCAAAACTAAAATTCACTTCCGCGGTCGGCTATCGAGCCGAATTACGCCATGTTCTGTCCTCTGTCCGAGCGAAAATGGAAGCCGGCATTTCGATCCACGACATGTTGCTTATCGCACCTTCTTGGGAAGCATACAAACCATATCTTCGAGAGGAGATGACACGTTTGAATATTCCTTTTGAGATGACAAAACCCTATGTATTCTCTACCCAAAAAACACAGAAAATGGAAAACTTTATACAGCTTGTCATTAGAGAAGAAGCCTTTTCTCTTTCTTCTCTAATGACACTGTTCTCTTTTGATGTGCTAAATAAGGATTATCTTGATTGCTGTGCAGATATACAAAAAAATGAAGATGATCGAATTCTCGATGCAAGCATCATGGAATCACAATCCCTTATTCTTGAAGACATTCAGCTGTTTTTTCAGGCCTTTGGATTGGTTGATCTAGAAGAGCTTGATGCGCAGCAAAATCTTCTCATGGATATTCTCGAAAAGGGCAAGAAAGAGATCTCCATTCCTGCTCTTTTGCAAATGAAAGCGATACAAAAGAAAGATGCTCTTGTCTATCACGCCTCCAGAAGAAAATTACCCGTAGAGTTTTTGCGTCAGGTCTCTTTGCGATGTCTGCATCTGCTGACGATTTTGAGAGCGTTGCCCACAACATTGGAGACCAAACAATATGGAAAGCGCATTGCTGATATTTTGGTGTTGCTGGGTTGGTCAAAATTGAGTGAAGAGTTTTTGGCCATTCACAGTGCCCTGTCTAGAGTGAAGCGCATACATGAATCATACCCTTCGATTGTCTGGACAGATTTTCTTTCTCTGTTTTCAAAAGAACTCCATAATTTTGGGGTTGATATTGTTGGACAGATCCGATCGGATGGAGAGCAAAAGCTTCTGCTATTAAATTTGTCCGATAGCAGTGGTTTCTTTGCACAACACATGTTTTTTCTTGGTGTTAACAAAGGTGCTTTTCCGACAACCTACCAGACAGATCCGCTTTTTACAGAAGAGATTCGCACGCTGTGTAAAGAGATCAATCCATCCATTCGTGGACGCTCTGATTCATACCTCGAAGAGAGACATCGTTTTTATCTGCTTCTCTCTTGTTGTTCTGTTGCCCATCTCTCTTGGGTGAAGACAGATGATATGGGACAGGCAAGCAGCATCTCTCCAATTGTGCGTCGGCTGCTTCTTATGTATACAGATGATGCTATCGATCAGGCATTGTCATTACAAGAGAGGGTTTCGATCGATTATCCCCAAACCTACTGGGATCGGATTTTGTTATCGGGTGTACATGGTGATCATGACACCCATAAGAATGCTTTTTCTTTGCATGCCAAGCGCTGCTGGAAGGAGCTGTATTTCGAACTGGATGATGAGCAGAAAGAGAAGAAGATCAGGAGAGCGGTTCTTGGTCGGATGCAGAATATAGCAGAATTATATCCGAGACTTCTTTCCAATCATCACAAGAGAATAGGACCTTATGGTGGATTGACTGGTCTTGGACCACAAAGCGGCGCTATATCACAAGAGCCATTTGTATCGATCGAAGAAATTCCAGATCATTTGCAGCTTGATCACAACAGTTTTATTACCAGAGTCGAGCAGTATGTTGCTTGTCCGTGGAGAAATTTTTTGTCTCGTTTGCTGAGACTTGAATATACCCAAAATCCACAAAAGACCCTTCCTGTTCTCAATGCCAATACATTGGGAAACATTGCGCACAATACCTTGGAAGGACTGGTGTTAGAGCAAACACCAGAAGATCAGGCACAGCAGAAAGATATTGAGGACTTGCTTCCTCCCTGCGGTTTTACAGTGTCGTGGGATGACAAGATTGTCGATTACCAATCCAAAGAACAGAGCCTTCTACAGATGCGATCCGATCAGCAATTGTGGCCCAAAGCAGAGGAGATTGCCTACGATATAGTACAGCCTTATCTTGCGCTTGAACGGCAATTGGAATTCCAAACACCACGTTTTTGCTTGGGAGCTGAATTGGAAGGAGAAGGCCATGTTGTGGCCAATGTTGATGGTGGAAAGATTGGCGGCCCCGATACAGAAAAATTCTCTCTATGGGGATCCTCTGAAGATTCGATTTCTATTCGCGTTCTTTTCAAAGCAGATCGTGTGGATGTGGATAAGGAAAACGGAATTCTGACACTCATCGATTACAAAACCGGCAAGATATTGGCAAAGAAGAATTCTTCAGAAGCGCGCAAAAAAGAATTGATAAAGGAGATGAGGAAAGGGAAGAAATTACAACCAGCAGCATATGTATCTGCACTGCATACCTATCAATCGCATTGGCCAGAACTGACAGCTGCGAACGGATCGTTGCTGTATCTCAAACCTGATGATCAGATTCAAGATATATCCATGCGGGTCTTCTCTTTATCCTCTGCAGATGATGAAGCCATCGATGTTCTTTCGTCTGTATTGTGGAAAAGCGCGGTTGGGCAGACGTTGGGAATTAATATACCGCGGTTGGTGACCAAAAAAGGTCGCTCAGGATACAAAAGCAATGAGTGGTGTAAACATTGTGATTTTCAACGCGCCTGTCGTTTTGGTGATTCTGGTTTTCGGCAGCGGTTGATTACGGCTTGCCATACAACCGCAATAGAGAAAATCGAACAACAAGATATTCATGTTCACAAACAACAACGAATACGAGATTGGAGTGATTTCCTCATCTCTCACATCTGGAACATTGGAGAATAGGAATGGTTGCCGATCTTGAGATACGAAAGCAATGTCAGACCAATGCAGTCGATCATATTTCTTTGGAAGCCGGTGCCGGATCGGGAAAAACTGCGACCCTGATCTCTCGTATTTTGCACTGGATTCTAAAGACTGGTTGGGAACGATTGTGCAAAGAAGAAAATGAAGATCAACGTGCGTTGCAAGTTATGCAAAGAGTGGTTGCGATTACGTTTACAGAAGCAGCAGCAGAGGAGATGGTCGAGCGTTTGGGACTGGCTCTGATCGCGCTGTGTAGCTATCAAGAAGGTGATCCAGTGGTTGGTTTTTTCGTGTCCGAAACCGGCTTGTCCAAAGAGGACATCCAAAAGAGAGCGCGTCTTTTGATCGGAGTCGTCGATCAAATGCGGATCAGTACCATTCATTCTTTTTGTCGTAGCATCTTAAAGTCATACCCTCTGGAAGCAGGAATTCACCCCCAATTTGAGGTCGATTCTGATGGTAGCAAAGCGACCCAAAGAGCACACGATATCTTGGTGCGAAGCTTTTCTCGTCATCTAAGATCCGAATCCAAGCTTCCTTTTCGTACAATATTCGAGGCCGGCCTATCGATGGAACAGCTTCGAGAGCATATGCTCAAAGCAGCGGAGAAGGATTCCTTTCCGCTTGCGAATCCCATAACGGTTGCGAATCTTACACCAACCTATCGTTCCATTGTCGCAGCCATTGACGAGCTCCATGAACGCGCACAAATTCTACCCGTGACCAAACGCTCTACTCACCCCAAAGCCTTGCAATCCCTACAAGAATTGGGAAAAATCCTTACACATGGATTATCCAAAATACATCAAATACGCGGTTTGGAAGAACATGAAAATGAGATTCAAGCATGGTTGATAGAAGGAATAACATCGATTGATCGGTTGAAAAAATGGTCAAAACCATCTGGTGTGAGCACCAGCAAAAAGATATCAGACGATATCAAAGAAGAGATATCGAGCTGTGCTTCACAGCTTTCTCGATTGCTGTCCAATGTAAAATATTATCGACCATTTCTAATTACGAAAGTTATTTTGGTTTTCAACGATGTTGTTCCCCAGCTGCAAAAAGATCTCAAAAAGCTTGGAATTACGAGTTTTTCCGATCTTCTACACAAAACCGCACAACTCTTAAAAGAAAACGATATTATTGCAGAGCAATTGCGTTCTGGTATCGATTTGTTACTGGTTGATGAGTTTCAAGATACCAGTGTCGATCAGTGTGATATTATCGAAGTGTTGGGCCTACAGCCGAATAGAATGTATCCCAAGCTCTTTATTGTTGGAGATCCCAAGCAATCGATTTACGGCTGGCTAAATGCCGATATCTCATCTTATTTTGCCTTTGCCCAGAAAGTGGAAAATTTTGTTGGACAACAGGAGATGAGAGGGCACGCTTGGAAGCTGCGGTCGAATTTTCGTTCCTTGCCAAATATCCTAAAAGCAGTGGAGAATACCTTCTCTGGTTACATGAACAATGTAGAGGGCTTACAAGCAGACTTTTCATCATTAGAGTGTATGAGAAGCAATGAAAAAGAGAAAAGAACCGCTGTAGAGGTATGGACGGCATGGCCGAAAGACATTTGTGAAGCACTGCCAAACGACGATTCAAAATCTGCAGAAAAGCGAGTTAGAGGTATTGTCAGTGAAGATATTATTGCTACAGAAGCACATGCCTTGGCACAGGATCTTCTTGTAAAGCATCGGGAACACGGGGTGGCATGGAAAGATTGTGCTGTGCTTTTTCGCAGCACCACCAATCTGGATCGATTTCTACACGTACTAAAAGATCATCATATTCCCTATGCTGTAACCAGAGACAAAAATTATTATCGACGGCGAGAGGTTCTTGAGATCTTGTCGCTATTTCGATGCATCGTATCGCCTCTCGATCAGATCTCCTTGATTTCTGTGCTTCGTTCTTCTATGGTTGGGCTACCCGATGCGGCTCTTTTTTTGCTGTGGAAGCACGGTTTTCCAGAGTTATTCAGCAGCCTCTCACAGCTGACCGATGAAGCATATGTGCAAGCAGAAAAGCGTCTGCTGGAAATAAAACCACAAGTGGATCGCATTGCATGTGGTGTCAAGGGCTATGAAAACCTTTCTCATTGGATGGATTCTCTGTGTCATTTTTTGCGTGCCATTCGTCAGCTGCGTATGGATATATTGCACCTGCCTTCGGATGTGTTTTTGCTGCGTGTCCGGCAGTTAATCGGCTTTGATATCTCAGAAGTTCGCGCATACCAAGGCAATTATCGTCTTGCCAATCTGGATCGATTCTTTTTTACCATGCAACGATTGCTCGAAGAGCACAAAGGAGACTGGGGGCAAATTCTCAATATTGTGCAGCACTCGATTGAAGACAGCCATGATGCCGAAGAAGCGCGGCCTGCGGATCCCAATCAAGATGCGGTGCAAATTATGACGATTCACAAATCCAAAGGATTGGACTTTGCACAGGTATATGTTTTGGAACTTCATCGAGGATCCTATGTCGGGCGAAAAGAAGAGTTTTTTAGTGGTCGTTGTGGGATTGCACAAACGGAAGAGTTTTCTGGATTGGGTCTTTGTACACTCGGGTATGGGGAAGAGTTGTTTCGCAGAAAAAACATCGAGGTTTTTGAGCGCTTGCGTCTTTTATATGTCGCGATGACGCGCGCCAAAGATCAGCTCATCTTATCGGGGGCCTTTCCGGCTCGGATTGTCTCTTCGTCGCAATCGCAGGTCAGCCTAATGACAGGGCATTTGCAGCAGCTTTTGTTTCGCTATCATGTGCATGAATTGTGGACCTTTCCGCAAGCAAATGATCTGCATGTGCGGTATTTGGGGAATGAAAAAAGAAATACAGGGATAGCGGTATCTTCGGTGCGCTCTTCTCCCTCCTTACAGACACTAAAAAAACACCAAAAACTATTGGACAAAAGTCCAATCTTGAATCCAAGAAATACGCGTTTGTTATCCTTGGCGAATCAATTTCACCCTTTTGCAAACTATGGCCATCTGGAAAAGTCGTTGCTGCCTGTCATGCGAGATCCCAAGAATATTACAAGACACCTGTTATTTCTGAGTCGCAAGCTTGCGGCCATACAGACCCCTCGATTTTTGTTAAGAGATTTTTTGGCAGATGTTTTGGATCGCATTTCTCATACCAAGTTGGGGGAATCATTGTGGCAAAATCGTGTGATTTCATTAGCAGGACAGCAATATTGCATTCATCGTTTGGAACGAAGAAGAGGGGAGATATTTCTGATAGAATACGTATTTTTGGAATCTTTTCTACAACGCTCTGTTATTGATAGTTGTCGCGCACAATGGAACAGAGATCTTCCAATACTGCAAGCCGGTAGATACCTAGAAGAACACTTCCAGACACCAATACGAATGGAAATATGGGATCTTCAGAACAATATACGATGGGAAGCCAAGGAGAACTCGTTGGAGAGGGTTATCGTCCCCAAGGTGCCGGAACAAATCCCTCTTTTTCCTCCGCATATCGTTCCACTTGGGTAAGTGCATTGTTTTCAATGGTATAGCATGTGAAATGGGCGCGTCGGTCTCGTTTTTCGTCGCGCGCATAGCCAGAACTTCCGGGATTGATGGACGGAATCTTTCCATTTCCGGTTTCGATATCTATTCTGTATCCATGATGCTCATGTCCATGAATGATCATATCAATAGGCTCTCCTTTGAGCCATTCTCGAAGCACAGACGCATTGCGGATCGCACGTTGAGAAGGTCCATAGGGTTGCCCTCTTCGATTGAGGATCGGGTAGTGAATGCTTAATATGGTAAAACCAGCATCCGATTCGGCGAGCAATGTGCTTGCTTTCTTGAGTGCTTCTGGATCAACCCAGCCTCGAGACAACCAATCGGTGCGGCAGGTTTCAATATAGAGAACCGCAATGTTTTCGTGTCGAAAAAGATATGGATTTTCCTTGGGCAGCCATGGTCCAAAATTACTGAGAAGAGCTTTGTTGGGTGTATTGCTGGTGTAGATATCGTGGTTTCCATAGATTAGAAACGATGGTTGTTGCTCGAGCAATACACGGAGTTCTTTTTTGGCGAGCGTGCATTCTGATTCAAGGGCTTGTGCGGTAATGTCTCCGGTCATGAGAAAGAGGTCGGCATTTTGTTTGCATGCCGCAGAAATCGCCGCTCGCTGTGTATCGATAGCAAACTTACTGTGTCTTCCGAAAACATAGAGGTTGGTTGTACCCAAGATTCTTTTTAGATACGGCAATTCACCCATTTTGGGTGGCGACTGAAAATGTAGATCCGTGAGGTGTACGATACGCATAAATATCTGTCTCTTTGGTTATGAACCGATGTCTTCAAAGGACTCTCGCCCCAAAATAATGCGCTGATCTTCTGAGATGTATATCATCTCAGCAAACCCAGCAAACAATTCATATTTCTCTATAAAGGGATGTACTGCATAAATTCCTTGCAATCGTCTTGGATTGAACCACTGAATTTGATGACGACGCAGCATACTCATCGCACGGGCAGAAAGAGGCCAAAAACCAGGCATCTCTTCTTTTGAGAAGCAACGGTGACCGATATTTTTCTTGTGCTCCAATTCTACACGATGATTGGTGCACCACGAATGTGCAAAAACGAACAGCTCTCCGACACATTTTCGTCGATTGGCAAAGGTACAGGTTGCAAAGCAAAGCTCTCTTGCTTCCTCGACCACATGAGATGTTGGATTGTTGAAACTTTGGGTATTGCCAATGGAGCCAAAGGCAGTATCAAAAACCGGTTGGATATGGATTTGTAGAACCGAGCCGTTTTGAAGTCCTTGAATCCCTGTTTTGGTAGAGATGCGTATCAAAGGTGGTCGGAGCCAGCCTGTAACATCATGACTGCGAGCATGTTTGTGAATACAGGCCAAGATATCACTTTGGGTCATGTTGACAACGAGATCTCGTTCTGTCGCACGAAGAATATCAATGCTTTTGCGTTGTGCTTGATCAAAGAGAGAAAAGGACATATTGAAATTTGGAGGATTGATAAGAGAATGGGTTAGTGGTTAATGTAACCTTATTTCTCTTGATTGTGTGATGGTATCCTCTCCAAAAGTATTAATCGTGGAAGAACAAGTGCTTCATGCAAAGGGTTTTTCTTCTCTATTGCAAAAAAAAGGATTTGAAACCTGTATTGCTTCGAAAAAAGAAGAGATACAGCACGTCATCGAAAATCATCATGTTGCGATTGCCTTGGTTTCCATGACAAGAAGAGACGACAATGCCGCAATCCTCATCAGACAGATTCTAAAACAAGCACCAGAATGTGTTTGCATTGCATTGACTTCTGGTTCGAAGGCAACAGAAGCCGTACAAGCCTTGGATGCCGGGGCTGTAGATTATTTTATTCGACCGATTCGAGACTGGGAGCGTTTTCTATCTGTTTGTACACAATCTCTCGCGGTTTGGGAGCGTACGTTTGCACTTGAAGAACAACGCTTTCATATGCAAAACCTACAAAAACATCGTTCCATAAAAGGTTTTCATCCCATAAAAGGAAATTCTCCTTCCATGCATGCGGTTATGGATAGTATTGATTTGGTGGCACCATTGCGGGTCGCGACATTGATTTATGGGGAAAGTGGCGTTGGAAAGGAATTGGTTGCAAGGGCAGTGCACCAAGCGTCTCCTTTTGCAGAGGAGCCCTTTGTTGCCATAAACTGTGTGGCCATTCAGCCTGAACTTTTCGAATCGGAATTGTTTGGACATGAAAGGGGATCATTTACAGGGGCCTACAACAAAAAGCAGGGTCTTTGTGCACAAGCAGGACAAGGCACGCTCTTTCTAGACGAGATCGGCGATCTTCCACTGCGATTACAGCCCAAATTACTGCGTCTTATCGAACAAAGAACATTTCGAGCCGTTGGTTCAACAAAAGCACAGAAGTTTCAAGCCCGTGTGATTTGTGCAACCCATGTGAATCTAGAGAAAGCAGTAGAAGAAGGGCGTTTTCGAAAAGATCTCTACTATCGCATTAGCGCGCAAGAGATTGAAGTGCCTCCTCTTCGAGATAGAAAAGAAGACATCCAATTGCTGGTATATACATTCTTAGAGAAGTACAATACACTTTGCGGGAGAGATGTACAGAGTATTGAACCTGAAGCATTAAAAACATTAGAATCCTATAATTGGGCGCGAAACAATGTTCGCGAACTGGAGAGAGAGATACAACGCGCAGTGGTTCGCGCGCGTCAAGAGAAGGTTTTGACAAGTGCAATGCTAGCAATGCCCAGTGCCCAAAATCGACCGACAGCGAAGGATGAAAAATGGCTCGATTGGGAGTATAGTGAAGCGCAAAAGTATCAAAAGCGCGTGTTTTTAGAGAGCTATCTACAGCATAAACTCACACAAGCAAATGGAAACAAATCCAAAGCAGCTCGTCTTTCTGGGCTTGCATCATCCAACTTTCACCGATTGCTTCGACAATTGGAACATCTGCAAGAAGAGGATGCCCAAGATCCAGATCCATAGGCTTTGCTGTAATGTTTCGGTCGAAAAACAAAGCACGGGTTCTTTGCCATTCCATGAAAAAGCTTCAAAGCAAAAACTTTTCTTGGACAAAAATTGAATACAGATCCCCAAAATAGCAAGATGAAGCCAAACCCCTATCCATCGGGGAAAAAAGAAGACAAAGAGAATGGAGACCGGAATAAGAAGAGGATGTATAAAAAAAGAACCAAATACAATCCATATCCATTCGCTAAGATTGAGTGTTGAATGTTTTTGACGGGCAAGGAAAATACTCAACAAAAAACACAAAAGAACAGCGACACCCAAAAATAGAATATGACTTCGTCCCATCGGAAAATATCTCGTATCTCGATCATAGGAATGAATCTGCGTCCATTTTTTTTTCGGAATGGAGGGTTGAAGCCATAGACTGGATGCGCGATATCCATTCTTTTTTCGGATATCGTGATCGGTCATCAGGAGACTTTCATATCGAAGATCATTTTTTAGTTGTAGAAAAAGAAGGGATTGGGTTGGAATTTTTGTGATGTATATGGTTTCTTGCGTGATGGGTTTTTGGGGATCGAGCAGTTGTGTGTTTTGTGTGCAGCGCAATCTCTCCAAGCAATGAACATAGATGCTTGTGTTGGGATGTAATGATGAAATGTGCAATTCTTTCGGTGTGGGAAGTGTTTCTTTCCACTCAGAAGATTGTTGCGAAGCATAAAGGAGTCTTTGTTCCGCCGCCTTCCAGATACCGATCTCAGAGTTCCATGTAGGAAGTTGTATCTCTTCTTGCAGAAGGCCTTTTTGGACGCTGTATTTTAGCTCTACAATATCTTTTTGTATCCATAGGTCAATACGTACTGTTGTTGGAATTGTGAGAATTTGCGGTTGTTTTTCCTGCCAAAAGAAAATGGTGTCTTCATGGCTGTGATTCTCATGCAATCCCTCTATTTGATGCGTTTTGGAAGAAAAATTTAATTGAGAGGCGCGCTGTGGAAAATGCAGTCCAAAAGGAGATCGCAAGGTTCCTTCTACATATACTTCAGAGATTCCTTTGGGAAGGTACAGTGCAATAAATCCATCATCTTGTTTCTGGAAAGCATAATAATCTTCACCATTAACGATAATCTTTTGGGGCTGTAGAGTGCTGACGGGACCAGGTAGAATCCACGGACCTTCTTTTGAAATGTGAACTTGTCCCTCCAGTTGAATGTTGTTGTCTTCTACATTGATGGAGCAAAGAGGAAATCCACTGTCAGCATTGGCTTTGGGTATGGAAAGACAGAAAAGAACAAGCAGAATCTGTTTCCAAAAACCATATCCGATTAGAGCCAATGCTGTGATCGTACATATCAGCACAACAATTGCATCCAACCAAAAAAAGCCAGGGTAGGGGATATTCATCTCTACGGTATATGTCGTGGTTGGTGCTATGCTCATGAATAAGCATACTGCCATACTCGACCAAAGTGTGAGTTTGAGGGTCCGCTGTACAGCATCGGTTTGTTTTTTGATGACGGGTAGTAAGGACAAATATCCAATGATGAAAAATACGGATAGGGGATGAAGCAAAGCACAGAAAAAAGCGCCTAGGATGATTTTTTTGCTATGTTCTTGCTGCTCTTGTTTCCATGCAAGAATGGCGACAATCATCCACAATCCAAAAGAGAGGAGCGGAAAGGAAGAAAAATAGCGTCTGGTTCCATCATATGTGAGTGTTGTGTGTATAGAGTCGAGTTGTTTTGGGTTTTCTTTTGCTAT
>JACLAC010020900.1_pt1 | contig 17077 bp, 16 predicted proteins | sample 8027881 | NCBI WGS metagenome assembly JACLAC01 (sample SAMN15725517, study PRJNA655200) | protist metagenome | isolation source: fluorescence activated cell sorting (FACS) single amplified genomes of... | place: Spain: Blaines Bay Microbial Observatory, Mediterranean Sea | collected 2016-01-19
AAAGCCGAACTGGAGTTTCAGGTTGAACCAATCTCTGAAAACCGTTGCAGGGTCAGCCAAGTCGCCAGATTTCGGCCCAAAGGTCTTCTGGGTCTCGCCTATTGGTATTCAGTCGTACCACTGCATTGCTTTGTGTTTCCCAAAATGTTGAAGGGAATCAAACGCGATGCTGAAGCAATCGACCCTCCCGATGGCGGGGCTGAGTTCGATTCCGGGTTCCCTCAACGCGCGGATTGAGAGTGAAATGGTGATATTCCCGGGGCAGCAGAGGCCCAACGCGACCGTCGTTTTCTACAGCTAACGCAGGCAGGTTGGGCAGATTGCCGGTGTTCACCTGAGAGGATTCTGCTGCAACCGATGTGCCGCCCGCTTACCAACATTGGCTGGAACCCCAATCTGAAAGTTTTCCGGACATGGACAAAAATGGAACGGTAGGCAGCAACGTTGTTGTGATCGGTTTGTGATTCCTACGTCTGGTGAAAGTCCTCGCCGTGCGGTACAAATCCAGTGCTTCAGTACCATTCTCTAGCTTGTGTCTGACAACAGCATTTCTCAATTCTCAGGCGGCTTCCATGTCCGATTCGCATCCCGCGACCAATCAATCTTTTTATGATCGCATCAGCCATGCTTACGATTTGATTTCGGATGCTGGAGAACACAAGGCTCGAGAACAGGGTGAACAGGCGCTGGCTGTGAAGGAGGGTGAGAGGGTGCTTGAAATCGGGTTTGGAACCGGCAACACCATGATCCATCTGGCAACGTCTGTCGGCGATTCCGGATCGGTTTCAGGAATCGATGTTTCTACAGGAATGCTGGCCGTGGCGACCAAAAAGTTGGCGGCGAAAGGGTTTTCCGATCGCGTCGATTTATGCGTTGGCGATGCCCGGAAATTGCCCTACGACAATGATACGTTTGATGCGGTGTTCGCCAGCTTCACTCTTGAACTGTTTCCTTTGAATGACATTCCAGATGTGCTTTCCGAAGTTGCCAGAGTCTTGAAACCTGAGGGGCGTCTGGGAGTGGTTTCGATGGCGACGGTCAAAGAAGGTCAAAAGCCAAGCGAGTTGGAAAAAACTTACATCTGGATGCATCAACACTTTCCCCATATCGTTGATTGTCAACCGATCGATGTCGTACAACTTGTGTCCGATGCGGGGCTCACGGTGCAGCAAGAATTGGAAATGTCGATCTGGACGATGCCCGTGCGGTGTGTCGTTGCCACGGCTCGTTGAAAATTGGGTCCAACGTTCAGGGAGCGTTGGGTGCGGGCGTGCAATCTTGTGCCCATGGTCCATCCTTGCTGAGAAACCCTCGCAAGATTTACGTGGTCCGTCCTTGCTGAGCAGAGCGATTGCCAATCGACCCTGAGTCTTGGATGGAGTTGGAGGGCCGCTAGTTTGGCACCGCTGCGATGACCCAATGGGTAGCTGCGAGAATCACCGACACGAGCAGCACCAGGTAGGCTGCCTGACGAACCCAGACTCCGACAGGTTGATGAAGCCGAACCCATTTTGCTGGGAGCGTGAGTCGAAACTGAACGGGATCTTGAGTGGGACTGGAGGGAGGATGCATGAGAACTGGAGCAGATCCCTCGCTGGAACGCGATGGATCCAACAGGTGGATGGTGGGTGTCAGGTAAGTCCAGGCACTGAACATCATGGCAGTGCAGAGGCCGATCAGGGAGGAGAACAGCAGCGTGTGCGTTGCGTAGGGGCCTGGCTGCTGATCGCCAATCGTTACCGAGGGAACCGATTTCAATGCAAGCATCTGTGCTTGGCGTTGCTGTTCCTCAGCGATCGCGATTTCAGCCTGCTGTTGAAATTCGAGCCAGTAGTCATGCTGCTGCTGGCGTTGGGCCGCTTCAAGTGAGTCGGCCTCCTTCTTTTCCGGCAAGTCCTCGTAATAGGAGACCGATAGGATTCCGCTGCTCACCTGAGGCTTCTTGGGGAGGGTCCGGACAGCGTAGAGTCCCGCCAGTTCCGCCTGCCATTTACTGAGGGCCAGTTTCCTGTTTTGCTCAGGTTTCTGCCATTCGCACAGTTGCTGCTCCAGCTTTGCTAGCTTTGGATCGTCGACTGTCAGCAGGTAGCGTTGCCTTGTGCCGTCGATTTGGCGTATCTCCACCTCGCGGACAGCGGGACGGTTGGGCGAAAACCACAATGACAGGAGGGTGGCGGAAAACAGGATCAGAAGAAAATCATGGGCTGCCAGTTGGCGAGATTTGGCAATCATGCATCACTCCGATGGTTCCCTGCGTTGAACGGTCCGTGCTGGTCGCTTATCGGATATTATCGCTGTTATCGACCAGTCCATTTAGGTGAGTTTGTGGCCATGTTTCACATCAAAATTTGCGGCGTCCAGACGATTGGGGACGTTGAGGCGGTTTCTCAAAGCGGTGCTGATGCGATTGGGTTGAATTTTTATCCGCCCAGCTGTCGTTTTTTGGAGCCTCGCGATCACGCAACCGGCCAACTTGCCGACAAGGCAGGCGATTTGGGTTTGTTTCGTGTCGGCGTCTTCGTAAACGAGCCCCCTGAGGCGATCGTTCAGATCATGAGTACCGTGAACTTGGACGCGGTTCAACTGCATGGGGACGAGGGGCCAGAGGTCATGGTTGCACTCAAACAGCTTGGAGTTGCCAATCTGATTCGGGCGATCAAGTTGCCTGTTGGGCCTTTGTCGGTCGCTGAGATTGAGGCCAGAACGATGCCTTGGTCCAACGGGGGGACGCATCTGCTGCTGGATGCAGATGGTGGCCAGGCTCACGGAGGTACGGGGAAAGTACTGGACTGGGCCGGGATTCAACTCTGGGCGGACAAGTACCCGCAGGTTGACTGGACGTTGGCGGGCGGATTGGGGCCAGAGAACGTGGCAGCTGCAATGACGGCCAGTGGTGCCCGGAGCGTTGATACCGCCAGCGGGGTTGAGGCACCACGTGGCTCGAAGTCCGAACCCTTGATTCGGCAATTTGTCTCGGCTTGTCGACCGCTGCCTTAGGATCGGACCGGGCAACCGTCGAAATTCCCGAGGGCTTTGCATGCAATGCCTTTGGCATTTGCCTGCCAAATTGTCGCAGATTCGGCTTGGTTTTTTTGGACCGGACCATGGCGGGCTGTCGTCCCGCTATTGGGCGAGTTGTTTTACCCCCTGCGAAAACCTTGAAACCCGTCTATTATGTGGACACAGGTTGGCATGGAATGCGGTTAACAACGTCGTGAACGATTGCTTTCCCGAACTGCGTTCGGGGGATTGTGAACCAGCGGGAGTCCCCGTGTTGGGTTCTTGGCCCCTTTGACGCGTATTGACTATCGAGATCCCCTTATTAGAAGAGAGAAAACGTGTCGCAAGTCGCAACAGACAGGCTTCCTTACAAAGTCAAAGACATCAGCTTGGCTGAGTTTGGTCGTAAAGAGATCGCGCTCGCCGAGAACGAAATGCCAGGACTCATGGCACTTCGTGCAAAGTACGGTGAATCCAAGCCGCTCACCGGGGCTCGCATTGCTGGGTGCCTGCACATGACGATCCAAACTGCCGTCTTGATTGAAACGCTGGTGGAGTTGGGTGCTGAGGTGACGTGGAGTAGCTGCAATATTTTCAGCACTCAGGATCACGCGGCGGCGGCAGTGGCGGCGGCCGGAATCCCTGTTTATGCCTGGAAGGGTGAAACGGACGAAGAGTTTGACTGGTGCATCGAACAAACCCTGATGTTCCCCTCGGGCAAGCCGTTGAACATGATTCTGGATGATGGGGGTGACCTGACGGCCATGGTCCACGAGCGTTTCCCTGAGTTGCTCACAGATATTCACGGTGTCAGTGAAGAGACGACTGCCGGCATCCATCGGCTGGAAGTGCTGAACAAATCTGGTGCCCTGAAGGTTCCGGCGATCAACGTCAACGACAGTGCCACTAAAAGCAAGTTTGATAACTTGTACGGGTGCCGCGAGTCACTGGCAGACGGTGTCAAACGGGCAACCGACGTGATGTTGGCCGGTAAAGTCGCCGTGGTCTGTGGTTACGGCGATGTCGGGAAAGGTTGCGCTGCAAGCCTCAAGAGCTATGGCTGTCGAGTGATCGTGACCGAAATTGACCCGATCAATGCCTTGCAAGCTGCCATGGAGGGCTATGAAGTCGTCACCATGGAAGACGCCTGCAAAGAAGGGCGACTCTTTGTCACCACCACGGGAAACAAGGACATCATTCTCGGACATCACATCAAAGAGATGCCAAACGATGCCATCCTTTGCAATATTGGTCACTTTGATACTGAAATCGACATTGCCTGGCTTGAGCAGCAAGTCGCTGATGGGACTGTCGCAAAGGATGAGATCAAGGCAGCCGACATCGGTGCGGTTGATCGATATACCTTCAAGGACACGGGTCGCAGCGTGATCATTCTGGCCAAGGGTCGGCTGGTGAATCTCGGTTGTGCAACCGGACACCCCAGCTTTGTGATGAGTACCTCCTTTACCAATCAGGTGCTTGCTCAAATGGAATTGTGGAACAATCGTGAGTTCTCTCATTACTCAGTCGAAGTTCACATGTTGCCCAAGAAATTGGACGAGGAAGTGGCCCGGCTTCACTTGGATCAGTTGGGTGTGAAATTGACCGTCTTGAGCCAGGAGCAGGCCGACTATCTGGGAGTTCCGGTCGACGGGCCTTACAAGCCTGAGCATTATCGCTACTAGGGAATCGCTGAGCTAAGGCCGCCGCAGGAGATGCGGAACGGCAGCGGTTCAAATAGAGCCCGATCACCTTGCTGGGGTCGGGCTTTTTTCGTTGATTCGTTGCAGTCTCCGACGCAGCACGGCCGTTTTCCCTGTTCGCTGCAGCAAACCAGACTTGGGCCGAACCGATCACCGCAGAACCCGTGAAACTGCCGGTGTGTTCGATCCAGTTTCGGAGCCCTCGTGCCTCAGACCAGTGGCCAAGGGGAATGACGTCCCTCGAATCGGTCCCTCGAATTGATGGGGCTCGTGAGGATTCAATGCATCCAGTTTGACTTTGCATGACCACTGCGCGCGTCGCCATGTTTGCTTTAACATCTCAGTGTCGTGAATTCTGTTGTTCATCTTGAATCAAAATTGATTGCCCCTCAAAAATGCCACAGACTGCCCCGTTTGCCGCTTTGCGTTACAACCTTGAACACGTTGGAAATCTGTCGGATGTGATTGCACCGCCTTATGATGTGATTGATCCCCAACTGCAGGATGAACTGTACAAGCGGCATCCTGCGAACGTGATTCGCATCATCCTCAACCGTCAGGAACCTGGTGATGACGCAGATCAAAAGTATCAACGGGCTGCAAAATTTGTTGAGCAATGGAAAACGGAAGGGGTTCTGAAGCGGGAAGAAAAACCTGCGTATTACGTCTACCATCAGCAGTTTGAAAATGAGGGCAAAGTGGTCAATCGCCGCGGCTTCATGGGGCGGGTGCGGTTGCAGACCTTCGGTGAAGGCAACATCTATCCGCACGAAGAGACTCACCCCAAGGCCAAGGTTGATCGGCTCAAGCTGACGACGGCGACCAGGCAGAACAATAGTCAGATTTTTGGGCTCTATCCCGATGCAGACAATGAAGTGATCAGCTTGCTTGATGCGGCAACGCAGGGCGTTGAACCGATGGAATCCACCGATCACCTCGGCGTCAAGCATGTGTTGTGGCCAGTCACCGACCCAGCGGTGCTGTCCCAAGTCAGCGATTTGATGGAAAATCGGCCGATGTTTGTTGCTGACGGGCATCATCGCTACGAAACCGCCTGCAATTACCGTGATCAACTCATTGCCGACTCAGATGGAATTGACGAGGATCATCCTGCCAATTTTGTCATGACGATGCTCGTTGGCATGAGTGATCCTGGCATGATTGTGTTGCCCACGCACCGATTGCTGCGCGGGACGCCAACCTTCACGGCTGCTGAAATTGTTCAAAAACTCGAGGGTGCATTCGAGTGCGAGGTGATTCAGGGCGGGCTTGAGGCTGCCGAACAGGTGTGGGGAACCATGGAATCCGCAGACGATCAGGGGCTGATTGGTCTTTATGCCGTGGGAGATGGCAGCTGGGTCCTGTGTAAAGCAGGGGAGGGTGCCAATCGTCGAATTCGGGAACTGGCGGAATCGCAGAGTGACGACTGGCGTGGGCTAGGCGTAAGTTTGTTGCACCGCCTGCTGATCGATGAGTTGCTGGGCTGCAAGGGGCACCCCAAACCGACCTATGTTCACGAGGTCAGTGAGTTGGTCGAGGGAATCAAAGGCGAGGGGAGTCAGGCAGAAAGTGATAGTGATGAACCTTACACCCTGGCAGCACTGGTCATGCCTGCCAAACTCGAGCATGTGGAAGCCATTAGCCTGCACAAAGAACGCATGCCCGCGAAAAGCACGTACTTTTATCCTAAGCTTCTGAGCGGCCTGACCTTCAATCCGCTTGCCTAGGTTGTCCCCCACCAGGCACTCCGCCAGGATCGCGGCGGGCGAGCTACGGAAAGGCCCTGAACCGGAGTTCAGACGGCCCTCGGTTGCTGACCAGAAAGGTCCAAACAGACCTCCAGAAGCGCCGTTTGCGGACTTTCTTTGTGTCAAGGCCAGTTTCTTGTGAAACCAGTCTTGTTTCACCGCACTGAATTCTCCTACTTTCCCAACTCAGGAACGGTTCGTTGGGAGCCGTCATTTGTTCGCTTTCACAGACGAGAGCAGCCTCGTGGGAAGGATTCTTTGCGTGGTAAACCAGAAGGGAGGCGTGGGAAAGACAACCACGGCCGTCAATCTTTCTGCCGCCCTCGCTCTGTCGGGTCAGCGAACGCTGCTCCTGGACATGGATCCTCAATGCAATGCGACCACGTCTCTCGGGCTGGAGCCCAGCGAGGGACACGCCTTGGTCAGTGACGAGCATCTGAAAGCTAGCATAGTTGAGGTCGACGGGGATCGGTTGTCGCTGGTGCCGGGCAGTCGGACCTTTCACGATATTGACAAGTTGGCCGGGGGCGACCGGGAATCGGGCAGGGTGCGTCGGCATCTGGATGATGCGATGCACCAATACGAATTCATATTGATTGACTGTCCGCCCAGTGTCGGAGACCTGACACAGACTGCTTTGGCGGCCAGTACCGAGGTGTTGATGCCGATTCAGTGCGAGTATTTTGCAATGGAAGGGCTGACGCAACTGATTCAGACGATCAAACGCGTGATCATCGCAACCGATGGTCGTCTGACCTTTGGTGGGATCTTACTGACGATGTACGATCCCAGTTTGGAACTCACACGCGAGGTTGACGAGGAAGTACGAGACTTCTTCGGCGACATCGTATTTGATAGTGTCGTGCCCCGGGATGTTTCGTTGAGTGAAGCACCGAGTCACGGCCAAACTGTGTTTAGTTACGCGCCCCGCTCACGCGGAGCGTTTGCTTATACCCAACTGTGCATGGAGGTGCTTCAGCGTGACTAGTACTGCAACGACAAAAGATCGGCGTTTAGGTAAGGGGCTTGCTGCGTTGCTTGGAACGCCGCTGGATGATGAAGGGAATCCGATTGAAGGCGAGTCTGCTCGTGGAATCGAAACCCTGGAATTGTCGGTTGATGAGATCGAGAATAACCCGTTTCAGCCTCGTCGTGAATTTAACCATGACGAGATTGCCTCGCTCGCAGAAAGTATCAAAAATCATCAGCAACTGCAGCCCATCCTTGTTCGGGTGGTGGAAGGTCGCTATCAGCTGATCAGTGGCGAGCGGCGTTTGCGGGCAACGGTGCATGCCGGATTGAAGCAGATTCGGGCGGAAGTGCGTGAAGCGGACGATCGCTTGGTTGCCGAGTTGGCGATCATTGAGAATTTGCAGCGGAAAGATCTCAATCCGATCGAAAAAGCGATGTCTTTTCGTCGGTATATCCAGGAGCATAAATGCAAACAGGATGATCTCGCACGTCGGCTCAGCATCGATCGTAGCACGATTGCCAATCTTATGAGGCTGTTGGAGTTACCGCAGCAGATCCTCGATTGGCTGGCAGCGGGTGAGATGAGTGCGGGTCATGCGAGAGCCTTGCTGCCGATCGGTGACGAATCGATTCAGATTCGGACGGGCAGCAAGATCATCGAGGAGCGTTGGAGTGTCAGGGCAACCGAAAGCTACGTCTCGGAGCTCCTGAAGTCGGAAGAAGATGCGGAGACCGGCCGAAAGGTGGTCAATGCGACGCGTCAGAAACGACGCCAGGTTTCTCCTCATATTGAAGCGATGCAGCAGGAGATGCGAATGGTGTTTGGGACCAAGGTCGAAATCAAGAGTTCGGCTCGTGGCAGGGGAAAGATCACCATTCACTTCACGGATGCCGATGAATTTGATCGGCTTCGGGAGATCCTCTCGACGGGGGCTCGTCCCCAGTTGCGGATCGCAGGCTGAGTTTCCCGGCGGTTTCACGGCTCGGGTGCCTGTCATCCGGGCTGTGAGGGTGGCGATTTTCTTTGCCCTCCTTGCAAGGCGATCAGCCAGAGAAGGCATTTTTCGGAGGATGTTCTGGGAGGGAGATCACAAACCGCCGTTTTCGTTGTGTTTTGCCCTCTCCAGGCTCGGCTCGCAGATCGATTGCGGGGGTGTGGGTTGGGACGGGCATTGCCAGGCAGGCAGGCGGGTCGATGTGAACAGGGGATCGACCAGATGCGTAGGTAACGGGCAGTCCGTTTGTCCGTTGTGCCGATTTGATGAACCAAGATGCCCGTTGGCCAAGCCCGTTCCGAAAGTACAAGAGGCGAGCGCTTCGTCACTGACGAGGTCGATCGCTTTTCGATGCCGTTGTTCCGTCTCTTTGGGACGCGGGTCTGCCTTTCGTACAGCGTGATGGTTGCGTTGGCGGTTCTGATCAGCGTTGTGATTAACGTCTCGCGGCAGCCGGGCAATTCAGACCTGCCGCGGGTGGCGTTGTTTGCCACCATGGGCTGGGTAACCGGGTGGCTGGTCCAGGGGATTGTCTATGCGGGCGTGTCACTTGCCAGCGGTGTGCGTTTGGGTCATCTGACGATCGGTGTGCTTGGGGTGGAATCCGTGCCACGCTGTTGGACGGGTCGGGTCGCATTTCTGGTGTCGGTGTCGGCCGTGATGGCTGGGGTACTGTTGGGATGTTTTTTTCGGCTCGTGGAGGGTGGATTTCAGTTTCCAACGATCGGGAATACCGGCGATGCGATCTGGCAGTTGCCCAGCGTGGGCTTGGGTGAGGTTGATTCTGTCTGGCGGACCGCAACCTGGCTCTGTTTCATGCAAATGATTGGACAGATGTGCCCGTTGCCACGGACTCTGGGACGTCAGATTCTTGCATCGTCGGTGAATGTTTTCGGGAGCCGCTTGGAGGTGTCCAGCCAAGTGAGATTGTTCCGGTTGTTGGTGGAAACCTGTGCCTTGTTGGTGCTGGGGATTGGAATTTGGCTGATGGTGGCACAGCAGGAGGTTTCGGGAGCCGGCTGGCCATTGTTCGTGGGGTTGGGTGTGCTGCTGTGGGTTTCCTCGCGGTGGTCCGATGCATTGCGGATCCTCGAGGGGCTGGAGATGGCGAGGCAGAGGGCTGACCTTTCGGACCGCAAAAGTGTTTTCAGTTCGGTAAGACAAAAATTGAAGCGTTGGCAGGAGCTGCGCCGAATTCGACGGGCTCACCGTTTGGAGCAGGGTGAAGCGGTCGACGCACAGCGTGTCGACGAAATTCTGAACCGTTTGCACAGCGAGGGAATCCAATCCCTTGATGTCCAGGATCGCCGTCTTCTTGAAAGGGTCAGCGAGAGTCTCAGGAAGGAGCGTCAGAGCGAAACGGATGAGACGAGCTGAGCATCGTGTGCATTGAGATGCGAGGGTGTTTGGAAATCACAGCCATCTGATAGCTGGGCCGCTGAAACAGGCCGAAAAGCTGACGCAAGTCCCGGAAACACTCTGTTCCAGCCTAGGAGTACCACCTCTCGGTCCAGGCAACCCATGTTTTACACGGTCGGCGGTACCTATGCTCTCTCAATCACTCGACTGGAACTCTCCATCATCGAGCATCTTGTAAAACGCGTTTTCGGCTGGATCGAGGCGAAGCATTTGGGCAAAGCAGGCTCTTGTTCAACTTCCGTTCGCCCCTGCGAAGACAGAGACAGCAATGGACCAATACAAGCCGCCAGAGAGTGGACCAACAGAAAACAGTGCTGCTGGCATGATGCGAGCAGGAAAACACCGACAAAGTATCGGATGCCCATTGGCTGTGGCTGTGTCTCAGCGTCAGGCATGCTAGTTTTGCTTTGGCTTGGTGCGAGTGCTGCAGCGGCTCACCCTAACGTTAACGCCAATTCGAATGACTACTGGCGTGACTTTGGTAGTTGATTCAGCTTAAAAGCCAGTCGTAGAGGCGGTGAGTATGCCCCTTAATTATACTTTCCAGCACCTTGGTTGCTTTCTACGGACCAGGATGCCCAAGTTATGCCTGCACGATTATTCTATTGTCACATATCCGTACTGAATCACCTGTATCAATGGACTCCGAAAACTACCCGATTCCAGATCGTTTGAATACCTTTCTGGTGACACTGATATCCATCACTGCCGCTGGCCTTCTGTGCTTAGCCAGCCATACGAGTTCGTGGATTGCAACGCTGATCGTCGGCGTTGTGTTTTCTTACGCAATGCTGACCAATTACGCGTTACTTCACGATGCAACGCACGACACGCTGCGTTCAACAACCAAGGCGAACTACTGGTGCGGCTTGATTGCAGGGATTTGGTTCCCCATCCCCTTCAGCATGATTCATTACACACACCGCAGCCACCATCGATTCAACCGCACGGATACGGAGATGTTTGACTGCTACTACCCATCGGACAATCGTTGGTTGAAGTCCATTCAGTGGTACTCCATTCTGCTCGGCTTGTTCTGGCCACTGATACCAATTGGCGCCTTATTCATCGCGATCACGCCAAGTCGTCTGAGATTGAAGCTTTTGTCCAAGGCCGATCCGGCTCGAGGGCTGGCGTATCTTGCTACCATTCCAAGCGATGTGGTGACACGAATTCGAATTGAAACGGTATTAATCACCATCGTTTTTGCAGCACTGACGTGGGTCCTCCAGTTAAGTTTGATTCCTGTACTGATTTGTTACGCCTGCTTTTCCTTCAACTGGTCAACGCGGCAATATGTTACTCATGCGTTCACTGATCGCGACGTAATCAACGGTGCCTTCAATTTGCATCACAATCATGTGATGGATTGGATCCTGCTGCATGGACAGTGGGATCTGAATCATCACCGTCACCCCGAGGTATCCTGGTACTACTTGCCACGTTTAGCAGATTCGCAAAATGCCTCAAGAAGCTATTTCCAGCAATATTTTCGACAGTGGGGAGGACCAATCCCTGTTACCGCGCCAGCGCCGGAACCGCTCACGGATGACTTTTGAACCCAAAGGGCACCGAATGCCTCGAAATAGAGCTTCCCGGAATCCCAAGCGGCTCATGTTTTCGCAACTGCCCGACCGGCACCACATCACACATTTTGCATGGGTAGCTGTTGCGGTTTCTTTATGGTTCCTGCTCGTCTATGGCAGCTGTGACTGGCTCACTTCACAGCATACCTACCGAATCGATCTGGCAGCATCATGGGAAAAATCGATTCCCTTCTTTCAAGCGGCGTCAGCTATGTACCTGTCGATCTATGCGCTCTTTGTCTTCATTCCCTTCATGCTCCCAACCATTCAAGAAGTCAATCGTCTAGGCGCAGCACTCACAGTGCTAATCGGCATATCCTCGATTGGTTTCCTGCTGCTACCTGGGCATCCGATCCCGCATCCTGATGTCGAAGGAGCGTGGAGCGGTTTATTTCATGTAGCTGACGTTATGAACCTCTCTCACAATTACTTACCTTCATTGCATGTTGGGCTAGCGGTTGCCACCGTTTCCGCGATCAATCGCAACGCATCCTTGGTCACTGCCGCATGCTTTTGGATGTGGGCTGTTTTGATAGCCCTTTCCACCCTGGTACTGCACCAACATTACCTGATTGATGTCTTGACGGGCTGGCTTGTCGCGATTTGCTGCGTCCGATTCTTTTTCAATCGGCGGCAAGAAACTCACGTGCCTTCTCGGGACTCGTCTCCAATGCTACCAACTTGACGTCACCTGCCCGAATCCCATGTCGGCGGCACAACTGCTGGTACCGTTCCAGAAAGCAACCTTCGGATCTCTCTCGCATGATGATTGATGAATCAAGCTGACCGAGTTGGCGTGCCTGAGCATAGTAGATGTTCCCGCAAAGCAACTGATCCAGACGTTTCACCAACTCGCACGGGTTATTTTCTGCTCGGCCATGCAATGGGTCACGATCCATTTCCAGAAACAGACAGTAGCGTTTTTGGTTTTCATCAGGAACAAGCATCGCGAAACGTCCTACTTGTTTTATTTCAGCGAGCAATGTTTCAATGACTTGCTGCACGAACTGATCAGTCAACTTTTCACCGACGAGATCGCTCGTTGAATCCCGTCCCATGAATCGCACCAGGGGACAAGCGTCAAGGAAACCGGTCACTTCGATCCAATCACCGGTCTGATATCGATAAAGCCCGCCACCGGTTGTAACAACAACCTGATACCGCTTGCCCGTTTCCAACTGATGTGCCAGAAATGGCTCACCACTATCGTCCGTCATGAATTCCAAAAAGTGCGACCGCAACGCAAGGGCCGCTCCTGACTCGTCCATGATCGGAATCGAAATGCAAGCCTCGGTCGATAACAAGCCCTTCGGAGAGATCTCTGCATGTGGAAAAAACCCTCGCACCTTACTGACGTAACGCCTTGAAGAAGCATCAGCCCAACAGCTGATCACGGAAAGTGATGGCCAGAGTTTTGGCAACAACCGTGGTAAATCAATTGGCCGCTCCAGTAGTTCAACAACCTTTCTCCGATCCCGCCGTGAAAACATGGAACGACTTCGCGGCAAACGGATTTGTTGCCCACCACTGAGCCGACAGATGCCATCGTGGATATCGCGTAAGATCCGTTCTCGTGATTCACCATCGCCAAAATCCAGCAACTCCAACAGAAATGTTGGACTCCAAACTGAGATGAACGCAAGTCGCGAATCCTGAAGCAGATACCAGAGAGTCGCGTATCGCCAATCATCAGCATTGGTGTACTGCTTCACATCGCTTGGGACTGCGAGCAACCGACGCGCGACTTGCCGCGAGAAGAAACCAAGATAGGCTGAATCATCATCGAACCCTTTCGGGATCCCACTTCGACTGATTGAGGATCGCTGCAGAGGTGGTGAAACTGACCAGTACGCGGTCCCACGCATCACCGCAGGCCGTTGAGTAAACAGATTATGAACCCACACGGCTAAAGCGGACTGAAACTCCCGGTGCAGGGCAGGGGTATATGGAATCCACTTGGTTTCCTCGCTCGTACCACTCGTGGGCTCCAGCATTTTGACACGCTCGGTTGTCAAAGGATTCTCACCTGTTTGCTCGATCTTCGCGATGGCTGTGCGATAGTCCTCGTAACGCGTGATTGGAACCTGCTTCTGGTAATCCTCCACAGAAGTGGTCGCACCAAGTCGCCAGCGACTTCCCCAAAGGCTTGGTGCGAGTACACGAAGTTGCCGCATTAGCGTTTCGGTTTGGGAGGCTAACGGATCTCGCATCGCAAACTGAAATTTCCGGGCCTCCTTGCGACAACCTTGCCGCCAAAGGCGATTGAGCAACTCATCCATAGGGTGCCTCAAAAATACTCGGCACCGATGACGCGCCGTGCGGCGGCGGTAAAATTTTCCACGGTGAGCGGCGCAAGGCAACTGAGTTCATCTCCTTGGTGATAGGCCGGATTGAGATGCAAAAAACGACGAACATGTCGATCACGGAGCCTGGCTTGGTCGATATCCGCGACACCGCTGCGAAGAAAATAGTTGTCGATCGCTCTTCCCCTGACAGTGAACGTTGTTGGATTGTAGGCTGAACCAAACAGGCACCGTGTGAACGCATGACGCATACTGTCCAAGTCAAGATTGCCCGCTCGCTCCGTTGACGGCACATAACGATGGAAAAACAGCGGTAAGAAACGATACGTGCGATAGCCTTTCGTCAAGAGCAACCAATAAAACGGCTCAGACGATTCGGCGATCAAACGCATTGCCAACCTCCCCCAGGCACGCGCCAACAAAGGCGAATTCCAATGCTCTCGAGAGACAACGGTGTCACCGGAAAAAAGAACCCGGCATGGCTTTCCATTGAAATCATGCACGAAAACCTTCTGAGTCGAAAAGCCAAGAATCTTACCCGGCATCGCCTTGCAAGTCTCAGTCGACTTAGTTTCCAACATGTCACGCAGACAGATCACAAAATCTTTCTCCATAAGATCCTGAAAAAATTGTGCTGACTTTACATTGGCATAGTACGAATTCATCAAATTCAACATGTGTTCCCGATCCACTTCAGTGAGCTCGTGAGGGGAACAGACAGTTGGAACCAATGATCCACTAACCGGCAGCTTGTTCATAAACTGCCTAATTCGAGGTAAGGTGGGTACTGACGCAGAAAAGATGCTTTCAAACAAGCATCTGCCTGCGATTCTGTATCATTCGCCCAACGCACGACACACAGTCGCGTGCGATACACCTGCCCGGGCAATCGAGGCAAAACCTGATGCAGGCAATCATGCTCAGGCAAACCAAGCACGAAGTAGCGGTGGCGGCCTCCGGAACAAAGTTGCCTCAAGGCATGAAGCAAGATTGGAAAACAATCAGCATGCTCGCTACTGATCACAGGCAAGGCAGCCAAACGCAAAGCAAGCGACCGTCCAATTTCAGGCAGCGGCGGCATGTTCCTGAGGCGAGCCCACGCATTAATCAATGGTCGCAAACGCCTAAGCAACTCACCATATCCCTGGACAACCGTTTGGCGAAAATCCATTTGGTCCCATGCAGCGATGGTACCCACGATCTTCCCCCGGCAACGAGCGATCAAAATGTCCGATGGCCGTAACCCCCGCAGGATTCCCCCACTTTGAAAATCACTAGGCTTGTAGGCGGGAAAAAAACTTCTTCCTCTTCCGTTGTTGCTCCAGAAACCTATCAGCTCTGCCATCTCATCTTCGCTGCCTCGTTGGAGGACGTACCCATCTTGCCGTACAGGTAGATTCAATGGTTTGGAACTGCATCGCAAAGGGATTGCAAACGAAAGGTAGTCGCCAACGTAATGATACTCTGGCAGTCCCGCACGCCCACTGGTCAGAAGTCTCCAGGCACGTTCATTTCCATCTGCAATGGTTGTGAGATACAAACAGAGAGGATCCTGTTGATGTAGTTCTGCAAACATTCGATAGCCGCGTTGCAGCAGGCCAGCCCCGCGATATTTGGGATCGATGCGTAGTCCACTGAGATAACCGAGACGCTCAATCCGCCCGTCGATCCAACAAGGGCGGCTTGAACGAGACCCCATACCCACAATCTGCCCATGATTATTCATGTCGCGGCAGACGATCGTTTGATGATGGAAACCTTCGACAACCGAGGCATCAAAGAAGCTAGGTTCTCGACAAAAAGAAAGACGAATGTGTCCATCTGTGGGAGTCTCGCGCAGCAATGCTCGCAGTCCTGGATCATCCGTTGTTTCCGCGACTTCAAATCGAAAGCGTTTCATTTGCTGCTCGCTGAAAACGCAGGCCCATCTCAGACTCGATCGGCTCTATTCCGTCCTCGGGTCCTCGCCCAAATTGTAGCCCCTGTCGCAGTCCCAGATCGAATTTTCCCTGCAAATTGAGCCCAAGATAAACTGTCGACATGAGCGGCGTTCGCAGATTCGCCTGAGTATCCATCATCCTTCGCCAGATCGATCCGGTCCGAAAGAACGCCTTTCGCGCCTCCAGACAGGATTCTCCCAAACGGTCTGCAGACATTCGTTTCGGCTGGAAAACGACATCACCAACACGACTATCAGAATCAAGCCACCACCGATCTTTCAAAAGCCGATCCTCTGCAGTCAGACGGCGGTGCAAGGGTGTTCCCGGAAACGGGATCAGGTGGTTAAAAGCGGCAAGAAACAGCTTCTGTTCAACCGCAAACTCAACACTCCGCTTGATCGTGTCCTCATCATCATCGTCATAGCCAAATACAAAAGTTCCGTAAACCGCCAAACCCGCATCACGAAAACGCTTGAGATTCTCCGCAAAAGATCCCGTCGCGGTATTCCATTCTTTCCCCATCTGGCGAAGATTACTCTCGCTTAGTGACTCCATCCCAATCAGGACACCTCGACAACCCGATGCCGCCATACTCTTCAGCAATGCCGTATCCTGAGCAATATGAATGCTGGCTTGGCCAACCCACGAGACGTTCAGGGGCGTAAGTTCAGCGCAAAGACGCCGTGCCTGTTCGGGCTGGCTGACAAAGTTGTCGTCAACAATGAAAAATCGCCTGTCCCCAATGCTTTCCATTTCAGCGGCAACTTCGCGGGCAGGCCGGTGGGTCTGGGATGCATGATGAAATGCTGTGATGGAACAGAAATCACATTTGAAATTACATCCGCGAGCGAACTCGACCAGTCGAATATTTTGATAGTTTTTTCCTTCAAAAATCTCGCGTCTCGGTTCCAGACTCTCAAGTGATTTACGTTTCACTCCTCGATATTCGGGTTTCAATTCACGCCGCGCAAAGTCATCAAGCAACTGAGCCCACACCTGATCGGCGTCACCGATCACAATGACATCCGCCATTTCCCGTGCTTCCTCGGGGCACAAAGTGACATGATACCCCCCAAGTACGACGGGAATGCCACGTTTGCGATACCTCTCCGCAATACGGTAAGCACGCAAAGCAGTGAATGTTTCCACGCTGATGGCAACGAGGTCTGTGGGCTCATCATACGGGACCGATTCCATGCGATCGTCGTAAAACCGCACGTCAAAACCAGAAGGAGTAAGGCTGGCGAGCAAGGCCATCGACAAGGGTTCCATTTGCCAAGCGCGGACATAGGCATGCCCTGCTTTTCGTCCGACAGAGGGATAGATAAGCGTCACTCGCATGCCAATCCTGACTCCATAATCGAGTACTGATTGAGATCAGCGACGGGCGTCCGATCGGCGAGGTGTTGCG
>JACLAC010023171.1_pt1 | contig 17077 bp, 14 predicted proteins | sample 8027881 | NCBI WGS metagenome assembly JACLAC01 (sample SAMN15725517, study PRJNA655200) | protist metagenome | isolation source: fluorescence activated cell sorting (FACS) single amplified genomes of... | place: Spain: Blaines Bay Microbial Observatory, Mediterranean Sea | collected 2016-01-19
AACGCGAGGTAAACACAAGAAGATAATTTACCCTCTACAGTACCATCCATCGCAATAGACAACGTGGAACTTCATCTGCGAGTTCAGTAAAACAAGACGGGAGTCGGAATCGGTTTAGGCATTGGCTTTCATCGCACTGGCTCAGAAGCAGAGAAAAACCACATAGTGGATACAATACTTATTATATTTTACAATGGCGTACAACGAAGACTCTTCCGCTTCCGGTCACGACGAACCTTGGATTCAATGGTACGAAGAGAAGGCTTTCGATTGCTTTATGCGACTTGATATCTAGGTCGTGGCGGCCGTCTTCTACGTTCGATCCCTTATCTCATATCTTACAAAATTGCTGCATTGTTTTCTCTCTTGTTTCTCGTTTGCTTTGGGGACAGGTTCTGTGGATTGAAGGGGCACGAAATGTTTTGCGAGGTCGAGAGATCGTACATTGAGGACGGGTTCAACTTGTATGGATTGAGAACGTGCGTCTCCAACTTTTCCGATTGCTTGGATCTCATTCTGGACCGAATCGGACCCGACGATTCCGACGATTCTCATCTGACACAAAGTGCGTGCACACTCTATGGATTGATACACGCACGGTATATCATCACCGCCCACGGATTGGATGCGATGTACAACAAGGTAAGCAATCAAAGCCGATCACTTCGAGCACAGGAAAAAACAAAACAGTAGATTGTGGTTTCTCACGACAGCAACTTTTTGAACAACTCTTTTTTAATTGCTCAGTATGCCTCCAAAGAATTTGGCACCTGTCCACTAGTACAATGTGCAGGTCAACCTGTTTTGCCATGCGGGCTGAAAGACGAAATGGGGGCCGACACGGTAAAGATTTTTTGCCCAAAATGCCAATGCGTATACCATCCGCCACCCGTGCGATCCAGGCATCATGGTGGAGCAGGAGCGGCTGGAGTAGACGGAGCTGCTTTTGGAACCACGTTTCCACATTTGTTTCTCATGACGTTCAGCAATTTAGTGCCCGACCCACTTCCAAAGGATTCGGCCTACATCCCGAGAGTATTTGGCTTTCGAGTACACATGTCGGCACGGCAGCGTGCTAGTGGAGGTTCAAACACATCGTCATCGGCTGCGACTCGCCAACAGCTACAGCAACGTGAATCGAACAATGCAGACAACAATAGACGTTCAGGCGGCAGGCGTGCCTTGGAAGGAGACAACGATCACTCAAAAGGTCGAAAAGGCGGAACATCATCGAATGCAAAACAAGGTGACGAAGAAAGTGGTTCTAAGAAATTAAAACCGGGGAAACGAAAAAATGATAACGAAAGTTCAAGCAATACAAGCAAGAAAACGAATGGCGATAAACGAAGAAGAAAGGTTGACAACTAGACATGGCTATCAAATTCGGGATCGAACATGATAGTAGCTCGTCGATGTCGGTGAAATCTCCTGTAGCTTGCTTTGATGGTGGAATTGATCGAGACGGAATTGCATATAAATAGAAGTATGTGTGTCAAGAGAGTTATCTTTGCGTGTGAAGAAGCTTGCCAAATATTGCGAAACCGTTTCAAAAGCGCTATAAAGATTCTATAGTCAGAGTAAATATAGCAGCAGCAGTACAATTCATCCCTAGCATGCGAATGGCATTTTGTCTAGCAAACAACTCATTAATACTGTACTCGTATCTATCTCGAGCTTGTGCATCCGAAGCAAGGATACTCAATAATTAGTTGATCAAAAACATTAGCTCATTACCCCATCATTTGCGAATACACTCAATTGAAGCCCCTCCTCGTTTTGGCTTTCCTCTCGCTGGTCGCATTCATTATAGGCGCTTTCAGTCCGGGCCTGATAGGGTTTCCAGTGCCGTGCCACTCTTGAAAAGAAAAATAGGTTTACAAGCATTGCGACAGCGCAGGTAACCATAATTACGGCGGTATTGAGATCTCGAAAGATCGTAGCAAAGAGAATTGATCCAAAACCGTCTCCGATTGCCGTCATGAACAAAAATACGGCAAGAATGAGTGCCTGCAGACTATCTGGCGCTTGGCTGTAAGCAAACTGAGGGAAAAGATGGGAAAATGAAATCAGTTCAGAATCCATAGTTTTTGCGAAAAGAAATTGTATCACAAACGGTCAAGCATACAAATGTCATAAGCATTATAATATACCTACCTCGAGGCCTGTGACATTCAGTAGAATTTCTGCTACTGTCAAAATTGTAATCTGAGGTATTTGCCACGTCACTGAAATACTATTCGCGGGTACTTGCTCCATTGAATACTCTAATATTGCACTTGCAAAGAAGGCAACCGCCCCAAAAAACATTCCATATTCCATTCTCTTTAATGGCTGGATATTGAACCCCTTTGCTTCGAGCCAAGGGTGAAGAACTTTGTCGAAAAGCGGGATGAAAATCATAATTTCAAGCGGATTCAGAAACTATAAACAAGTCAAAAGAGAGTCAGAGAAAGAACGATCGTCATGAAAAAGATGAGTTCTGGAAAAAACAAAAGAATTTACCTGTAGTTGTTCGGGTTCCAGGCCATAAAGATTCAAACGAGTTGCCTGCAATGTCCATACAGAACCCTGTTGATCGTAGAGCGTCCAAAAGACCGGAAAGAATAACATAAGAGGCATTATATGCAACACTTTTTCTGCATCCTGACGGACCGGATAATTGTCGGTATCTACTTGGATTTCGGGTGTGCCTCCCTGCTGTATTCGTATTATTTCAGGGTGTTCGTCTTCGTCGGCATGATGCCGATGGTTTCCGTCGGCAGAAACTTCTCTGTCATTGCCACCGGTGGAGGAAATATCGATTTGACTATAACTTCCGGAGGTCCTCGAAAATAATATCTTGAGACACAAGTACAGAGTCGTAGATAAGGATGGCTGGGATGAATCCCTTCTTCTGTGTTTGTATGCCTTGCGTTGGGACAGGAAAATGCCAAGCGCGCTTATCATGAATATGCTGGGGATCAAAAACGCAGCACCAAAACCAAACTTTGCTCTCACTATGGGTATAAGCGCGAAGGAAAGTAATGCTCCGACATTGATGCAAAAATAGAACGAGTTGAAGAATTCTCGAACGTGATCATCTTTAGCGTGATGTGAAGGTGTCGAGGTTTCCAAAGTCGGCGCAGTTTTCTCTTGTATTTCTGAATCGTTGTCTTCGAGGAAATGATCGGACAAATTCTCGCTGACAGTATCAGAATATGCTTTGTTCGACGTTGTTGTATCGGAAAATTGTTGAATGGTATGGATATCTGAGAGCACAACTTGATCGGCACCAAATGCAGAAACACAGGGCTTGATCCCGCCCGTTCCGAGGCAAACAAATATCAAGCCAACAAAACTGAGAGAACGGGCTACTAGTAGATTCTTCTCCAATTGATGTGCACCCAAAGTAATTAGGCACATTCCAATAGAATACAGGGTGCCGAACCGCAATATTGTCTGGTATCTGCCCCATGAGGAGTCCGCGAGGAGTGCTCCTACCAAAGGAGAAAGGTAGGCGAGACCACTCACAGAAGCAAACAAAGAGACGGACGTTGACTCCGAAAATTTTAATCCATTGGTAAAATATAGAACAAGGACCGCCCGAAAGCCAAAGTATGCAACTCGTTCCGCCGTTTCCGTCACGAGAATCGACAGAATGACCTTGTTGCAAAGAATTGATTGGGGTTGTTTCGGGACCTGCTGCTCGTCATGAATTTCGTCTTCTTCTGATCCCGTAGATACTGTGGAAGATATTAATGTGACCATTTTCAAGTCGAATGTCAAGCATTTTCTTGTCTTGTTTGGCCGACCAAAACGATGTAAATGAACGTGAAATCGGAAAGAAAGTTTAACGATTGTGATGCAAATTCAAATTTCGAGTGCACGACTTCGCAAAGTTAGCCTTAACCTGTGAGGAGAAAATGAAGTTTCAGTTTGATTAGAGTTACGGCTACACACGTACGAGCGCCACCATCACATGACACTCCTCGGTTGCATTTTTTCAGACAATTTGATTGATTTTGATTTGTTTCTCTCCTTCAACATCGTTCATTGTCTTGGAAATCGGTTCTACCACAGTCAAAACACCTGATTCTCCTATCTTTGACTCGGTAAATTAACACTCTATCATGACCTTTCGAAGTCCAAATCAAACCTTTCGGGAGATAATTTTGGTGGTCGCCTGTATTGCGCTATTCGGAATGAGTGCAACCCTGGGATTTAGTGTCACGCCATCGACATTATCTAGAAGCTCCATGATGAAACAAACTACGCACCAGCGAGGGATCCTGTTCAAAGATGATTCGCCAAAATATACAAGCCTTGGTGCCGTCGTAGATTCTTCGTCTCTAGTGGTAGCGGAAACTTGGCGTCAGTACGTGCCACTGGTCGTTTCAGTGGGTATCATCATTGATATTTTGCTAGGAAATCCACTGGCGAATGCAGTTCTCAAACCAATGCGCCCAGAAGAGGAGGGCGATGAAACCGTCAAGAATGAAAAGCCAAGATCAAAGTCGAGAATTGATGCAGAATCGATTGCGCAGCAAGCTCTTGACAAGGCTAACAATACACTCGAGTTGAGAAAATATCTGGACGACAGCAAGACGGATTACGATCGAATGGAGGAAATGAAAAAGAAATTAGATGCCTCTATGCAAGATCTGGATGAAGATTTGGCTGAGAGGCAGAGTAAACTTGATGAACGAAAAGGATAGCTCAATTTCAGAACAATGTCATGAATCGATCTACAAGTGTCGTCAGCATTCACACATCCATCAGAGAAAACGCTTCATAGATCGAAACGCATCAATCCATGCACATTTATAGCAAGTCAATAGTTAAATCGATCTCTACTTTTTTTCAAATATAGAAACGAGAGTTGATTCAGTTCAAATCATCTCTCTTCGTAGAGTGATTTTAGCAGTTTATTGCATCAGTCTTCGGTAATGATCACGGCTCCTTCGTTATTACAAAAGGGGGGTTGCCGGTCATCTCCATCTTTCCATCCATAAGAAGAGAATGATCCTCGCTCGGGCATGTAATGAACCTGCGGTTCTCCACTAACTGACCGTCGTTCAGTAAAATGTGGACGAGGAGGGCCATATCGCGCATTGAAGTCCACAGCATCTAATGAAGAAGCTTTCTGTATATGTTCATACTGAGAATAAGTTTGCGCTAGTCCCAGTTGACTGGGTGGTGATACGTTATGATAACCGCTGCGTCTCTGCGAAAGATCGTAAGCGGAATCAAACGATGCACCACGGGGACTTGAATTTCTCTGATAACCATCTCTTGGCGAATACATTGATGGATAAAAAGGGACTTGTGCATAGTTTCTTTGCACTGGCCCGCTTCCTGTAACGGTCATAGTTGGTCTTTGCGTGATAGGATATTCCGAAACTGGTGAGCTCATCGAACCGTTGTATGAGTGTGCTCGCACGGGTTCGACTTGCATTGGGTCCTGGTGATTCTCCGTAAATTGATAATTACCGATTGGACCGTCATATTCTTCGTACGTGTGCTGAGCATATCGCAAAGCACTACTATCATATGAATCCCTTTGAGATTCACCAGGGAAAAATAGTTTTGGATGCTGCTCAAGATAAGGAGACTGACGATCAGAGTTCTTGTTCTCATGGAAGGATGTCTCATCCTGACTCGTTGCGTTTTCGCTGATTGTATCATTCCCGTTGGTGTCGAGGGGAACTTCTAAGGTTTGTCCAATCATCGAGGGAAGTTCAATCTCTTCACCAAACATCTCCAGTTCTAACTCCTTGTAGAATTTTTCCATTTCTATGACCGAGGGTGAGAAAGCACTGGTGTTCCCGAGTGTTGTCGCGCCCAACGTAAAGTCGTCACCCTTCGAAACACCACCATCGCTTTCGTCACGTCGACCGGCCGAAGGATCGTCAAACGACGTTTTCGTGAATTTTTCTATTATATTGTCATCTACCTCTGTACCACTTGAATTCGATTGGGTTTTGTGACTATCACCCACTGATGAGATTGAAACCGTATCTCCCGCTCCGCTCAAATCCGATGCAAAGACCTCTGATGTTGATTCCAACGGTTTCTCCGCCCCAGGGTTGATCCTTCTTTTTAGCAGAAGCGCGTTCTTTAGCTTTTTCGATGTTGTTTCCATCATCGCTTCTAGTTTTGAAAGTTTTCTTGAATTGATGATAGTCTGTTTCCTTTCAAATTTCGCTTTCGTCGCAGCTCGAGTGCTTGCTGCGATAATTTTCATGTCTATGTTCCATTCCGACAACAATGCCTCCCTCTCACTCCTGTTCAGAACAAACTCCATATTGACCTTACGAGGGCCTCGACTCTCTTCGAAATCATCGATATCGGATACTTGTGAAGCATCATAATTCCATCCAATTCTGTTTCCAAGTAAACATGTAAACAAATTGCGTTATTCGTTAGGAATTGCGAACACAGGATGACCCAAGACCACTGCAGCGTTTCGGTAACACAGACACTGCAGAAATGTCCACACGATTTAACTTACCCTATAGGTGGGCCAGAGCTACAACAGGGATTGTCACTGGCAATTCTTTCATAGTTTCGAATCTCTACAGTATCGAAACGAACTTTTTTCGGTGCGGAGGAGGACCCCCATGTTGTCACTGTTTTTTCATTGAAAGAATCCAATCCTGTCGAGACAGAATCTGCTCTTCTACCGTTGATAATGGAACCAGTTGTCTGAACATGTGGCTTTTTGAGACAGCTATGCATATTGACCCCGTCTGTAGGCAATAAAGTACGATTCTGATTCACAACTTTCTTGACATCTTCGGTTCCCTCGTTTTTCCTTCTATAACGTCTCATCTTCCATCCTTTCATCGTTCATCTTTCACGTCTACTACAATAAATTGGAATTATGAAAGGTTGTGGTTGTCTTTGTGTTGGTTCTGTGGCCCTGATAATCGTTTGTTGAGTGTGATGTGTCAATTCCCAAACGACAGAAAGTCGCGGATGAAAATGCGATTCCCATCCGATGAAAATGCGATGCATGACGCTGTTGACACGTACTGTAATTTCAGTTTTCAGAGAATAAAAAATTTCGTGGGCAGTTGTTCTCTATCTGGCTGGAGACATGTGAATTTTCATACGACGAATAGACACTCAAACACGTGCCTACAAAATGTTCCCCAAAGATTCCTTTCATAGTTTTCATACCTACACATGATATATCATGGTCATACCCTGCTGTTCTTTTTTTTAATGCCGATCAGCGCGATTACGATGAGTGGAAAAAAAGAAAAACTTCCTTCAACAACTCGAGAACCGAAGAACGTTAATTGAGTGTTTTTGGGAATGACAGTTGAATTAGGCAAGGTAAACAACATCCGTGGAAGGTCGTACGAACGACAAGCGTTTTCGAAATCTTAAATCAAAGATCGCAACCGCAGCGCAATAGATAGGGGTATCCATTATTTCATAGTCGATCTTCTTCACAACAATAGACCCTAAAGAAAGCACATTCGATCCGTACGGTTCTTTCTTCTCAATCCAAATCTTCAACGCTTAATTTTCATGGGTATTTGGATCTCAGTAAGATCATGAGTGCAGCGTCTCCAATTGCACGCCCAGTTCACGGGGTACCACCGGAGCCTACAATTTCCGAGCTTTTGGGTCGCATGAAGTTACGGGCGCCAAGTGATCTCGTCATCCACCAAAAGATACGTGGATGGATAGAGTTGCGACAATCGACATTAGGGACAATCGATCAGAACAATGCCTCGAGATGTAGGACTATAACCGTGTCGGCCCTGCTCTTGCATAGGCTCGCGTGTGCATTCGAGAAGAGGGAAGCTGCCCCTCAACGGAAACCGAGGAAACAGCTGCCGCCGTTTTCCAAACTCTTACAATCCACGGTTAAGGTGACTGACTCGGTCAAGAAGGAAATACAATTCGTCGGAAGTGACGTTATGAAAACCTTGCAAGTTGTTTCTCCTGCACCCACAGTTGCTGAGGTCGCAAATGTTTGTCTGGGCATTCTTTCGCAGAATGACTATCACTGCAAAGAATTGTTTCGGGATTTTCAGGAAGGTTCGGGAAAAGACCTGTCTACGTTTGATGAATCAGCCGCGCTATTCTTCGGGGTGTTCACTATTCAAGCCTTACTAGCATTGAGGGCACAGGCTATCTCTACCTATGAATTTGCTCACGACTTCGAATTGATATATCGAACATGTTCTCGAGACGATTGCTTCCAAAAGTGCATGAATGCACTGAGTCCGGATTCAAACTTAGCAGAAGGGGCATTTGCAACCGATACTGAGGCCCGAAATATCTCTTGGAAGTTAGCAAGGCTACTTTCTTTGCAGGAAGACTGCGAAGCCTGGTCCAACTGTAGTACAAAATTTTATCGCCGGAATCGCATTCTTATACTAGCATCCAGCATAATTATCACTGCAAATATTGGAAAAGCGGTGGAGAATGTTGAGGTCGGTGGCAAAGTTTTATCAGCACAAAAATCAACCATCCCAGAAGAAGAAGATTTTGTAGGTTTGGTTACAACCCCTGCCCATACTTTGTTGGATTTTTTGACGAAGAACACAGATGATGATTTACCCTGCGTTTCCAAAATCGAAAGTCGTATCAAACAGGTGTGCAAATTAATAACCGGTCTAGAAATTGGGGGAGTTGAGGCTGGCATTCCTGGTTCGTTGACTTCGGGATCATTACTATCAAAGATGCTTCCTCTGAGCGAATATCATACCCTTCTGTGCAACTACCGGACTGTAATCACGGCACTAGAGATGGACACGCAAAAGAAACTTGGGATTGATCTGACTGCCAAGAAATCTAGAGGACAAGAAACAAATGTCAGAACGGTCATGGTCGATGTGCTTTTCTTTTTTCCAATGGCCATTGGTGAACCGTGGGGAATCAATCGTGATGCTCCGATGATCGCAACTAAGATGCTATGCTTGGACGCAAATTGCAAACAGCCCGAATATCAGAAGGGTTCTGTTGCGATAGTGATGGAAATGAATCCGAAAGTGAGAGCGATAAAGCGAAAAATGGAACAAAAAAATCCGAAAGTACCGGACTCGATCCCAACTGCCACCAAGAAGACGAAAAAAATTTCATTCGGAGAGGCGCAGTCGATGAAAAGACCTAAAATGGTGCCACATCAGTCTCAAAATGGCAAGAAAGAGACCTCTGTCTCTACTCCTTTAAGAACGACGATGAAGAAATTAAGGGGTGAGAGCAAGACGCCGTTCATAAATGACTTATCAGAACTGAATGAATGGACACTTTCGATACTATCAGTTTCTATCATTAAACCAACCGACACATTATTGACTTATCTCGGAGAAAATGATCGAACACGAGGAGATGGTTCTTCTTGCTTACAAGATGTGATTGTTCCTGTGCTTAATAGGGGAGCCCTTCGCATCCAAAATGCTGTTCTTTCATCAAGTAATTTCAATTCCGACACGATGCTTACAACACTCTCAGTTGGCAAAAAGGATGGCCAGGTCTACGTGAATGGAGCAGTTGACAATAATGTACAGCTATGTGCGTCCATCATTGGGTTGTATTATTATAGCTTAGAAGCTATGATTCAGGCTCAAATGGAAAGAATGGATTTTCTTGGATCGTTCGGTTCTCAGCTTCAAAGCCGGCCTTTCCATCGAGCACTTCTGGCATGCTGTTATTCCTGTGTACTGAAAGGTGTTGGGATGAACAAAAATTTGCAGATGAATGGAAATGGTGACATGTCTATTCAATCTCTCGCTGCTTGTACAGAGACAGACCCTTACACCTTCCTCAAAGTTATCGAGGCTTTCTGCAGAGCTCAAATTGCCACCAAGGAATCGAATAAACTTCAGAATGGAACCCCAATCATTGCTGGACTCCCTGTCATCCTTCACAAATATGTACAAAAGGTCGAAGGACAATTAATTGACTCGGTCCTTTGGAATACACCAGTGAATGCCGAATTATCCGGACAAAAATATTTTACACTTGCCATTCAAACCATGAAGAATCTACCTGGCGCCTGGCCTCCGGATATCTTGGAGCCAATGCTACCAGAAGAGATGTTTGATCTTGAATCTGAGGTTTCGAAATCTGGTGGAGTTCGATTCAAGCCATCTTTCGGCTCCTCTTCAGAAGCGAATTTCCTTTCCTTTGTCCTTCGGAAACTTTTGAAAGTTGCATTTTTCCGTATTCAGGCAATATGTGCAACTCTCAACCTATCAAATGAAGCTGCTCTACACACTCAAATACTGGTTGCTTTTCGGTATCTTCTACGCAGTCATATCTCGATCTTTAACGACAGGCATGTTGACCAACTACTGTTGTGTACAATTTATGGAGTTTGTAGGGTAATGAATATCGAACCCATGATATCTTTCAGCGAGGTTATTGATGCTTATTTGACGATCAGAGAAGAAGACCAGGGTGAGCGAGCATGCCGAATAATTGTTCGACATGTCAAATTGGCGTCGCCGGAAAATGAAAGTCGAACTGGCCAGGAAGCCGTTGGTAACATCATCGTCTTCTATAATTCTGTATATGTACCAAAAATGCAAAATTATTTCTTGGGGAGCAAGGCCTTGAAGAAAGCAACAGCATTATATAGAGGTTCTTACAAGAATGAAGGAAGATTCAAAAGCAACCCGATATCAAAGACTTCTTCGGTTGACAGTGTCCTAGACAAACAGTCTGAGTGTACTTCCGATGCGATGGTCGTCGATGCCCCACCGGTTGCAACTCAAACTATGCAATCCACTAGTTCTGCACGATCAAAATCTGGACCTACAGAATCAAGCACGAAAAACATTGCACAAAACAGTTTACCCAACAAACCCGAGATACTTCCAAATGGTCATGAAAGAAATCAAATCATAGTTGATTTAACCAATGGGTCCACAAAAGCACATTCGAAAACACAGGCAGAGAATGGATCCAAGGTTTCTGTAATCCTAGGACAAAAGTCATCTCCAGCCGGGGCAAGTGATAGTCATCCAAAAGAGTCAACTACCGACTTTTCGCGGGACCCGAGCAATTCTCATAGCTCAACGATAGTCAATGGTACAAAAGAAGGTGCCTTGTCGACAAAGCATGATGAAAAAAACAAAGCGTCGGATGAAGTTGAGCGTCGGAAAGGTAATGGGGAGGAGGAGGGAAGCGATGGGCCAAATCGAGCAGTTAGCTTGGAGAAAAATTTGAATGGGGCAACAAAAGGGGGTCCTCAAAACATGGGTGAGACAAATACGATCAACGGCACTAGTAACACGAGTACCTCCGGTTCTTCCTCTTAGCTAGGGCCCTTTCTTTAGCTGTAAGGGACTAGTTACGATTGACGAAACGGCGAGGACCTAGAGTAGAGTCTTTCAGTAATTAAAACGGTATTACAGTAGTCTCAAGTATTAGTTTTAATTCCACGTAGTATAAATCCTGTCTTAAATTTATAGCGACTTTACTGAAATAGGTCCTAATTATTTTCTTCTTGTTATAGGTGGTTCTAATATCTACTGGGGACTACTGCCACGTATCGCTTTTTGTAAAAAAATTGGAGAAGCGTACTGTAATTAAATACGTAAAGTCTTTAACGGAATTTTCTATTTTGTGAGAAGTACTTAAGGAGTTTAGAGCCCCCCCCCGGCTCGTAAAAAATCCAACGCTCGCGTTCAACGTCTGACGCATTAAATAATCTTTGGATGAAAGCGCGCCAAACCAATTTCTTAGAGAGTTGGAAGCCATGTGATCGACAACTCCTCCAAAATCTGATATCCCATCCTTTCACATTTTCGATTTTCGTCGAGACATCCAAGGGATTTGGAAGGTAGAGTTGATTGTCAACCATCGGTGTTACTGACAATGCCGCACTTACAAGACAATACGGCCCAAAAGAAACACCGTAAAGATAACACCATTGGTTCTGGATTTGGAATTAACTCGCCATCGTCTGGAACTGAGGAATTACCAATCCAAGTTGCAACGCCAAACTTTTTGAGTGCCTCCGATCCCGTCGTTGCAATGGCGAAGAAGGTTTCTGCTGCCGTTGTGGATTCGTCTTTCGAATCTGTGCAACAATCTGATTCTGGTGCATTGCCATCTCCATCCCCACGTCTAGTGGCGAAAAATGTCATAACTCCGACTTCGAGCATCAGCAATAACAGTAATTCTTCCAGCGATGATGGCTCGGCAACTGAAGCTGAGTTGGAATCATCTCAGAAAGCCAGTGTTGATCCCATTTTGACAGCTGTAAGTCAGATCACTCGCCTCGCCCATTCTCCCATTATTGTGAAGAGAAGGGTGTCTCAAACGGAAGGTGAAGAGACTACACCGGCATCGAAACAGCAACATGGAGAATGCGAAGAATCTCCAGGTCCTGCGTTGATTCGACGCGGATCTTCTCTCACGCTAGGAAACCAAAGCGGGGATGAGAAGCCTTGTAAAGAAGAATCTTCTGAAACGATTTCAGAAATTGTCAAGAGCAAGGACTCTGGAAACGCTACCAAGGCTTTATCAGTTGCAGAGGAGTCTACTATGGCCAACATGAGGAAGAGAAAGCCCGTTATTTCTCCCCCAACTGTCGAGAAAAAAGCAGATGATAGTCCGAGTGAAATTCGGCAGTCTCCATCACTTGTTCAACAACCTCGTCATGTCCTACCAGGATTTCATCCAGGTGTGGTCGCAACTCCAGGATTTCATCCTCATCCGGCTGCTTTCGGAGGTCACCCATTCGGTCCTGCTCGGGTCTACCCCATGGGCTATGCTGCTGCTGGCTACCCACCTCATCCACCCACAGGTGCTATTCCTCCCTTTGTAGGTGGTCAATTCCACGGACACCCAGCTGGTGGATTTTATTCACCGTATCCTCCTCATGGCTTCCATCCTCATCCAATGCAACGACACGGGCCGACTTTCATTCCTCCTTATGGCCATGCAATGAACACAACCTTGCAAGGTTCGAAAGTAAGCCCAACCCTTAGTAACACAAACTCTAAAGAAAAGAATGGGAAGAGCAATCAAATGGCAGCGGGACCATCGAGCAAGACTGGAGTCGACGGGAATTCGCCTAGTGCTAACCGATGTGTGCCTTTGCAGGAGCCTATTCCTTCCAAGCATTGGGGGTAAGTTCTGCAGCATTCTTCTCGCGCTCTTATTGTTATTTATTTCTCCAAATCATATCAGACTTCTAACCCTTACTGGTTGTAATTTACGAACCGCACAGGACTCCTGAATCAGCGGAAGGGAAAACGTTGCCCGATTTTCATAAGCTAGTGAACTACCCTGATTATTTGTCGAAGACTCGAACTGTTGGATCGGGTGATGCAGGTAATTCAAAAGCCGTCGGAGGCAAAAAGCATTGTGTCATGTGCGGAAAACTCCGCATTTGCTCTGCTTCGAGCTTGACAGAGAAGGGGCGTGCAGCTGCTAGTGGCGATGATGGGACAGCACACATTATCCCCCGTCAAAACAAAGGACTATGCACCGCTTGCGATATCACGGTATGGGTTTTAGTATCAGAACGCTTGGAAATCAAATGGTGCAAAGGATGCAAAAACTTTCGTTGCTGGGCTGCCTTTGGGGAAAAAGGATCAGCCACAAAGTGCGTGCGATGCCGAGAACGCCAGAGAGAAAAGTATGCAATGCAAAAAAGTGCGAAGCGAGCACGTCGCTCAGATAAGAGTGAATTTGTTGGCAAATCAGAGTCATCGAACCAACACAATGGTTCTGTTGAACAGAAACAAGACAAACATTTTGCAGCTGCGCGAGGACTCACTAGTCTCATGCATGCCGCGGCTGCTCTATAAAAGATCAAGAGATCCAAATTCAGCAATACAATGTTGATTTAGAACTAACAAAATAGATGTTCTCTCATGATAGACAATCTCATCACGTAGCAGTACACTTTGTATAAATTTGTCAGTCCTTAGATCGTATTCCGAAGTGACACAATGCAAGAAAATAGACAAGCGTTTTGAATTACTAAGAAAAAAGCTCAAATGAATTACTTGTAATTTAGGACATATATGTGTACTTGGTAGTTCAAGCTTGCGATAATTTGAAGTTTCAAAATTCAAATCTCTAGCTCGCCCAGATCTATACTTGACACTCCAGAGACTTCAACTGATCAATTAGACCCATCACACTTCGGTCGATGTGTTCTTGATTTGAGCTAGCATTGCTTCTAGTCTTCTTCGGTTTCCGTGACCCTGTTTTTTTATGATCACCCTTAGGACCTTTTGATTCGGTTTTATTTTCAGCACCTGACTTTCGCGGTGCTCTTTTTGTTTTCGAAGATCTCTCTTGAGTTGGACCATCCTGCACACTCAGAATCACCGAAGGAATTTCCCGACTCATTGTGTCAGTAGTATTTGTACTATCATCCGATCGAACTCTGACCGAAAACGAAACTGGATCACGGGGTTTCTTCGTCGAAACGTGACCGACTTCTTTTGATAACAGATTGCCATGTCCATCTATCTCCGATTTGTGCCTTTGAACCGACGAATCATCTTGTATATCGCAGACACTACCACTAAAACCACCCGCATCGTGGGATTTTTTACTTTTCGAGGAGGAGATATCTTCTCGAATGGTGCTGGCTCCTTCGGGTTCCAAATGACGCGAAATTGAATGTGTGTCTGCAAGCTTTCGAGTAGAAATTTGCTGGGCCAACCAATTCATAGGTGGCTGTTTTTGTGCTGACGTTACATCATCATTTTTCTTCTTAGAATCCCTCTCCTTGGAGTGGATGGCTCTCTCTGGTTTATTTACCAAGTCAGAATCAATGGGATCTCCTCGTTTTGACGATTTTCTACTTCTTCTCCCATGCTCTTGACGTCGGTAAGAGCTTCTTGAACTATGAGACACAGAACCCAAGTCACCTTCATTAAATCTACTACCATACAAGTCTTCTTCGTCGAAGATGTCTTGTCTGTCATCAGTTGATCTGCAAGATTCGTCGCACTTGTCCCGATCTAATTCATCTCCAGAGATGTCGCTATAGATTGGGCTTTTGTCATACATGTCGGGAGGATCAGCGACATAGCTCTTTCGATCACTTCGATATGAGTCATAGGTCAAATCATCGGAATACATTCCAACGCTTCTTCCATCCCAACGGAATGAGTCTTCTCCAGGAGGATCATAAGTGTTTCCTTGAGAGTGTGCATCTCCATGTCGACCTTGGCTTCTAGAATAGATTTGATCTACAAGACTCTCAGGAGGTGAACTCCGTCGCGATCTTGTCGATAATTGAGAACCTCGTCGTGACGAAGTTAAATTAGATATGTTCTCCATCATGTCGGGAACAACTAGAACTGAGTCCCCAGTGACGGAGGGTACTGATTGGAGCTGATTCTGATTTCGAATCATTGGTTGATGATTTGAATCAATCCTCATATTAGGATTGGAATGTATCGAAGATGTGTTAAAAGCGTTGCCATTCCCCAGACTCCTTTCGGATGAGACTCTTCGTAGATCAGGACGAGGAGAATTCAGTGGTTTGTTGTTGACAAAACCCTTTTGGGACGCCATTCTTACCAATCCTGCTAGGTCCGGGCGCATTCCACTTTTGAGTATCATATCACTAGCCATTACGTTTCCCTTCGATGCGCTTCTCACGAACCCTGGTCTCTGAGAGTTCATTGAAGAATTGAGTACTATATCTTGGTTGCCAATCAAGATGTTTTGGGATGGCATATTCATTACTCCGGCTTGTTGAGCATATACAGGAGGACCTGGTAGAGCATTTGGTAGACTAGGCCTGTATTTTCCGTCTTTAGTACCTTGGCTTAATTGAGACTTTCCCAACATTGTGCCTGGGCTGACTTCAAGTGGAGATTGTACGTTGAGATTTCGAGTTGACCGATTCAATTGCACTTGACCAGATGCGAACGAATTAAGTGATCGACCTGACATGGAACGCGTCAAATGACCAGGTCCAATTTGGATTCTTGGAGTTTGGCTGCCTTCAATATTGTGGCCATGAGGTTGAGACTGGTTCACAAGCGCCTGGTTTGCCATCGGGTATTGTTGACCATGAAAAATAGTTTGTCCTCCGCCTCCAAGGCTTCGAGAAGAAGAAGATCTCATCAACATCTGATTGTTTCCGGGTGTAATAGGCGTTTGCATTTGATGTGGACTATGAAACAATGAGTTGAGGTTGGTTGACATTTGGCCCAATGATCTCATCGACTGTTGTTTTTGTAAGAGAAGAGAACGATGGGATGACTCGAGATGGTTTGGATTTGATTTCGACCTTCGAGGCTTCTGGTCAGAATGCCTCATTTTCCTGGCTGATTGCGACTCACTTTCAGAACCGTCAGCAGAGTTAAAGGAAGAATCATCATGTTCCATTTTAATGCGTTCGATTCTGGCGGAAAAGACGCTTCGGTTATCTGAGTTTCTGTCCTCGTAATCTCTTCGACTCCTGCTTCCCTTTCCATCGCCTCGTTTTCCCAACCTGAAAGAATCCGAACCGTCGCTATCTGAATCGTTTTCTAAATGGTTTGAATGATCATTTCTGTAGCCTCTGTTCCGACTCTGTTGGTTTTTCCGGTTATAGGAGCCATCACTTTTAGAGCCATAGTCGCTGTGGCCATCTTGGTAGTCGTATTCATCGGCCGAAAAGTCTTCGGCGTTTGAAAAAACACTGCTGTGGTCACTTTCATCGTAGTGATCCTTATTCTTTCTGTTGCTTCTCTTGCTTCTCTCGGCCCTGCTGTCAGAACGGACCTTCGAATGCGAATGACGTCTTCCCATGATGGAATATTTTTATTCGAACTCGAATCAAATCACAAACTTGGTTAGCCGAATGCGACCCGAAAGTTGCTCGAGTTAAACTTTGATTTTTATGTCAAACGAAGTTCGCAACACCGTGTGCTCCAACGTTTGGGTGGACAGTGTTGTTGCCAAAACAATTTTTTGGATCCTAGAGTGAATAAAAGTCTGGATCGGTGCACCGAAACAAGCAGTGATTCAGGTCCTTTCGTTTGTCGAGGTGTTTCCTTTCTGTATTTTGAGTTGCAGATAGGCAATTTGTAGAGAGAATGCGACCATAAGTAGCTCACAGTTTCAATCAAACACAAGTCATAAAACGCCGAATTCGAACCATTCG
>JACLAC010004130.1_pt1 | contig 17067 bp, 11 predicted proteins | sample 8027881 | NCBI WGS metagenome assembly JACLAC01 (sample SAMN15725517, study PRJNA655200) | protist metagenome | isolation source: fluorescence activated cell sorting (FACS) single amplified genomes of... | place: Spain: Blaines Bay Microbial Observatory, Mediterranean Sea | collected 2016-01-19
TTCAAATTAGTGATTGGGGAAAAGGTTGAAAATCTTGTTGGTTCTGTTGACGAAATCATGAATGGATAGAAAAGAGCACAATCAGTATCTCCTTCAGAGAAACTACCATTAACTTAGGGCAAAATTAAGGGAACAAAATAATTATGCTAAATCCACTTCGTCCCTGAGTTCAATTTAATTAATTTTCAAAGCTGGTGATTATCATCCTAAAGTATAACGATGTTATGATATCTGCTTAATTTTTTTAAACCAACTACAAAAACCATATCAAAAAACCAAACATTATATATAGCAACACACGTAAAGTTTAAAATGATTGACATTATTAGCTATACAGACTAAAATTTCGAAGAATAAATTGAACTTCTCTGACAAAAAAGCCATAAAACAACCGACAAATTCACGTTTTGGAGACAGACTGTGAAGCATTTTAAACTTTAATATAGCTTAATGAATATGTTTATCGTATCCATTCTCATATTCTTAGTACTTCCCATTTCCATTACATCTCCAGCTAATACACAATGGAAAAGCAAAAGTCACGGTAAATATGAGGACAGCTAAAGGAAGCATACTGAACATTAAAATTGATGGCAAATTTAACGATTAGGATGGCATTTTAGAAGAACCACGTGCGGTTGTTGGTACCAACGCATTTTACAATACACAACACTATAGGAAAAAAGAATAATGAGAGCAAATAACTACGTTATTTTCACATCCATATTTTTAGTATTTTTTATTTTAGTTACACTGCCAGTCAAGGCTCAGTGGCGGAGTAAAACCCATGATGAGTATAAAGCCTATACGGCTGATGGTAGTGTACTGGACATTAAAATTGATGGTAAATTTAACGATTGGGATGGCATTTTAGAAGGACCACGTGCGGTTGTTGGTACCAATGGTAAACCTTTTAAAGGAGTTAAGAATGAGACCCAAGCGGGCGGCGAGAAGGTATTTGAAGAATGGGATGGTGGTAAATGGAAAGGTAAAGCCGACCATGAAACCGGTGTCATGTTCGTTTGGGAACCAGATGCATTTTATATTGGCCTTATTGTTACTGACGATGAACACGAAAACAAAGCTAACAGTGCTTGGGACGGGGATTCGGTACAATTGGCTTTTGAAATGTCTGGGAAACGAGCTGCTGGCAGCAAGCTTCACCTGATTAATTGGGCCTTGCCGCATAAATCAGGATTGTGTAACCATAACGGATTAGCTAAAGGGGATGATTGTGTAATCCATTATCAAAAAACCTTTGAAAATAAAAAAGTTGATTTGGCTATTGTCCGCAATAAAGCGAAAAAAAACACCTATTATGAATCCAAATTTTCTGCAGACGAACTCGGTGTCGGTGCATTTAAGGCTGGCATGAAATTTGGTGTCAGCATTTGCGTGAATGATGGTGATGACGATACTCCGGGCCAAAAAGGTTGGAGTGGCTGGTATCCACATTCAATTGTTCATGGCAAAAATGCTGAAAAAACCGGGTTGGTGGTTTTAACCGATGTACCGTTTGCAACAGGTCCAAAAGGTAAACTAACAACAAAATGGGCCACTATCAGAACAAAATAGAATCAATAAATCTAATCTAGATCAATTTAGCACCATAAGAGCTTTTTACTCAGATAGCATTAAACAGAGAAACTGAGTGAAGGGTTCTTTTGTTTTGTCTACCTGTCAAATACGTTTGTAAATCCTCAATCAACCAAACCAAACACCATAGCCACGAAAAATTTCATTCCCAAGAGTACCTAGAATTCCCCATAAAATTCCCGCGGTGAAGAAATGTCCCAGTGCAACACCCAAGAAACCGGGCATAAGTTTTTTGTAAAGTCCAAACCCACCCAACCGAGTAATTAGTAGTTTTAACAGCCAAGCAGCAAGAAAGGCACCCCACAATGGATCTCCATAGGCTGTTACCATAGCGAATCCGAGAGGGTGTAGTGGGAATTGCAGGAAGTTTCGCCGGAAAGTGGCTAATATCGTAGTAAATACAAAGCCAAACCCGACTGCACTCGTTCGGACATAATCAGGCGAATTTGGGGATACTTGATACCCTCTTAAAATATTATATTCCTGCTGGATCAATGACGCACCACGTGTGCCTCCCCGAACTCCGTCGCCACCTTCAAGGATATTCGCACCATATTCATAGAAAACCATAATATGCATCCAGTATCCACCTGATAGCCCAACGACAAGTGCTAACATGATAGCAACAGACATAGCACGACGATTCATTTTAACATCATCACAAAGCTTAATGGCTTCTAACTGATATGCCATAAACGCGGGAAAATAACCTCGTGACAAAAAAGTTAAGCTGGCGAAGACGCTTAAATTCTGAAAGCTACCGTTATGAATAAACGCTTTTGGTCCAAATGCATTGAGCATCACACGTTTATGCTCACCATAGGGGAAAAGCCAGATCATTGGTGCGCCAGCTTCAGCACGAATTTTCGTATAAACTAAAGCAAAAGCCAAGATGAGACCAAAGAAGAGAAGGGCTGTAAAAACTGTCATTCCTGCAACCACACACCACACACAAATAAAAACCAAACCGCTAACCACACCAAAGAAAGCGAGGCGGAATGAAAGAGGTTCATTCCTATCATCGATTGACGAAAAACCAAATGCTTTGAAGACAACATCCAGGATCTGTCGTTTCCCAACCCAGCAGAAAGCAACTGCTAATGCCAGAAACGCTCCACTACTTTGATCATGCACATACGGAAAGCCCGGCAAATTATAGCCAAGTGCTGACGTAACAACAGCCTCAATTTTTAAGACAAAATAAAGGAACCAGACAGAAAAATTGACATCCAAAGGCATAAGATAAGCAAGCCCGAAGATAGCGGGACGAAATTGAAAGGAAATGGGCCGAACAGAACTCCATGGCCGCTCAACAAATAAAATGCCGAGATTGAAACTTCTACCAGGTGAAGGAAATGCAGGATAAAAAGCATGAACAATATTCAACAGATTGTAAAAAAACGCAAGTCCAAACCCAATCCACATGTATTGGTTACGAAAGAAAGGAGCAACCAATAATTTAGGGTTTTCTTTTCGGGCAATCTCAAGACCAAATCTAGCAACGGGAAATACAAGCCGCTCTTGATCTACCCATTGCCGCCGAAAGATAACCACCAAGCAAAGCATAGTCCAAAAAAGTGCAATGAACATCAATGTCCAAAAGAATAATGGGACTATCCAATCCTCCCAAGGCACAAAATTGCCATGACCTGTACCTTCATATGAATCAATAATTGCCTGTTTGTTGGTAATAACAAACCAATCAGGTAAATACTGATTAAAAAGAGAATATTCATTTTCTAAGGAAGCATAGTAAAATGGCGCCGTAAGTACAGGCAAAAAATACCGTACCATTCCAATTGATGACATGGAGATTGCAATAGCAACCGTACTGTAAATAACAATGATTTCGGCTTGTGATAACGAAAGGAAGCTAGCAAAACGACGAAATATAGGATTAACAACAACAAGACAAATCAATGCAGCTACAGCAGGAATAGGTGGTACTGACTCACCAATCTGAGTTGAATGAGTAATTAAGCCAGTATGTGTCAGCCAATAATTGCCAATCCAGATAAAAACCAATGACAAAGCAGCAGATCGAATTGTCAGGCCAGAGACAAGTTTTCCCGGAATCTCTTTACTCAACATTTAGAATATTATAATGGGAGAAAAATCATGGTTATAATTAGAATTAATCAATCATTGACTTAAATCAATTAAGGAATACACAAACAGGAAACAAAAAAATATAATTAAGCAGAATCAACTTCTAGATGACTTCAACGACAGAAGAGAGAGTTCTTTAAAACCCATCTTCATGGGATCCGAAACAATAGAAATTATTCACATTTTATCAATTCTTTCTATATACTTTAATGGAACTGCTAGACACTCCAAAATCCACAGTGTCAAAATTTAAGTTTGACTTTTTGACTGTAAAGAAGCCAAACACGATTCTAAAAACTGAACAGTAATATATTAAGCATAATCACCTATCTCTTAATTTACGTTCCCTCAGGCACAATCTTTAAGATCCTCGCCTTTGAACTCCCTTTTGATAAGATGGGATCCAGATCTTTTGCAGTGCGAATATTGTATTATAACCCACGTTGCGAATAACATTTTTTAGGCAACCAACGAGACAAACAATTATCAAATGGGCTAGTGAAGGGGAACCAGTTGTGTAGTTACCAACCTCCAACACTACAGGTCAGAACCCAGTTAAAATCTTTACACGAGGGCCAAGAAATGATTCAACTGAATCGAGTGGAGAAAACCTATACTAACGACAGCAAAAAAATCATTGCCTTGCGTCAGGTTACAATGAACGTGGACGAAGGAAATTTCGTAGCGATACGTGGGCCTAGTGGGTGCGGAAAATCTACATTATTATTTACAACTGGAGGATTATTAAAACCTAACAGTGGGACCGTTAAAATAGGGGAGACCGATCTATACACAATTTCTGCTGATCAACGTGCACAATATCGTGCACGGAAAATAGGTTTTGTTTTTCAACAATTCCACTTAGTTCCATACTTGAATGTACTAGACAATGTCTTGGCAGCCTCACTAGCACTTGAAGGCATGAACCAACAAATGAAAATCAATCTTCGTAACCGAGCGCTGGAACTAATTGAACACTTTGGGTTAATAGATCGACTATCACATGTTCCTTCAAAACTCTCTACTGGTGAACGACAACGGGCAGCCTTAGCACGTGCACTACTCAATCAACCATGTGTATTGCTAGCTGATGAGCCAACTGGCAACTTAGACGATGAAAACACAGAAATGGTATGTCAGTATCTAATTGCACATACTAACAATGGTGGAACAGTACTTCTAGCAACACATGACCAACAGGTCGCATCTTACGCACACAAAACAGTTCAAATGGACAACGGGAAACTCGATCTGAAGACGAAACTCTAAAAAGTTTCAAAAAATCTAGAATCTGCAAAGCGAGCGCCTTTTTTACCGAAACAACTGACTTACACATTAATAAATATTAATCCCCAAGGCAAGCTAATTATAAAAAGCTTCAATATTACACAAAAAATGAGAATCAAAATTACAACATAGTTGAAACCTATAAAAACAGTCAAATTTAAAAAGACCTTATAAAAAGCTAACCAGTTTCATGTGGAATCGAAATTCTATACAGGGAAATGAAATCGATTATCGATGTAAACCAGATCAATCGGTAGGAAACAGTTAACCATGAGACGTCATGAATTCTTTGTTAAAAACGGATACTGGGTTGAACCAAACCCAATCTTTTCAGGAACTGAGCTAGAGATGTATCAGCAATCAATGATGGAAATCATGAACCATAAATATGAATCAGGACGCGAACCGATGTCAGGCAGAAACTGGCCAAACCAAACTGATTCAAACGGGCTAATACAAATCAATAACGCTTGGTGGGCAGGAGGCGCCATCCGTGACCTTGCATTAAATTCTCGTCTAGGAAAAATTGCGTCAGAACTTCTACAAGCAAATGGCATTTGCATGTGGCACGATCAACTATTATACAAACCACCACGTTCAGTGGATGATCCAACTAAAGGTAATGTTGGTTGGCACCAAGACTGGAACTACTGGAAAGTGTGCGACAAACCAGACATGATAACTGCTTGGGTAGCTTTAGATGATGTCAGGGTAGAAAATGGCGCTATGATGTTTGTTCCGGGAAGCCATAGGTGGGAACAAGCAATTAAAGCCTCAGATCGTACTCTGGACATGGAATACACACTCAGTCAAGTCAAAGTGCCAAAAGGCGAAAAACTAGATATCGTCCACTGTGAACTGAAAGCTGGTTGTGTTAGCTTCCATCACGCAATTACTCTACATGGATCAGGCCCTAACCTAAGCCAAAAGCCAAGGATCAGTTTAGCCATCCACATGGTTGCGGATCATGTTCGATATACTACAGCAAACAAAGCTTCTCACAGCAATCTGGAAGTATGTCCACGAGAAGAGAGCGAACTCTTCCGTGGGAAACAACACCCTGTAATCTGGCAAAAGGCACCATATGGTTACTAAACTCCTAAGATAGAAGCCAAATTGGTATTAACACAAACTGCTTAACTTTCAATCAGATGGAAGCGTCGTTTTGTACTCTGCAAAACCTCTGGATTAACAATTGCTTCTGGAATTTTCCCTGTTAGTACTTCCAAAATCCCAGTGGCTGCCGAAATTTGCAAATCGTTAATCGATTCATCCGACCAAAACGCAGCATGTGGCGTAATAATGACATTATCTAGATCTAGCAAAGCAAAATCAGCAGCTGGAGGTTCTTCCGGCAACACATCAAGGCCAGCTCCAGCAATCCAATCCTCCCGAAGTGCCTGAAAAAGTGCATCATGATCCACAACACCACCACGAGCAGTATTAATCAAATAAGCAGTCGATTTCATCTTGCTAAGGGCTTCAGCATCAATCAAGTTACTCGTCTCAGGCACAAGTGGACAATGAATAGTAATAAAGTCTGATTCTGTCAGAAGTTCTTCAAAACCAACATTTTTGACACCACAGTCCTCTGCAACCGTATCGGTCAGACTCGGTGAGAAAGCTAAGACTTCCATACCAAACCCTTTCGCTTTTGGCACAAGAAGCCGCCCAATTTTACCAAAACCGATAATACCAAGCTTTTGGCCCCGAATACGATACATCTGCGGCCCTATATTACGATCCCAACTTCTATTCTTAACCTCATTATGTAGTCTTGGGACTTTACGTGCCATTGCCAAAACCAAAGCCATAGCATGGTCAGAGACTTCTTCAAGACAATAAGTCGGAACATTGAATACAACCATGCCCAAACTAGTAGCAGTTGACACATCAATGTTATCTAATCCAATTCCATACCGACCAATAACCTGACATTTCTTAGCGGCCTTTACCACATCAGTCGTTACTTTTGCCCAATTCGTCAAAATGCCATCAACGTCGGGAGCATATTTCAAGAACTCGATTTCTGTGCCTGTCTCAGCAACAATAAGCTCGGCACCAATAGCTGATAATACCTCACGTTCCGGCGTGAGCGTTTCCCAAGCATAATCAGTTATTAAAATTTTTTTCGGTTCACTCATATTATTTCTTTATAAAATGAGCATGCCACAACCACTGTAACACGCTCAAGATTAATTATTAATTTGACAGCTACTCTGCAAACTGAGCATCAAAAGCAATATCAGATGTAGGGAAATCCACTTTTCGAACAAAATCACAAGCTTCTGTAGCACCATGCTCACGATCCATGCGACCATCTTCCCATTCAACCGACAGAGGCCCACCATAACGTATATCATTTAACGCTACAATAATATCTTCAAACTCAATATCACCATGCCCAAGGGACCGGAAATCCCAGTAACGACGTGGATCAGTAAAATCAGTATGACCACCAAAAACCCCTACTGTACCATCACCATGCCCCCACCAAACATCCTTCATATGTACGTGATAAATCCGATCAGCAAAAACTCGGATAAACTTGACGTAATCAACGCCCTGATAACCGAGATGTGACGGATCATAATTAAAACCAAACCGTACATGCCCATCAACAGCATCAATCGCTCGCTGGGACGATGCAATGTCAAAAGCAATTTCGGTGGGATGGACCTCAAGACCAAAGTTAACATTAACTTCATCAAAAGCATCAAGAATAGGTATAAAACGCTCACCAAAATCCTCGAATCCTTTATCCCAGTAATCTTGACTCGTTGGGGGGAACGCATAAATAGAATGCCAGATACTTGAACCAGTAAAACCATTGACAACTGCGGGAAACTCTTCTCCTTCAGGTCGAGCATCAATCAACAGTCGACAGGCTTTAGCTGAATCAATCATCTTTTGTGCTGCACGCTGACGAACGCCCTCTGGATCTCCATCCCCCCAAACGTCTTCGGGTAAAATTTCCTTATGCCGGTCATCGATATTATCACAAATTGCCTGTCCAACCAAATGATTGGATATAGAATATGCCGTAAGTCCATATTTACCCAAAGTATCCCATCGTGTTTTGACATAACCATCATCAGATAGAGCCTTGTCAACTTCAAAGTGATCTCCCCAACAGGCCAGTTCAATACCATCATAGCCAAAGCTACTGGCTTTTTCGCAGGCCGTATCAAAATCTAAATCTGCCCACTGACCAGTGAATAGGGTTACAGGTCTCGCCATTTTATATTCTCCTCTTCTGTATTGTATTAATAAAACTTATTGCGGGGGGATATAGCTGGCATTAATCCAAGCACGTGCCTTCCCGCTCTCGACAGCTTTATGAATAAAATGTACACCAATGGCACCATCTTGTACTGTCGGAAAATCACTATCAAACGTACCAAGATCATGACCAGCAATCTTTGCTGCAATAGAGCGTGAGGCATTCACATATATATTAGCAAAAGCTTCGATAAACGCTTCCGGATGACCAAAAGGTATCCGAGAATTATGGATAGCAATCTCTGACAGATAATCATTTCCACGTTTATATACGTGTTCCGGTCCATCCGGGTACTTAACAGACAAATAATTTGGATTTTCTTGTCTCCACTTAAGAGACGCCTTAGTACCGTAAACACGGATGTTAATATCGTTCTCCTCACCAACTGAAATCTGCGAAGCATAGAGAATTCCGCGTGCTCCACCCTTGTAATGCACAAGCAGATTCCCATCATCCTCAAGTTGACGTCCAGAAACAAAAGTTGTTAGGTCCGCGCAAATTTCTTCAATCTCCAACTCAGTGATATAACGTGCTAGATTTTCTGCATGCGATCCAATATCACCAATACACGACGATACACCTGCTTGATTTGGATCCGTTCGCCAAACTGCTTGTTTGGCTCCTTCAGCTTCTAACAATGTAGCTAACCACCCCTGTGGATACTCTACAACAACCTTCCGAATTTCACCTAGTTCACCATTCCTAACAAGCTCACGCGCTTGTTTAACCATTGGATAACCAGTGTAATTATGTGTTAAAGCAAAAACAGTCCCGTGCTTTGAAACAAGTTTACAGAGTGACTCTGCATCTTCTAAAGTATTTGTCATAGGCTTGTCACAAACCACATGAAATCCAGCTTCGATAAAAACTTTTGCCACGTGAAAATGGACATGATTAGGTGTAACAATTGAGACAAAATCGATCCGCTCTCCATCTGGGAGAAGACTTTCCTGCTCCGCCATTTCCTGATACGAACTATACACGCGACTCGAATCCAGAAGAAGTTCTTCACCTTGTTGACGAGATTTTTCTGGGTCAGACGAGAACGCTCCCGCAACCAGCTCAATTTCCCCATCAAGTGCCGCTGCCTTCCGATGTACCGCCCCAATAAAAGCCCCAGGTCCGCCACCAACCATACCATAGCGAATTTTCCTTCCAAGCGACATTGTTTATGCTCTCCTCAACTACATATTTAAAAAATTGGTCCATCTGACAATGGCTGATTATAGCATGACAACCCCCTATTGTCAATCGAGCAACATATAGATCAATTCTCGTCTATTAAGACACATTCGCAAATCCAATTTCAATTGACAAATCCCAGCTATATAAGTATTATTGCTGAAGAAGTAGGGTTAAAATCTAACATCCGTAATAAGACCTAAATCATTAATAATTTCATCAATTTTTGGGCTGAGCATGGCTAAGAAAATCTCTTTCTCTCTTTTGTGGTATATAGCTCTAATAACCATCACACCCACTTATATCACTTTCTCCGATGAGACCCAAGACAACTCATTTACAAATGCATTGACTTTGATCGACGAAAGAAATCACACAGCTGCATTGGAGATCTTAATTAAAATAAAGGATAAGAGTCCCGAGATTAAACATATCATTGCTAACTGTTATACCAAAAACGAGGCTTGGGAAGAAGCCGCCAAATATTATGGTCAAACCACATCACCTGAATATGTACTAAGCAATTACACAACATACCATCTTGCCAAGTGTTATCAATTTCTTGAGGATTACGAAAAATCTGTTCAATACTACCAAATTCTTGTCAATAACTATCCAGAAAGCCCTCATTTTTCCGAGGCGAAATTCCAGATTGCTAGAATCCATCAGCAACAGGAAAACTACCATGCAGCTCTCGAAATTCTTACTAATTTAGCACAGGAAAAAGGAAGCAACTATACTCGAGAGGCAACCTTTGAAATGGCACGAATTCACGAAGAACTCCAAGACTGGCAAAAGGCCAAAACTCTTTACGACAAACTGATTTCACAGAACACATCCGACTTAATCGCGTTAACATCATTAAACCAACTGGAAAAAAGCGTTCTGAGATCCGCCAAGCTAAGAGTTACTCGAAAACAGCTGATGGATCAAGGTGAAGTTCTATACAAAAATTTACGATTGACAGACGCTTTGAAGAAATACCGTCGAATTACCACAGGTTCTCAAGATGAGCTGACGACACAAGCCATGTACAAAATCGGAAAAACCTACTTCCGTCAGCGCAAATACACTCGTGCAATTTCGGAATTTAAAAAAATCAAGAATTATATGGCTGGCGCTGGCTATTTCACAAGCGCTCTCTACCAAATTGGACGTTGCCACCGACGACTAAATCAGCATCAAGTTGCACGACAACACTTCAACTCATTCTCGAAAAAACACCATTGGAGCAAGTTCGCCGACGATGCACTTTACCATCAGGCACGCCTATACGAAGTCGATTCTGACACAAAATCAGCTATCAAACTATACAAAAAAATGATCGAATTATATCGACGGAGCGAACTTGTCCCTCGTGCCTATTGGCGAATCGGCTGGATACAATTTAAGGCTAAGAAATATGACGACTGCATCACCACTTTTCAAAAACTTGTTAGTCTATTCCCCCAAAATGGCTGGTCACTTGCTGCAGATTACTGGATTGCCAAAGTCCAAGAAAAACAAAAAAATTGGGATAAAGCAGAACAGAATTATCAGCGAATCAACAAATCACGTAAATGGTACTATGGGAATTTGGCCGGTCATCGAATTGAAAATAGCACTAAAAGTCACCTAATCTCTCGCCAAGAAAATTCTGAAGAAGAACACTGGAAAAACATTGGAAGGAACAAAACAACCCGTGCTAAAAAACTAATGGATCTAAGACTGTACGCAGATGCTATCATCGAATTGAAAACAGTTATTAACACCAAGGGTTCAAACCAACGGGACAATTACTATAACCTAGCTATTTGTTATGAAAAACTCGAAGACTTCAAAAAAGCACACTATTATGCAGAAATGCTTGCAAAGTTCTGGGACGTCCAAAAAGGGGAGCAAATACCAACGGAACTCCTACGAATGCTTTACCCTCTACACTACAAAGATCTGATCAATAAACACGCAACAGAGTATAAAATTGACCCCTTCTTCGTTTCTTCTATGATTCGAGAAGAAAGTCGTTATAACCCATCAGTTATTTCACCTGCGGGCGCCCGTGGGCTAATGCAAATCATGCCCCAAACAGGCAGATATATCTCTAAGTAGATCAAAATGAAACCATTTCATCAAGAAATGCTCTTTCGTCCCGAAGTGAACATCCAGTTAGGAACATGGTATATGAAGAACTTAATGAAAAAATTTGGCAATAGCATGGAGCTAACCTCAGGTGCATATAATGGAGGAGCAAACCGAATAAAAAGATGGCAAAAAAATCTTAAAACAACAGATATAGAAGAATTTATCGAAGAGATTCCAATTGACGAAACCCGACGACACATTAAGAAGGTTATTGATAGTTATCGTATCTATAAGAGACTCTACTCCAAATTTGCAGTAGAGCTTGATTAAAAACAACAAACAATTACTGATAACCTTTTATCCTTCAGGAACGTTAAGTAACAATACAAGACACGTGATAGACCTACAAAACACAGGCAGATTTTAAAGCCCAGAACTTAAGGAGGAAAACCAATGTCAGTCAGGGAAGAAGCCGTCAAGTTATACAATGAAGGTCTAAATTTTGCCAAACAGGAGCGGTACGCTGAAGCTATTCAACCAATTCTTAAAGCTGTTGAGATAGATCCAGATTACGTAAACGCCCATAATCTTCTTGGTAAAATTCATATTCAAGATGGTGATGTCAAAAGGGCTAGGGAATATTGGCTTCAAGCTCTCAAAATTGACCCGTATAATGCCACCGCCACTGCTTGTTTAGAAGCTTCCTACCCCAAACCATTGCTAGGTGGAACTCGAAATATTATACGACTATCGACCTCCATAATAGTTATTGGACTAATCATTTACACATTATTTCAACTACAGATACTGACAAATAAAACTGAAGTGATCGAAGACAAAACCAAAGAAATCGAACAAGTTATTACTTCAATTCCTAAACAGCCGCCCTCCAACTCAAATATCATTCTCCCCAAAAAACCTGCCGAAGATCCCCACACACAAATCGCCGAGCACCAAACAAACGTTGAGAATCATCGGAATTCCGTAACAAACGCCACAAAAGCTAAAACAGCAGATCAAACTACCAAGAAATCGAAACAAATTCCGCCCGGGATTACGAAGAAACCTACACCAGAAGAACAGAAGCCAGATATACCACAAACAAAAGAAGACTTAACAAAAAAATACAAAGAAGCACAAAAATTAAGACAAAACAGGAAATACAAAGAAGCACTAGCAACTTTCAATGCTCTCACACAAACAAGCGTTTCTCACCGCTATATCATCGGTAACTCATACTTTTGGATGGGAATATGCTACAAAGCTTTGGGGAAACCAGTCAAAGCACTAGAATCCTTCCAGAAAGTTACAGCCCAAAACAGCTATAAAGCGGAAGAAACCAAAAACGAGATAAAGGCACTCCAACGAAAAACGGGAAAATAATCGATTCCACAATCAATCTACGAATTTTCTCCAGCCTAATACATTCCACTCTTTCAGAGGACACCTTACTGCTTACTTTCAGAAAACCATTCTATCTGTGACATATTAGTCTGAGGTGGTGGTGGCCAGTGATGACCGCGCTGGCTCGATAACCCTTTGTTAGGCCCAGAAACAAATTCCTTGTTAGACAAACCAACAAGTTGACCACCCTGAACCCAAGTCTCATCTCCACCATACAGTTGATTAACCAAAAGATTTGTTAGCTTCTTCAAAATGTTGGCATAGTTTGGATTTGCAACCAGATTGTCTAGTTCATTGGGATCGCTTTGAAGATCAAAAAGCTGGCTACAATTGCCCACAGGATAGTAAATTAGCTTGTAACGACCATCATGAATCATACGCGTTGCATGATCATCCTCACCAACTTCTGCATAGAACCAATCCCGTTTCTGATTGCCAGCCATTGAGAATCCTTCAACTGTTTCAGGAATATCGATATTCGCCATATCCAATAAAGTTGGCATCACATCCTGCCAACCAACTAAACGGTCATCAATACAATCATAACCAATTTGCTTACCATTGGTTCCATCGACCAAAATCATCGGAATATTAGCTGAGTACTCATAGAAGAGGCGTTTGGCCCACATATTGTGATTGCCAAGCATATCGCCGTGATCCGAGGTGAAGCATATAATCGTACCATTTAGTAACCCTTCCTCACGGAGAGTACCGATAATAACACGTAATTGATGGTCAATATGGGTACACAGTGCGTAAAAAGCGCGACGAGCCGCAAGCGATTGATCAATATTTATCTCAGCACCACGACTATAGTTAGCTTGCAGACTGTAAGCGACATCTTCTGAATCAGTAATCCAATTACCCAAATAAGGTGTATCAATAGAGATATGTTGATAAAAGTCGAGATATGTTTGTAATGGAACGAGAGGAGGGTGCGGATGACGATAGGAAAGATACCAGAAAGCGGGCCGTGTTGGATCACGGCGTTTGATTATCCTCGACATCTGTTGTGTCGCCCAATTGGTGGCATGCGTTTCTTCCGAGAGATGCCAAGCACGACTACTATACTGATTATTGCTCATACCATGATCGAATTGACATCCCGCATATCCTTGATCACCAAGAAACAGTTCATAGTCATCAACAACTCCATACTGCAATCGACCTTCCTCATCTAAAATGACATCATCAAAACCGATACGATCACGTTGTGGATAAACATGCAACTTACCAACAGCATAAGTTTGATAACCAGCCCCACGAAAAGCCTGCGCCATAGTTGGCAAATTGGGCATAGGCAAAGTATCCCTAAAAACGCGATCTCCATGAATCCGCGGTGTCACACCAGTCATAAGGGTACGACGGGCAGGTATGCACACTGGGCACTCAGCATAAGCATTGGTAAATCGAACTCCGCTACGGGCCAATTCGTCTAAGGTCGGTGTTTGAATAACGGGGTGGCCGGCAACTCCTAACAGAGCAGCCGGCCAATGGTCAGTGCTAATTAACAGCACATTGGGTTGAGTTGACAAGTTGATTCCTATTTTTCGAGATTATAGCTTGAGCCAGAGTAACAAAATTCATTAGGTTCGTCAACTCAAAACAAAGCACAACGGTTGGAACCTACAATGTTGAAAACTTGAAGAGATTCCTAACTATGCTTGACAAGAAATCTCAGGCTAGATATAGTAGGAATTCGATCTCAAAATTTGGAATTAGGGAACAAATAAGGACATTGACTATGTCAGTAAAACTTTGTTAGAAAGGCAAACATATGCCGGTATCATCCCATCCACTTTCTAAAGCCGAAATTGATTTCTGGAAATCAATTAGAAAGCAATTTTACTTAAAAGACGACGTAACTTATTTACAAGGTGGTACTGTTGGACCATCCCCTCGACCGGTGATAGAACACGTCATCTCACTGCTACAAGAACTCGAATCCGACCCACTCAACAACCAAGGAGGAGCCCTTCTACACCCAATTGTCGAAGAGAGCAGACGAAAACTAGCAATGTTCGTTGGAACCGATCCCCAGCGAATTGCCTTAGTTATAAACACAACCATGGGCATGAATATACCTGTTCACGGCTTGTCACTCGAACGTGGCAAGGAAATCCTAATGAGCGATCAGGAATACGGATCAATCCAAAGTATGTGGGAATACATAGCAGAAGAAAAGGGCCTAGAAGTCCGGACCATTCCTTTGCCAACACCACCTGAAAATCCTAACCAGGTAATAGAAGCTTTTGCCCAAGGCATCAATGACAAGACACAAATCGTAGTTTTCAGCCATGTCTACTGTAGCAGCGGACTAGTAACACCTGTAAAAGCATTGTGTCGTTTAGCCCACGATTACGGTGCCCTAGCACTCGTGGATGGAGCACATGCTGTTGGCATGGTGCCTGTTGACATTTCAGACTTTGAATGTGATTTTTATACTAGTAGCTGCCACAAGTGGCTGTTAGCACCCAAAGGGGTTGGCATGGCTTATATTCCCGAATCACTTGAGAGTATTAGGCCAGCTACACTCGGATTTGGCCTTAACCAACATGGAAGTGCAGCTCGCTTTGACGTCACGGGCACTAAGGACTCAACTCACTTCGCCGGTTTAGGAACAGCCATCGATTTTCAAAACGAAATCGGCTGGACAGAAAAAATTCGCCCTTATTGTCTGGGTTTAGCAGCATATCTAAAATCACAAATCCTAGAAAAAATTAGTACTGCTAACCTGACTATCCCAATTGATGCTGAACAATCAGGGTTTATGACCACTTTCACTATTCCAGGAATTGACCATGGCAAAGTCTCCAATTATCTATGGCAGAACTACCAAATTGAGTCAGCTAGCGTCCAAGCTGGAAATAAAACAGTTTTGCGCATCTCAACCCACTTCTATAACAACTATGATGATATCGACAGATTCATCTCAGCTCTAACGAACATTTTGAATACTCGAACTGACATATAAAGAATAAGTCTCCCTGATCTCACTTCTCCTTAACAAGCAACTAAACGACCCTAAAATGGTGTCGGATAAACCACCAATCATTTTATTTACGATTCAACGATGTTAGTTTAGGAGATTCCAATCAAACACAGCCGATAGATATTCGTCTTTTCTTGAAGTAAGACCAGTATAAATCTCCTGGCAATCGCGGGGTGATCCAAGATGAGTTAGTAACGGCTCAACAATAATCTTATCCTCCACTATCCAATTGATTATCTGACGATAATTTTCCACAATATTGTGCCGACAGCGATTGACCTCGTGAGGTGGCCACTTCCACTCAAGCGATCCTATCAAACGAATTGCCTCCAAATGAACCCTCAAGAGCATCGGTGTAACATCGAAAACAGCTTTTGCCCGCGGACTTCCAAGAAGGATGGTTTCACCGTAACTACGAGTTAACATTACAGCCTCAGCAATCAGTTGGCTGATACCGATTGCCTCTACTGCAATGTGAACGCCTTTACCACCAGTCCAATCCATAACGTATTCTTTCAAATCCGTTTCATTTGGATTAACAATACTATTAATCCCACAAGCCTTCGCTTTCTCAATCCGAAGTGCACTTAGTTCCGATGCAACCACTTCAGCACCAGCTAGTTGAAAAAGCTGTGCAGCAAAATTCCCAACCAAACCCAATCCAATAATTAACACAGTATCTCCGGGCTGCACTGTTGAAGACCTGACGGCGCTAATACTAACTCCTGCCATACGCGCGAAAACAATTTTTTCACCAGCAACATCTTTAGGTATCGGTAAAGCCATACGAACCGCATCAGCCTTCACTGAAGAAGCATGATCAGAAAAACTTAACACGCGGTCACCCTGTTTACACATAGTGACACCGGATCCAATTTCCAAAACTTCACCCACATGGCCATATCCTGTGTTTTGAGGGTACATATTCGGATTTTGAACAAACGGCATTTCTTGAATAAGCCCGGTAAAACCTGCGCCCTCAGTACCGGCACTGACGATGGAATACTCTGATCGGACCAATGCCTGATGCGGCGCTAAGATCTCGTCCACCTCACGTTCCAGAAGTTCAGCTTTGTGTGGTTCTGTAAAAATAATTTGGTTCGTCTTCATACTTTCTCCTTTTTCTTCCACCAGAAAATTTCCAGCTCTTTGC
>JACLAC010010927.1_pt1 | contig 17040 bp, 24 predicted proteins | sample 8027881 | NCBI WGS metagenome assembly JACLAC01 (sample SAMN15725517, study PRJNA655200) | protist metagenome | isolation source: fluorescence activated cell sorting (FACS) single amplified genomes of... | place: Spain: Blaines Bay Microbial Observatory, Mediterranean Sea | collected 2016-01-19
TTCGCTCAAGCCTCTTATGTAGAGCCAGCTATTAGGAATGATCTTTGGCCACTCGGTGGGGTTGGTCGTAGTGTTCAGGCCTTCTGTTGAGGGCGTAGTACAACGAAACTGCATATATCCGCTTTGTTGGCTACTGGAAGTTGACACACAACCGATTATCAGAACAAGGACAATGGATTTTGTAATTTTCCTGGGTCTAAGGCGGGCGTTAGTCAAATTTATCATGCTGTGATTGTTCTCTCAAGAATGGCCATACTCCTCAGTTGGAATTGGCCGAAGCGTACCGTAGCGTTTTTATAAAAGCCTAATCGAAAGGTGCGGCAGTCATGTGTAAGGGCCCGGGTGGTTCGAAGATGGATCACCGGGAGACAAGAGATCTTTAAGTGCTTTGCGAAAGGCATGATAGGCGGTTCGTCGTAGGAATATGCCAATGGGAAAAGTGAGTACGTCCAGGAAAAAGATAACCGCAAGCCGTGCTTCAGGAATATTGTCATTATAGGTACCCATAACGCAGACGTAGACAAAGTAGAGACCAGGAGAACATACCCCCCAAGACAAGACTAACAAGGGCGTGTTGGGTGCCCGAGGTATAGGTGCGGTGCCTTCGATTCTGTCTTGGTAGACATCGGCCTCGTGGACAGTGGTTCCTAATAGCTCAAAGCCTTGGTCGGATCCTGAAAACTCACTGTCTGGTTTCTCTTCTGCCCTGTATACATAACTCCCCTGGAATTATGTATACAGCAATATGACAAACTTCTAAGGAACTACGGACAAAGGAACCAGCCGTAAACTGGGCGTCGCTGTCATTGCTAAGGCCGTCAGCGGCTAATGGGGCGGCTGACGGTGACTTGGCCGATAGCTGCGACGACGATGGCGTATATCGCGGGGCAGATGTAGGTGGATACTTGGGATGAGCGAGGCGCGGGGGGGAGTTAAGAAAACTCTCGGTCCACATTACCACTGGATGGAGTTTCAGTCTCCGCCTGACATACCGTCGCCACCTGATACTCATCCTCTATATAAACGCCGGGTGGATGGCTGCCCACGCCATCACGGATGGCCCGCACTGCCTGGAAGACGTTTCCATCTGCTATGCGCGGCATTGCGGAAAAATATACCAAGCGGAGGCAGCAATAAAGCAAGCAGTGTGGCAAAAAACGTTCCCCAATCAGCCACTTTTTCGTCGTTGTGCACGGCTTCCCAGCCTAATAACGCGCCTATGAAGCAGCAGGCGCCAGCTCCGAAGAATGTCCTCGATATCTTGAGTAAACGAGCATTTGGCTTTGGCGATTGCTTATAAGCCAATGGAATACCTCCTGCCAAAGGTATGAGATGAATCGATCAGCGAGATAATGCCAAATATAGGCCGAAGTTATGCAATTTTAGATAGGAAGGATTAAATCCTGGCGCAGCATTTAAAGCTCTTTGTTGAGTCGTGCAAGGACGTAAGACGGGCAGGGCGAGTAGGTAGCGAATAATTCCGGCACCAGTGACCCGTCGTTGATTCTCAGCATGGGGTAACCCACTGGTAGTTTAAAACGACGGGGTATAATACTACAGTATAATAGTCAATAGATGTTCCGCGACGGCCACATAGGTTCAGGATGTCGCAGCTTCATCATTACCAAATTCATGATACCTGGTGATTGCGGTGTCCAATATGTGAAGAATTGATGATTCCTCCAGGTTAAATACTTGGCCACCACCGTAATGTCCGCTGGTTTTCTCCTCGACCCAAGTACGCACGATCCCTGCCTGGACAACACTCAATTGAAGTGGAGTGTTGTCAGTTATTGATCTGCGTAATTTGTTAAGCACGCGTTGTTCATCGGGCCACGCAGTTCCGTCCTTCCAGGCAAGGATATATTCAACCTGTCTGGTAGAAAATGGGACGTTCATACTTCGTCGGTGCCCGGAGCGAAGTCGAAGAATTGAATGTTGCATACCATGGTGAGGAAACCTCCTGCCAAAGGTTCGAAAGATAGTCGCCAACGTGGATGTATGAACGACAATGGCACGTTCAAATAAGTCGGACTCGGCATAATGTATAGGTTGTGCATGCGATAGGCAATATACGGATGTCGTGGGCCATTAGTTGTGATGGAGATCAATGGGCCGATAGCGGCGATGGTGATGGCTAATACCGCGAGGCAGACGTTGGAAGAATCGTAGGGGTGTGAGGCGCGGCAACCGAGCATCCAAAGCGGACTGGTCAATCAGCCGGTCTGTTTCCATCTGGTCACCGCTAACGTCTCCGCACTTGTCGCATTAACCGTAGCATCCAATACCGAGGGGAAGCTTCTCTGGCGATAGGAGTTTGCGTATGCTATTCGGCCCATCGTCGCTGATGTATTCCGCGCACGCGACACTCTTATAGCCATTGGCAGAAGGTTTTTCGTGATACACCACCCCATTTAGATCCGCCATACTTTCCTTGAGTGGATTGGTGTAACTGCTGCAGAATTTCAAGTAACCAAATTCAAAATGAGTGTGATTATGCACTTTTTAGAAGGTATAGTACGACCGGCGAATGGTGACACACAAAAGAGCTCTTGAGTACTGAAAAAGTCTCATCGAAATCAGCGGATACCGGGCACCGACAAGCGCACTAACAAGCGCCTAACGGTGGCTTTGACGATGAAGGCGAGCCGACGGCGGCGACAGGTGAGGTGACAACGACGGTGGGTTTGATACGGTGATGACGCGGCATATCAGGGTGACGATTGACTAGGGTAAAATCATTGTCGGCTTCCACGCTGACGGCGATGGCGACTGCGCGGTCGTGACGTCTTAAGCGAAGGGCAAAGACTTGGTGCCGCTGAATTCGACAGTTGCCGTCCACGAAACGGTCGCGATCTATCATCCCAACGGCAAAGACCTGGTGGGTTTGGCTCCCGTCGAAACCGGCTACGGCGTAGTTACGACCTAGCAGTATGGTAAAGAGTCGGTGTAGTTGAATTCGTCGGATAACGGCGGCATGGTCAGAGTCTTCAACAAGACAAGCGAAAGCATCGCCCTTATGCATGCTGAAGAGTACGGCAACGGCGTGGTCTATGATTGCAAGCGCAAACGAAAAAGGCGAACGCTTCAACCTAGGCCATGCAAGATTGAGCGATGCTGGCGGTGGCAGTGGGTAGTTATGCTTTCGGCCCGAACCGCGGGCGCTCTTATTACTCTTCGACATTCTTAAAGCGCCATAGGTGGACTAATGAAATAAGGTGACCGTCTTCAATATTGGTCACCCTTATTTTGTTAATTGCAATCACTTGTACTGTCATTCTTTCTAACTCGGCGTGTGGCCCAAGGACTTTGGCTAAGACCAATATCGGGTCCAATCGGATGATGGATTCTTCCTTTGGTAATTCCATCCACCGCGTGGTTTGCTGCGGCTCAATTCCTCTTCTTGCATTGCCTTTCTACGGTCCCTTTTTTATCCGCGGTTATCTGATTATTCTTTTAAATCTTTAAGTATAGAACTCGTTTCGCTATGGGCCATTCGCGCAGTAGATAGGAGGCAACTCGGTTGCAATTGGTTGGTAGAGGATGTTTGATACTGCGGACCAAATGGCTAATGTCGGCGTCCATAATGGTGCAATTCGTACGTAGATGACGGCCGAAACCCAAGCTGGATTAATGAATATATCTGCCCCTCCGTTTGGATGTGACGGGGTCTTCTGTCCATACTGCGTTAGGGTTTGCGTATCGTACACTTTGAACAGGCGCTGATGCACTCGGCACGGGCGACATATTCCGGAGGTAGAGGACATGGCAGTGATCGTAAATCTTCAGATCTCCACTTAGCCGGGTAAACGAGAGCAAGCGGCTGTCTTTTTCGACAGAATTTTTCGACGACGAACCTGTCTTTGGGTTTGTTGTGGTCGCGAATTCCAACTGACATAAATACTATATGAGACCTGCCTGATGGCTATTAGCGGCTTGGCCCCCGCGGCTTGTGCGACGGGTGCTTTTTGTATACTCTCGGGGGACTACAAGTAGGAGGCATCATAATGACGGTAGAGCAACGACTGGACCAGCTGGAGAATCGCAATAAGCGCCTAATGGTGGCGCTGACGATGACGGTAGTGGCGATGTGCGCGGTGGTGACGATAGCGGCGACGGGCGAGAAGCGCGGTGACTTCGATATAGTAACGGCGAGGTATATCAACGTGAAGAATGAAACTGGTGATTACGTTGTCCGTTTGCGAGCTAATCCGACGGGCGACGGCGAGATCTCGACGCATTCAGCGAAGGGCAACGACTTGGTGGTGCTGACCGCGACAGTGGACGGCAACGGCAAGATCACGACCTATCACCCTGACGGAAAAACGCTGGTTAAGCTGACTGGGACAGTGAAGGGCGGCACAGTCAAGACCTATCAGCCCAACGGCAAAGAGCTGGTGAGTGTGGGTACGTCCGACAACGGTGGATTGATCAATGTCTACAACAAGACGGGCGAAGGCATCGCCAATATGTATGCGGACGAATACGGCAACGGGGTGGTCTATGCTGGCAACCGCAAAGGTGAAGGGCTAACGCTTCGACCTGGGCCATGATCGATTGAGCAACACTGGCGGTGGTATGCGGCATGCAATTCGTAAGAATGAATTCGAGAAGTAAAAGAATTGTAGACCATCGAATGATATGACCTGCTTTTATTATTTTTTTATTGCATCGCCACATCATAAAAATTTTGATTTGAAAGCCCTGGGCCTACGGCAGCTTTTTTCAGGATCAATTTGAACCAGAAAATCACTTGAGGCTTTCGCCTTATGCACGATAGATTAGTGCTTAAGAAAAGATCTCGTTGCTTGGGCGCTTTCGTTGGCTTGGCAATTGGAGATGCGCTGGGCGCACCTGTAGAGTTTAAAAAGCGAGGAACATTCGAGGCGGTCACTTCGATGCGGTCTGGTGGTTTCTTCGATTTGCCTGCGGGTGGGTGGACTGATGACACAGCAATGGCTTTGTGTTTGGCAGACAGCCTGCTCGATCAACCCAGTTTTGATGCGAAGGACTTATTGGATCGCTTATGTGAATGGATCGCCGACGGAACGAATACCAGCACGGGGAAATGCATAGGCATCGGGCAGAATACCCTTAGAACCATTGGGAATTATCACAGCACAGGGCAAACGAAGGCAATCAGATTTGGAAATCGCAGTGATGGTAATGGTGCTATCATGCGGTTGGCAGCAATCCCATGTATGTACTGGTCTGATTTGGAACGCGGCAGAAAGCTCGCCGTAGCCCAAAGCCACTGCACCCACAATTCGGTGATGTCCGAAGCCTGCTGTGAATTACTCACGATTGTGCTCTGTAAACTAATATTCGGTAACCCTTGGGATCAGATCATGCCTTGGGCGGCTGTTGAAAAATGGCCCGAAGAGGTGGCTTTTATCGCTAGATGCGATTGGCGCAACAAGAGTTTAGCTGAAATTCAATCCACAGGGTATGTCATCCATACTCTTGAGGCATCGTTATACTGCGTTGATACTACCACCACATTTGAAGGCGCATTATTGAAGGCGGTCAATTTGGGGGATGACGCAGATTCTGTAGGCGCAGTAACTGGGCAATTGGCGGGGGCAAAATATGGTGTCGATAGCATACCTGAGGACTGGCTCGATAAGTTAGTTGATAGTGAAAAGATCATTTCTATCGCAGAAGAAATATTTTCTAAGTCTGTTGATATCAGTGGCGAGAAGAAAAAGCACAAATCGGTTTGAGAACTTGGGAAGACCGAGGGGCGTGCGTTGGTGGGATGGGTGTACTGTCGTGGTGCACGTGGTATATAGCGGTCTCTTCATTGTTGATTCTATGCCGACCTGAACGTTTTTATATTGCAGCGCTTGAGTAGCTCAATTGAATCGGGTCCTTATTGGGCGAACGGGAGTTAAGACAAGTCGTGCCGCTAAGACGTCTGACATCAATGCGTAAACTAAATCGTTATCTAATTGAAATCAGCATCATAATCATTGGGATCACTATATCGTTCGGTGTTCAATCGCATCTAAAAGAAAGAGAAGATAATCGAAAACAGATCGTGGCCTACGAACGAATATTTGAGGACCTGAAACAGGATCGGGAGTATTTTGGTCTTGCTTTCGAGAATAACGAGCAGCAGATAAAGGCAGCTAAGTCGATTGTAAGTGGACCACTGAAACAGGCTGATTTCAACCGAATCATCCCATACTACGGCACCTTTTTCAATGACAACACGATCACTTCAATTATGTCGACTGGGCTTTTGGAGGACTTTGAAAATCGTGCTCTGATTAATGAGATCCTGACCTACTACCGGCAGGATTATGATTTTCTGGCAGATGCAGTCCGATTTGATGAAGAGATCGCATTGCAAAATCTACTTTTGATCGCAAAAGAAGCAGCAATTGACTCGGTTTCTACAACAAGCATCCCAAGACATAAAAATGATTCAAAAACGCCTATCTATTCATTGGGCGATAGCACGGCATATGAACTGTCAAATAACCAAAATTTCGTAGGATTATTGCAGGCAAAAATTTGGATAAAGATTCATTATAACAATTTTGTGGAGAATGCTCTGAAGCGAAATTTGTCGATTTCGGAAGGTATACAGAAAGAATTGGAAGCTTTGCGGTGACCAATCTACATTACACATTAGCTGCTGGAGATGTTAGGTGTTCGCCCCTACGGTGTGCAGGCTCAGGCATTCGGCTCGTGAGGTAGCGCGACAGTTTCCGGTAGTACCGAATAAATGAATGCATCAACAGTAACACGGGTCCTATGCTTTTTCGTGATGGCCAGCATAGCCTCGTCTCACGGAGGCGGTATCGATGGGCACGGCGGCCACAACAACCGCCATGCCGACAACGACCACTTCTAATGGGGGCCACTGGATGGCCTTACCTCCGACTCTAAAGTTGCTCTCGCCTAATTCGCCGGTGTATCCAACGCCTCGATAGCCGCACCATATCGCTCTTCGTTCGCATAGTAGCAGTGCTTGGTCATGCGCCATCGACTTGTGGTCGGCGTGGTGGTTGACCTGTAAAAATGTCAATCTTAAAGCGCCGCAATGGCACTGGTCCTTTGGCGATACAAAGATCAGTCTCCAGTCGCAATTCCCCGAGAGCCTCTTCTGCGCGAGGTGGATAGCGCACCAGGTCACCGGCGCAAAGACAAGTCGAATCCAGCTTGCTCCTGCCTCTTTTACGATGTATTAACGTACATATCCAAGTGTTGATATGATCCGAGAACTTAAGTAAGGATTTACTGTGCGTCTCAAAATATTTCTATTAATGGTATTGATCGTTTGCACTGGATTGTTCGGGTGTTCGGGCAGTGGAAGCAACAACGGAAGCGGTGCTGATGCCGGCGCAGAATCTGATAGCGAACTTTATTCGGATAGTGATACCGATAAATATCCTAACGAGTTTAAAGTGATTGGCTATCTTCCCACTTGGGGAACGTTCGATAGCAATTTAACGGCAGCAGACTTCACAAAGCTAACCCATATCAATATCGCTTTTGGCAACCCCGACAGCGACGGCAAAATGGAAGAAAATTTAAGCAGCGATCAAATAGCGGCTCTGGTAGCAAAAGCGACCGAACATAACGTTAAAGTGAGCATCTCACTTGGTGGTGCCATCGCACCGTCATATGAAGATGTGCTCAATGACAATAGGCGTGCAAATTTTGTTGCCCAACTTGTTTCATATGTTGAAAAACACAATCTGGACGGTATAGATGTTGATTTAGAAGGAAGCAATATCCCCACAAATTACGAAGAGTTCGTAACTGATTGAGCCAAGGAGCTAAAACCTGAAAAGCTGTTAACAGCGGCTTTGGGGAGACGGTATAGTGATCACATTACCGATGTTGCACTGGAACAATTCGATTGGATTAACCTTATGTCCTACGATGTCACAGGTTCTTGGGAGCCAGAAACTGCGGGCCAGCATTCACCGTATTCCAAAGCCGAAGGGGACTTGAATCACTTTATTAAGCGTGATGTTCCTTCGACTAAACTCGTTATCGGGGTACCGTTTTATGGATATGATTTCCAATATGACACGCCCAATTTAATGTATGTTTCCTACAGCAAAATTGTGAATCGACATTCGGGCGCAGAAAATTCTGACCAAGTGGCTGAAATATATTACAACGGCATCGATACCATGGTCAAAAAGGTGCAACTGGCCAAGGACAGTGAAACCGGGGGTATAATGATTTGGGAAATTACTCAGGATGTTGATAGCAATGACGATCGTTCGTTGCTAAAATCGATTTATAGGGAAGCTTCGGCAGCGCGCTGAATCATAGTCCACATTCTAAATAGATGGCGCTTTTACATCGATTCCCCTAAGATTTGAAGGAGCTAAGGGCGCTTCCGCCTCGCTTCCGCCTCGCCTCCGCCAGCGCCTCCGCACTACCCGTCCTGCCCGTCGCGTCCAACGCCTCGATAGCCGCACCGAAGCGCTCCTCGTTCGCTGGTCGTTGCTTCTGGTCATCGCTGTCGACTTATGGCCGGCGAGGTAGTTGACCTTCTCGATGGGGACGCCGAAGTCGAGCATTCGCGTGCCGAAGGTATGGCGGAGGTACGGGGGAGGTAATGGGGCGGAGGCTAACCTGCCAATTCAAGCTCTCAGATATAAAGTTGCATGTCAAAGACTAACTCCATAGTTGCCCACCACTCTCCGTCTTTCGCCTCGGGGACTTTTTCTTGAAAGGTCCGCATAAGGTCGTCCCATTCGCGCGCCTTCGGATTTTGTTCCATATAGCGCGTGAAATCGCGCTCTGGCTCAAAATCGTCAACGGCGGTCATGAACATGAACATTCGCGTACCTAAAAGGAAAATTTTCATATCGATCACGCCCACTTCTTTTGCCCCCTCTAGGGGCTCAGGCCAAGGGTGGGCATGATATTCTTTGTATTTGGCGATCACGTCGGGATCGTCTTTGAGTTCGAGTGTCAATCCGAAATACTGCATGTCAATCGTCCTTTAAACGGTTGTACGAGACTAGGCGAATGCCCTGTCGCATAAAAGTCGGCGTTTATGGCGCGTTGAGCGGTAGCGGGGCAGGAGGGTCCGTGCACGGTATATTCGGGTTCGCCACTATCGTTCGGCAGTCTGCACTCCGCCGTATTATTTTGGAATTTCAATCAATTCAGGCGCCAATGATCCGTCTTTGATCCTCAGCATGGCGTAGCTCACCGGTAGTTTAAAACGACGGGGTCCAATGCTTCCCGGGTTGATATACAGCACGTTGTCTTTATAGTCGATTTTAGGTTGATGGGAATGGCCATATATAACCGCAGAGAATCCAGCAGCATGGGGATCGAGATCCAGGGTGTCGATGTCATGCAATATATACAGCTGGTGCCCGGCGATTTCTACAACGGTGTCATAGGGGAGGGAGGCGGCCCATACGCCGGTGTCGACATTACCCCGGACGATGCTGGTCGGTGTGATGTCATTCAATTCGTCGAGGATCTCCAGCTTGCCGAGGTCGCCGGCGTGGATGATGTGGTCAACTTCCTTGATTGCGTTGGGTATCTCGGGGCGAAGCAGTCCGTGAGTATCGGAAAGAACGGCTATTGTGATCATGGCTCTACCGGCTTGTAGTCGGGAGGGTCTACTTTACTAGGTAGCCTGGAGATGATAGCCTCTTTTGGGTGTGAGGTTAATAAATATTTCAAGAATAATCTCCTATTTCTTGGTGAGGCCGAAGATTTCGCGGGCGCTGTCTGCCAGGGGATTGGCTCCTACGCTCAGGGTGGCATTTTCGGTAGTGCTGCTCTCACCTTCCCCATTCGGGCAACGTTTCAGGCGGTTTCTCGCCAAGTTCTCCGAAGGTCTATTGATAGACCCACCGCCGCACAAATATTCGGAGTGGGAACATCATTATACCCTACAATGTCACGAGCGCCAGTTTCGTCTCTTCGGCGTTGTCTTTGCTCTGCGAATCGCTCTTGTTCATTACAGACGTGTATTTACCACATTGTTGTATATGGAGCCAAACGTAAAATTAAGACCGACGTCCACGTCAAATTCATAGTCTGTAGCCAGATTGCGTCGTCGTAGTAGTACTTGTTCCAGTGACGCATCGCCTCGTACTAAATCAAACTGGTCATTGAGACGGTTGAAAGATCCTGCCAAATAAATAGAAACGCCCTTGAAAAGACGTAGAGATAGACGTCCGTATGATTCGATTCGGTAGTGGTCGACGTTATTGAGGTAATGTATCCCTTCAAGGCCGGCGCGAGCTGTGCCCCATGGTCGATTTAAGCGTAAGTCAATCTCAATCGAATGGTTTATGAGTGTTTCCTTCAAGTTGCCATAAATTGTTGTTGCGGTATAGTTGTTGTGCGTAGGGTTAAAAGAGTAAGCGAAGGTGATCGCCCGACGTGCTTCCTCTTCGTAATCAAAGAGACTGTATTCAATGCCCGGCCCGAATTGCAAACTTAGGTCCATATTATCGTACGTATTGGAAAAGGCCCGGCCTCGAAATCCAGCGGACCAATGAGATCCAAGGCTTTTTACAATGCGCGACCGAGCTCGATGTTCACGGGTGGAACTTGTGATAACATCCTTATGCTGTTTGAATTCGTCCTGCTCGTATTCGCTCCTAAGGTAAATCTGAAGACGCCAATCTTTCGTAATTCTCCTTGCCGAGACCATGCCATCTATACCCAAAGAAGTCTGGCTTGCCTCTTGAGCTACGTAACCATCGCCATCGATCTCGAAGACCCAGCTGTTCCAGGGGTCGCGCAATTCTACCGAATGGGCTTCTTTTTTTTCGGCTAAATAGATGAGCTCGAATTGATTGAGAAGTCTTGGGGATGAGATGAAAGAGATCAGGCCGATTTTAAGGAGATTGTTCAGTTTTTCACGACTCTCATCTTGTGTTGTATGGGGTGGGGTAGCGAGCTTGAGACTTTTAGATATCTCTTGCAATGGTCCGCGTCCATTAAGGTCTACATTGAATTCCCGTCCACCGCTGCCTGTCCGCTGAGTGATGATTTGCACGTGGATCTCTGCGTCGGCTATGTCGCGCACCCAATCGACAAAGAGTATCTGTCGGCGAATAAAATCAAAATCGCAACGATCACAATCTAGGAAGACGGGTAGAAGCGACTCCTGTTGATCCACTTCGACTTCCGCAATTGCAATATTTGGCACCATGATAAGATGTAAGAACAGTAGACACAATTTCGTTATTGAACGCATTCGTTTCTTTCTACTATGGTTGCTCCTGTTCAAAAAAACAGGCAAGTGCGCACCATGTTCGTGTATGATGGTCAGATGTTCAAGGGAGCGTAGGCTTTGATTTTGTATCGTCTGGGGTATGGCCAGGCCGCTCTTCCAATCGATCCGCGTGCTGCTGTAGTAGGTGAACCGGGTTGACCCTCGCGTAGCGCTTGGCCGTCATCGAACTCTTCCAGCCACCAAGGGCCATGATGTGCTCTATCGGCGCGCCCTGGTCTTTCAGGCGAGTGGCGCAAGTGTGGCGGAACTGGTGGGGGTGGATATGGCCAGCACCGATATTCTTGGCCGCTGATATCAGGGACTTCTTGATGTCGATGGGGGGAATGACGACGGCACTTGGGCTGCTGTCGTCGGGCCATATAATCGCTTTGCGGGATGGGCCGCTTTGGCTTGGTCTTGTAAATGTTAAGGCGCTGGCCAGCGGTATCGACATCTTGCCACCGGATGCGGTGCAGTTCGCCCATGCGGAGGCCCGTGTCGACCAATATGCAGGCCATATAACGGGGGTTTTCGGGGAGGACCTCAAGCAGGCCGGCGACGACGTCGTCGCTGAGTGGCTCCGGTATATTCTCGTCCTCTTTGGTCGCTTTAAGCGGTGGGGCGGGGTTTTCAGCGAGGTAGTGGAGACCATGGGCCTTTTTGAATACTTGATTTATCGCACTTAGGTATCGGTTTCTGGTTGCAGAGGACCACTTGGACTTTCGCTTGTTTTTGGCCAAACACGATTCGATGTGGCCGAAGTTGATTGTTGAGATCGGCATCTCGCCCCAAGCCTGGCAAATACGGGCTATCCGCGTTCGGTCTTCCTTGAGGCTGCGTGCCGCCAACTCGCATTGCTGAAGATACAGGTCGGCGGCTTCTTAAAAAGTGACGCGTCTATTGTTGCGCACTTGCTTAAGCCATCGCGGTAATAAGCGTATTAGCCCACTTTATCTTCGCGCTTGCGGACGGTGACGCTGCCGACGTAGTAATTGGGGGCCATAGGGGACTCCTTAGTATTCTTGAATGCAGGATCACGGCCAAAACAACATGCTTGGACTCCTGTCGAATCGTCCGGACTCCTTTGGATTATTTAATTATTTAATAATAAATGGCTTATCATATGTAGGTTATAATATACGCGGGTTATGAAAAATGGGACAACGGACTTTTAATCCGTAGGTCCTGGGTTCGATTTCCAGTGAGATAACCATTAAAAACAACAACGTACGTTCATTTGTAGGTGGTTGTTTTGGGGTCTGTAGCCAATTACAGCAAGGTTACACCAAAGCTGTCACTTTGTCCTTTGTTCCATTGTTTTGACAAAATGGTCGACTCCGGACGGCCCAAACCGCACACTTCGCTCGCCAAGCTTAATAAATTTCAGGCCAAGGCCTATAAAAGCGTAAATAGTTGGGCGAGAGACTTTGAGCCTTGCCGCCACTTCTTTGACCGTTAACAGCTCGTCCATTGCTACTGCCTGACCTTCACCCCAATCTCTAAGACCAGTTGCTCTGCACCGGCGTTGTTGACTTGATGATGGGGCTGAGTCGCTTTCTCGGCTTGATGTCGTGGTCGCTTTGCTTTTCTGGCCCGTTCGTGGGGCTGCTTCGACTTGCGTTCAGTAGGATTACGCGACTGGGCATCAACCCTCATCAGCTTCCTCACCTGCGCCAGCGTCTTTCAGGCGTTGAGAAACCTCCGCTGGGTACGATCCAGAAACTTCTGATAGTATTCGACCTGGTCTAACGATGCTTGGCCGTCGGCGCGTATAACCGAAAAGGAAAAGGGCGAACGCTTGAACCTGGGCCATGATTGATTGAGCAACGCTGGTGTGGCATCGAACGTTCGCTGAGCCCGCCTGACGAGCATCGCCGCATGTATATCCAACCCTGCCCCAGCCATCCACTTGGATGCGACGGGGGAATTTTGCTGGTGCGGTCCTATCGGATTTCGTAAAATTAACGCTCCCATAGTCGGCCTTGTATGCTGCGAGGTCGGCAAACTATTCTCACCTTTGGCAGAAGGAATATCAGCCATGCATTGGTTCGTTTTATGCCTAAAAAAATACGCGGTTTTCAGCGGACGTGCTCGCAGAGCGGAGTACTGGTACTTCAGCCTCTTTTGCCTCATATTTTCGGTAGGATTGAGTGTCATCGAGATGGTCGCGTTTGGAGTGGATTCCATGGACCCTGGCCAAATGGCACTCAGCGCAATTTTCGGCCTTGCCGTAGCCATACCCTCCCTCGCGGTTTCTGTCCGGCGCCTCCATGATATAGACAAATCGGGATGGTGGTTTCTACTGCACTTCGTAGTTCTTGTCGGCACAATTATCCTTCTCATTTGGGCCTGTAAATCAGGTAATATCGGACCGAACGGCTTTGGTGAAGATCCCAAGGAAGGCGGTAACGGGACTGAGGAGGCAGCAGATCCAAGTCCATCCCATCCACATCTTGAAAATTCAGATTCAGACTCTAAGCAGGAGATTTAATGGATAGCGGACCAAAAAACGGAGGTATCATAATGACTATCGAGCAACGACTGGAACAGGTCGAGCAGCAGAATCAGCGGATACAGCGCACCAACAAGCGCCTGGCGGTGGCGCTAACGATGACGGTGGTGGCGATGTGCGCGGTGGTCACTATGGCAGCGACAGGTGACAAGGACGGTGTGTTCAATACGGTGACGGCGCGGACGATCTTTGTGAAGAATGACGCAGGTAATATCGTTGTCGCCTCGAGCGCTAACGACGGTGGCAGCGTCTTGGTCTCGACGTTTTCGCCAAAGGGCAAAGACTTGGTGCAGCTGAGTGCGACAGTGAAGGACCACGGCACGGTCACGACCTACCAGCCCAACGGCAAAGAGTTGGTGGCGCTCGGTGCGTCCGCTCCTGGCGGCTCGATTTACATCTACTACAAGACTGGCGAAGACATCGTCCAGATGGGTGCCGCCGAATACGGCAACGGCGCGGTCGGCGCATACAACGGCAAAGGAAAAGGGCGAACGCTTCAACCTGGGCCATGATGCCGTAACCGCTGTAACCAAATAGATTGAGCAACGCTGGCCGTGGCATTGAACGTTTACTGAGCCCGATGGATGAGGCCCTAGCGCCCCCCCCGACTTTAAGCAACACGGATAATTTCATACCTTTGGGGTAGGATCCACTGAGAATACTCCGTCATAAATTCCTCTTTATGGGCGGGTGTAAAGACTTAGGAAATATACCGTTTGTCCTTTGTTTTTTTCACGCCCTGATATCTAACCGCTTTTCGAGGATATATCAGAAGTCATGCCAGATTTTTCCGAAAAAGAACGTGCCGCCTTTCACCAGGAACTGTTGGCCGAGACCATCGAGATTAGAAAGAGGGAGGCTGGTTATAAAGAGGAAGACCTTAATCCTGAACAGATTGGCTATTTGCATGCCAACGCGATTTTGAAGGTCGTGAACATAGCGGATCCTGGTAAGAGGGAGGCCTCAAAGATTGAGGCGTTGAGGATTCTGTCGATGATGCTTGGAAAGAGCCCTGTGCTGGCGAAGAAGTTTGAAACATCCCGCTTCGAGGTTGTCGTTGTTCCCGCTGACACTCCATTCACGGACTTAGCGGAATTCCGTAGTTCGCCAGCGTTGGTTAACCAGGTGACTGGGATCGCTGTCTCGATCAGCGAGAACACGTCTGGCCCCGCTCGCACCTGGGCTGAAACGCGAGGGATGGGAGGTATCGAAATCGGCAACAAGATCTATATCGCGGTTTGCGAGGAAAACTTGGGGGGAACGGTCACCACCGGCAATGCCCTCGCTGCTGGGGGAAATTGTTATGAGCAACGATATTCGACTACAGCCCACGAATTTGCTCATACGATTCACCTGCACGCCATGGATGCTAAACAGAATCAGGTAATTGTTGACTGTTACAAGAGACGGTTGAAGGGAGTCGTCGTCAGCAGCGATGGTACGGTGAAGTGTGGCACGGTCGCCGTTGATGACAACCTCACGGGAAAGATTCAGCTTGGCCCCATCCCAACAACGTTTCAGATCAAAAGTGCGTTGGAATCAGAGTGGGTGGATGGTCCCCGCATGGCCGCAATAGCTTGGCCACAGGAGTATGACATCAATTACTTAAATGCCAACGGAGACTACTTTATGCAAGGGTCGGAGCGACGGTCTTTCAAGTCGCGATACCTGCCAACCACGAATTACGCGTCCACCAATGCACGAGAGTACTGGGCACAGCTGGCGAGCGCGTATTTAGGGTGTAATGGTGGCACGGATCCGTATACCGGTCGAACCCGACACAATTCTCGTGCATGGATTATGTCGAATGAGGAACCAGCGATCTGTCACCTGCTGGACGAAGTTTTTTCACCCCATGGCCTGAAAGAAGGTATTGGGAGCGGGTTCGGTGCAGCGACTATTCCCGATACAAATGTCACCGTACCGCCCCCGCCGGCTCGCAAGAGTATTAAACAGATTATTGACGAAGCAGTCCGGGCCCGTGGGGGCGTCCCCGGAAAAGTTAAGAATCTTAAGAGATTTTTTGAAGGGATTGGAGGCATCAAGTGAATAGAAAACGCAATCGAAGCCTCCGCGCTGATCGGCTTACCCGTCGCATCTAACGCCTCGATAGCCGCACCATAGCGCTCCTCGTTAGCATGATCGTAGCGCATGGTCAGCGCCATAGTATGTGTGGTGAATTAACGATTAGCCCACACGGCTGAGTTGCGCCTCATAATATATAATATCAATTAGTATTAATATTTCTAAAGACCTTGAATAGGGCGCCGATGTTAATTATCAGAGGGGCAAAGGATTTGCCCACTATTTGACCTTGCGTTAATTCAGCTTGGATGGTGCCGACGGAACGCATGAGACAAAGTCAATGGCTGGGCACAGGAACTGGCCCATATAACGATCATACGTTTGGTCGGATGATTACGGTCCCGATTGAACGTATGGGGTGGAACGAATAAAAGGCAAAAGGATTTGCTTTAGTATTGACCGTACTTCGCTTTTGGGTTAACACGGTCCCAGGGGTTATGTATGGTGCAAGATAAAAGATGGCAAAGGGAATTGCCGAGTATCAATTGCAAGCCCCATCGAGGTTTCTTTCTCGATGGGGCTTTTGAATTCCCGTATTGGCTGCAGCGACTCTGGTTGCAATTGGGCATTATCACTAAAGTGTTTGGCGTATGTGCGATCTGCCCTCTATAGATCATGATTGAGTCTTACTCTTAGCAGGTACTTATGTAGCCCCGGCACTGCATGTTGCCAATACTTCTACCTCTGCTTCCACCTCGCCGCCGCTAACGCCTCAGCGCTACCCGTCTTACCCGCCGCATCCAACGCCTCGATAGCCGCACCATCTCGCTCTTCGTTCGCATGGTCATAGCACTTGGTCATCGCCATTGACTTATGGCCAGCAAGGTAGTTGACCTGCTCGATGGGGACGTCGAGGAAGGGCTCTTGCTAACTAACTTTTTCCAGTCGTAGCTGATTCGGTGGAAGAAGAGATTAAGGGTAATGTCGTGGGAGAGCATTGGGGCTTCGAGATGGGGGAGAAACCAACCACATGCAAGTTGGATTCTTGGGGGAAGATTAAGGTTGCATAATGGTGCCCACGGCCACCCGCCGCTGAGAGCGCCGTAGGCGCCGCCTGACGGCCGTCACCGCCAGATATACAACAACGCGCCCCCGCCATCCGTATAGACGGTACGGGGGCTTTTCTTTGGCTGATGGTGATCGCCGTCACATAGTTGGAAGGCGTGGCACCATAGTTTATCTTTGTAGGCCGCGGTCAAAGAAACGAGCACGTTGATAT
>JACLAC010007926.1_pt1 | contig 17036 bp, 9 predicted proteins | sample 8027881 | NCBI WGS metagenome assembly JACLAC01 (sample SAMN15725517, study PRJNA655200) | protist metagenome | isolation source: fluorescence activated cell sorting (FACS) single amplified genomes of... | place: Spain: Blaines Bay Microbial Observatory, Mediterranean Sea | collected 2016-01-19
GATAATTTGACGGAAACCCAATCCCTCATTAAACTGTTCGACAGTGGTACACTGATCCTCCTTTGATGTTTCCCAGGAGCGTTCATCGTGCTTCCCGCCTGCCCATGCTGGGGCTACCTGTGATAGTTTTCGTTGGATTGGCGTTGTAACCGATTACATGTTTCCTTCTTTTTGAGTTCGGCAAGGTGGGTGCAGTCAGCCCTGAGAGGAAACTTCGATCAGATGCAAGTTTGATCACAACGCAACGCGAAGTTTTCTCAAGCAGCCAATACCACTTTCTTCTGAGCATCCTTTCAAGAGTTTGAACCGTGCCTGCCACAATTGTCTCCCGATCAATCGCAATCACCTGCTGCTTTCTGATTGCGTCTTCAAGGCTTGATGCCGACGAGCCAGCTGCAGAGAATCCAACAGGCGAACAAAAGCAGCCTGCGGAACTCAGCTTCGTCAAGAATGTCCAGCCCATCTTCAGCCAGCACTGCTACGGTTGTCATCAGGGCGCCAAGCAGCTTGGTTCTTTCTTGATGACAGATTTCAAGGCGTTACTCAAAGGTGGTGAATCGGAACAAGCAGCCATCGTTCCAGGTCAACCTGATCAGAGTTACCTGGTTCAGCAGATCACACCGATCGACGGGCATGCAGAAATGCCGGACGCACCCTTCAAGCCACTTAACGAAATCGAGCTTGAAACGATTCGCAATTGGATTCTTCAAGGGGCAAAGAACGATGCATCCGGCGATTCAGGACCAAGATACACCACGGATAATCCTCCCAATTATGTCGGCCCACCATCACTGCCATCGATTGATGTATCTCCCGATGGCAGCAAGATAGCAGTAGCCGCATTTTATGAAGTGGTCCTTCTTGATGCAGAGAGTGGACAAAACGTCGGTCGGTTGGTGGGGCTGAGTCCAAGAATCAACTCGGTGAGATTCTCGCCGGATGGCAAACGTCTGGCTGCAGTCGGTGGTACTCCATCTGTTCGAGGGGAAGTCCAAATCTGGGACTTGGATTCCAAAGAGCTGACACTTTCGCGATCGGTTACCTACGACGCATTGTGCGGTGCCAGTTGGTCACCTGACGGCAGTAAACTTGCATTCGGCGCAACCGACAATGTTATCCGGGCAATTGACACGAGTTCCGGTGAACAGATTCTATTCCAAGGCGCCCACAACGACTGGGTTCGCGATACTGCATTTACGCCGGATGGCAAACATGTCATCTCCGTGGCGCGTGACATGTCATGCAAGCTTACCGAGGTTGAAACCGAACGCTTCATCGACAACATCACATCGATCACACCGGGAGCGTTATCGGGTGGCCTGAGCAGTGTAACGGCCCACCCCAACCGAAATGAGATCTTTGTGGGAGGTGCTGATGGAGTAGCGAAAGTCTACCGGGTGTTCCGGGAAACCGCACGCAAGATCGGCGATGATGCCAATCTGGTACGTAAGTTCCCAAAGATGTCTGGTCGTATTTCCAGCGTGGCAATCAACTCTGATGCAACACGTTTGGCAGCAGCATCAACACTCGATGGAAAGAGCGAAGTACGTGTCTGGAAATACGACTTCACCAGTCAGAACTCACCTGAACTCAAAAAAATACAGGCAAAACGTGTCGCTGATCGCAGCCCGGACGAAAAGAAGCAGTTGGAAAGTCACCTGAACTCGAAAATCACTGAACTGAACAAATTCCCCATCGACAAGGCTGTGTTTGCAATCGAATTCGGCAAGGATCATTCGGTACTGGTCGCTGCATCGGATGGAAAAATCCGTCGTTTCGATGCCGATGGGAAATTGACGGGTACGTTTGACACCATCGAAATTGCCAACAATACAAAATTGGCGATGTCGCAATTCGACGCCAAAGCGTGGCATGAAGTTGCTCCCAGCCAAAGCACAACCTTGCCCAGTGCAGTATTGCCCGAAGGAACGCAGGTCGCTTCCTTGGTGGTTGAGCCAAAGCAGTTGCAACTCAACTCTCCGTACGACTACGCGCAGTTGATCGTCACTGCGATCATGAGTGACAACACAACCCTCGATGTGACCCGTGCGGCTGATATTTCAGTCCCCACATGGGCAACCCTCACGCACAGTGGCTTGGTCCGTGCGGCACAAAATGGAAAAGCTGTTGTTACCATTGAATACGGTGGCAAGTCCTCAGCGATTGACATCATTGCTCAAGGTGTCACCCCGGAGAAAGCAGATGACCCTGCACACGGTGCCGTCGATTTCATCAGGGATGTTGGCCCGATTCTGAGCCGTCTTGGTTGCAATCAGGGAACGTGCCATGGAGCTCAAAAAGGCAAGAATGGTTTCAAGCTGTCTTTGCGTGGATACGATCCGGTCTATGATTTGCGAGCCTTGACTGATGATCTGTTAGCGCGACGCATCAACCCGGCTTCGCCCGACGAATCTTTGATGCTACGAAAACCGCTCGGTCTTTCACCCCACCAGGGTGGTGTTTTGATGGCACAGGGAGATCCCTACCACACCGTTTTGCGACGCTGGATTGCCGACGGCAGTCGCTTGAATCTTGAATCACCTCGGGTGATGCACATCGAGTTTTTCCCAGTCAATCCTGTCGCTCAGCAGACCGATTCACAGCAACAGGTGCGAGTGATCGCCCATTATCCAGATGGAAGCCAGCGAGACGTCACCCGGGAGGCCTTCATCGAGAGTGGGAATACGGAAACTGCCACCGTCGACAACACAGGATTACTTTCTGCAGTGCGCCGTGGTGAAGCTGCGATTCTTGCACGCTACGAAGGCACTTATGCGGCGACGACATTTACCGTCATGGGGAATCGGGATGGTTATCAGCAGGTCGCGGTCGAGCACTGGAGCGACATTGACAAAATCGTCGCTGAAAAATGGCAACGTGTGAAAGTGGTCCCGAGTGACGTTTGCGACGACTCAACCTTTTTACGACGTGTTCATCTGGATCTAACAGGCCTTCCACCCAGCAGTGAAAAGGTGCGGAAATTCCTTGAAGACAAATCACCGATGCGCGAAAAACGCACGCGGCTCATTGACGAATTGATCGGCAGCGAACCCTACATTGATTACTGGACCAACAAGTGGGCCGACCTGCTGCAAGTGAATCGAAAATTCCTTGGAGTCGAAGGCAGTACAAAATTTCGGGATTGGATTCGCAAGGCGATCGGCGAGAACCGACCCTATGACCTGTTCACGCGGCAGGTTCTGACGGCTCAGGGATCGAACAATGACAACCCGCCCGCGTCCTATTACAAGGTGTTGCGCACGCCTGAGGACACGATGGAGAACACCACCCACCTGTTTCTGGGCATCCGATTCAACTGCAACAAATGCCACGATCACCCATTCGAACGCTGGACACAGGATCAGTACTATCAGATGTCGGCGTTTTTCGCCCAGGTCGCTCTGGAAAATGATCCTGCATCCGGAAAACGCAAGATCGGTGGCACGGCGGTCGAGGGTGCCAAGCCTCTGTTCGAAAAAGTCGTTGACCGAAAACAGGGGGATGTCAAACACCCAAAAACCAATGCCGTTGTGACGCCGACCTTCCCCTTCGACGTACCACACGAGAGTGCTGACGAAGCGACGCGACGTGAGCAACTTGCAGCATGGATCACCGATAGCGACAACCCCTATTTTGCACGCAGCTACGTCAATCGGCTTTGGGGATACCTGCTTGGGGTCGGTCTGATTGAACCCATCGACGATATTCGTGCTGGTAACCCGGCAACGAATCCGGAACTCCTGGACCACCTGACCAAGTCGTTTGTTGACTCCGGCTTTGATATCGCCCAGATGCACCGGCAGATTTGCAACAGCCGCACCTACCAACTGAGTATCAAAACGAATGCCTTGAATGAAGATGATGCAGTGAACTATTCACATGCGTTACCGCGTCGCCTACCGGCCGAGGTCATTTTTGATGCCGTTCACTCACTCACAGGCGCGGTCAGCAACATTCCCGGAATGCCAAAAGGGACTCGAGCGACAGCCATTACAGATTCCGGTGTGAAACTCGCGGATGGTTTTCTTCAGAATCTTGGCCGTCCCGCTCGAGAGAGCGCGTGTGAATGTGAACGAAGCTCAGATTTGCAATTGGGACCCGTGATGGCATTGGTCAGTGGACCGACCGTTGGTACGGCCATCGCTGATCCAAAGAATGTCCTCGAAAAAATCGTAGCGGACTATCCAGACGACCGGGATCTCGCAGAAGAAATTTTCCTTCGTGCCCTTGCCCGTCTTCCAAGCGAATCGGAATTGCAGGCATTCGGCACCATGAAGGAGTTGATCCACGAAAACCACAAGGAGTTGTTGGCTCAGGTCGCGTCGGCGGAGTCACAATGGAAAGAACGTCGCGCCAAGCTTGAGACCGAAAGAGAAGCAAAGGTCGCGGAGACCAGCAAGGAAATCGCAGCCCGTAAAGAGGAAATTAAGCCGGAGCAAGAAAGACTTGCCAAAGAGCGTGAGGATCGGATCAAAGCTGCACAAGCAGTACTCGAACAGGAAAAACAAAACCTGACGGCCAAGATTGACAAGCTTTCCGAGGATCAACCCAAAGCGATTGAGTGGCATCCCCTGTCTGTGAACTCAGGCACCTCAACAAATAAAGCAGTCCTGACCCCACAACCCGACCGTTCGATTCTGGTGAGTGGCAACACAGACAAGACGGTTTACACCGTGACTGCCAAGACATCTCTTAATAAAATCACCGGCATTCGTCTCGAAGCGCTGAGCGATCCAAACCTGCCCTCAAAGGGTCCGGGGCTCGCCGATAACGGTAATTTCGTTGTGACCGAGTTTGAAGTGATGTCCGCTTCCAGCAAGGCACCTGATAAACCGAACAAAGTCAAAATCGCAAATGGAACCGCTGACTTCACGCAAGCCAGCTTTAACATCAATCAGGCATTCGATGGGAAAACCAACGATCAAAAAGGGTGGGCGATCTCCCCAGCCATGGGTACATTCCATTGGGCAACCTTCCAATTCGAAAAGCCAATTGAGCAAGAAGGCGAGACCGTTCTAACCTTCAAGATCCACCAGTTCCACAATGCCGCCAAGCACACTCTGGGTCGGTTCCGTCTCAGTGCTACGACAGCTTCGGGAAAGATCCCGCTTGGAACTCCCGAGCAACTCGCCGCCATCCTGTTGACCGAAAAGGGAAATCGCACTGAACAGGCAAACAACCTCCTGACGGACTACCTGACCAAAACCGACGCTGCCATCAAAAAGGCGCAAGCAGGCATTGCCACTGCACAAACTGCCGTGCCACCCGATGCAAAGCTGGTCGCACTCGAAAAACGCAAGGCTGAACTTTCCAAACCAACGGTCGACGACCCACAGTTGGTTCAACTCAGGAATGATGCCAAACAAAGCACACAACAACTGGAACGCATCCGCCTGACCGCGGCCGAGGATCTGACCTGGGCTTTGATCAACAGTCCCGCATTCCTGTTCAACCACTAAATCGATACGTTTACCACAGTCCATTGGCCACCGTACCCCTTCGGAGACATTGCCATGCTTTCCTTTAAAGGCTTTAAGGCAAAAGACCTCTGTGATCCCCACCTTGCCCCAACCCGCCGGTCCTTTCTTCGTGTCGGTGGTTGTGGTGCGTTGGGACTTTCCCTGCCAACCATGCTGCAACTGCAAGCAGCAACAGGGGCCGAGAGCATCTCGGGTGATGCATTAAAGGGAGGTGGCCCCGGTTGGGGAAAAGCAAAAAGCATCATCATGGTCTATCTCCAAGGGGGCCCCAGTCATCTGGATCTTTGGGATCCAAAGGAAAACGTTCCTGACAACGTCAAGAGTGTTTTCAAGCCGATCAGCACCAAGATTCCGGGCATTCAATTCACCGAGAACCTGCCGAAACTCAGTCAGTTGAATGATCGGTTTTCGATGATTCGGTCGATGTCTTACACCCCCAATGGTCTGTTCAATCATACCGCCGCGATCTATCAGATGATGACGGGCTACACCACCGACAAGGTCAGTCCCTCAGGTCAACTTGAACCGCCTTCACCAAAGGACTTTCCCAATTACGGTAGCAACATCGTCAAAATGCGTCCTGTCGATGAGCCAATGCTGCCATTCGTGATGCTGCCACGTCCGCTGCAGGAATCCAATGTGGTTGGTAAAGGTGGCACGGCTGGATTTCTCGGAAAGTCCTTCGACCCCTACACTCTGTATCCAAGTGGAGACGATCTCGACATGGGCAAGATGGATCGCATCAAGATTGACGACTTGAAATTGCGACCAGAAGTCTTCAGTGTTCGATTACAACGACGCGCAAAACTTCGTGATTTGCTGAACCAGCAGATGCCCGACATCAACAAGGCAGTCGAATCGTTCGAACTGGATGAGTACTATGATCGTGCGTTATCACTGATCGTTTCGGGGCGGGCCAGACAGGCCTTCGACCTGGCAAGTGAAAAACCCGAAACCCGCGATTTGTATGGTCGTAATACCTTTGGCCAAAGCTGCCTGTTGGCACGGCGGTTGGTCGAAGCAGGAACGCGGGTCGTCGAAGTCATCTGGCCGAAAGTGGCCAACAGCGACAATCACTCATGGGACCATCACACCGGCCTGAGCAAACGGATGAAGGATCAATCGGCCCCCATGCTGGATGGTGGACTGTCAGCCTTGATCTCTGATCTGGACGATCGTGGCATGCTGGAAGACACTCTCGTGGTCGCCGTGGGCGAATTCGGTCGCAGTCCTCAACGCGGTGTCAGTACCAGTGGAAACAACAACTCGGATGATGGACGTGATCACTGGCCCTACTGTTACACGGCAGTGATGGCCGGTGCCGGCGTGCGGCGTGGTTACGTGCACGGAAAGAGCGACAAGACAGCTTCGGGGCCTCTGGAAGACCCTGTCCACCCTGCTGAAGTTCTTGCCACGATCTACCACAGTTTTGGCATACACCCCGAAACCATTGTTTACAACCATCTCAAACAGCCACGTGAGTTGGTCAAGGCAGCCGCGTTAACCCGTTTGCTGTCGTAGCACAGGTATCGATCCTTACTGGGTCACCGCGTTGAATACAATTCCGGATTGGCCTGGTCACAGGGCGGATCCATTCTGCCTGATCAGCAGAAACGGTACCGCCATCAAGGTAATTGAAAAAGGCGTTTCGCGTTTTCAGTGGTGACTTGCGCCAAGTACTCTGCCGTCACTCCGCGGGTTTCGGCAAGGCATCGCAAGGTATGCTCAACACGAGCTGGCTCATTCGGACGTTTGCCGCGAAAAGGTTCGGGGCTCAGGTAGGGCGAATCGGTTTCAACCAACAGACGATCATCGGGAATTGCTTTGGCAACGTCTCGAAGATCATGGCTTTTCTTGAATGTCACCATTCCTGCAAAGCTGATATGAAGGCCCATCTCAAGGCATTGCCAGGCAAGTGCCAAGTCCCCCGTATACGAATGCATTACCCCGGGTGGCACACGGGCCTGGCGCTGCAACTGTTCTGCGATCAACGCGCCACTTTCTCGCATGTGAATGACCATTGGCAAAGCTGTGTCACGACACAATTGCAGATGCCGATCAAAAAAATCGTGCTGCATTTCCATGGGAGTATCATCCCAATAACAATCCAATCCCGTTTCACCGATGGCACGAACTCCCGGCACTCCGGCGAGTTCCTCAATGACAGCAAAGTCGTTCGGCTCGGCCTCGGCAGCCGAGTTCGGTTGAATCCCAACTGCAGCAAAGATGAAACCAGGATACTGGGCCGCCAGATCGCAGGCCCTTCGGCTCGTGGCAACATCGATCCCGATGACCACGATTCCGACAACGCCGCTGGCTTGGGCACGCTGGACAACGCCATCAACATCATCCGAAAATGTGTCAACGTTGAGATGGGCATGCGTATCAAAGAGTGAAAGTGTCATATCGCCCAAAAGAATCGCGTCAGGTGATAAAAGACAGGTGCTGCAAAACACATGTTATCGATCTGATCGAGGATTCCGGCATGACCCTGCACCAGCGTTCCAGTGTCCGTGACACCCCGATCCCTCTTAATCGCGCTCATGGTCATCGTTCCGGCGCAGGCCATTACCGTTACGACAGCTCCCAAAATCCCGGCTTCCCACCAATAGAAGGGCGTTGCCCATGCGAGCAATGCAGCCACTATCCCAGTGGTCACCATCGACCCCAGAAAGCCCTCCCAAGTTCTTGATGCGTTGATTTTCTCTGCAATCACATGCCGTCCCGCCAGATATCCCCACCCACGTTCGAAGACCGATGCAAGCTGGGCTATCAGAACGAAAAAGACGAGAACACTTGCCGTACTTCCTTGCCACTGTTCAGGTTCATTCAAGGGTGGGCGGCCCGTGGAGGCCAGTTTCAGATCCAACAGAGCGGGAGCATAACTGAGTGAATAGACACAAATCAGCAGCCCGAACTGGATTTTGGCACTCCGTTCCAGAAAACGCTTGTAGTCACCCGCAATCGCAGCACGAGCAGGAATAAACAGGCTCGCGTAAACCGGAATCATGATGCTGTAGAAATCGTAGTAGTCAATCTGCTTCGAGCCACCGAGAACGTCGGGCGGATCACTCCCCAAAGCAATCAGGATGTACTGCAATGGGGTAAAGATGAAAAAAACCCAAAACAGAGATCGATGATCACCACGCCGGGTAGGTGTCATCGTGATGAATTCACGAAGAGCCCAAAAGGAGACAAACCCGAACAGAATCACAATCCCGATGCGATAGAGCAGAAAACCCAACGCAAAAATCACAACCATCATCCACCACACCTGCAACTTGTGGTTGAAACGATTGACCAAGGCGGATTCGACACCAATTCGTTCGCGGCGTGAAAGAATAAAGCCCACGACGGAGGCAATGCTCAACGCTGCCAGGACTACGGCCAGCAGGATGTAAGTCCGTGGGTCATGCCAATTGGCCTGTCCAAAGAAATTCGTCATGATGCATTGCATTGCAACTGGCCTACCTAAACACTCAACCGTTCAACGACAGCCGATCCCATCAACTCAGTCCCGATTGCATCGCCACCCCGAGCGATATCGTGGGTCCGCAGGCCATCGGAAAGAACGTTTTGGACGGCAGATTCGACTGCCTCAGCCTCATCCTCAAGTTTGAGGGAATGCCTGAGAAGCATCGCCGCCGCAAGGATGGTCGCCAAAGGATTCGCGAGTCCTTGGCCAGCGATGTCTGGCGCTGAACCATGGATCGGTTCGTACAACCCCGGACCATCGTTCCCCAGCGAGGCGCTTGGCAGCATTCCGAGTGACCCCGGCAACATCGAAGCTTCGTCTGTCAGGATGTCGCCAAACATGTTCCCCGTGACCACAACATCGAAATCGCCAGGACGATTGATCAGATGCATCGCCATCGCATCAACCAGCACGACATCATACTCAACATCAGGGAACTCCTCTGCCATGACCCGTGCCGCGACTCGTCGCCACAAACGACTCGGCTCCAATACGTTGGCCTTATCAACACTGGTTAGTCGACTGTCACGCCCTTGGGCCGCCTTGGCGGCGAGACGGACAATCCGCTCGACTTCAACCACACTGTACACCATGGACTGATAAGCTGATTCAGTATCCCCACTGCCATTCTTACCCGATTCACCAAAGTAAATGCCGCCGGTCAATTCGCGCAAGAAAAGAATATCGGTTCCCTCAATGATCTCCCTCCGCAACGGAGAAGCATCCAGTAGCTCGTCGAATAATCGGATTGGCCTGAGATTGGCAAACAGGCCCAGTTCCTTTCGAATCTTCAGCAAGCCGACTTCGGGACGAGTCTTAGCCGAGGGGTCATCCCACTTCGGTCCACCCACAGCACCTAACAGAATCGCGTCCGACCCGCGGCAGGCATCGATCGTTTCCTGCGGAAGAGGGTCGCCACACGTATCAATCGCAATCCCACCAATCAGGTGCGAACTGAACTCAAACTGATGTCCAAAGCGTTTGGCAATGACTTCCAAAACACGCTGGGCTTGCGCTACGATTTCAGGGCCGATGCCGTCGCCCGGCAATAAAACAAGATTTGCTTTCAAGGGAGTGCTGGTCGCTGGAGTTGAAAAAACGGGTCCGAAAGAGTGCCAATGTAGCCTAAGCGATCCATTTGCCCAATGTAGGCCTGGAATCATCGCACGCATGATTATCGTGAAGAGCGGGGCTCCTGCGACCGGTACGATCCATCAACGTGGCTGCAACAACTCGACCTTACCCATGATATTTTCGGAGGAAATCACACCAAAATCACGACTGTCGACGGAAACCGGTACATTGTCTCCCAGGACAAAATACTCACCCTTTCCGAGTTGAATTGGATAAAAAGTACGATCGTCATGAGGGCGCAGTCGGTATTCAATCTGGCGGGCAACTTCCAATTTGGAGAGATGAGCGTGCCCCTCAAGCACCCGGATAGCTACTGGGCATTGTTCGTCGACAACTGATCCAGCTAATGCGGTAGCATCGTCGGAGGAGACAGCAAATTCGGTTGACCCAGTCACCGTCTGGACAACACCGTACGTCTGTTGCTTCAGCCAGAAAGCAACCTCCAGCACAACTTCACCCTCGCACGCAACCTCAGCCTTGAACACGTACCGGCTTGCCGGCTGCAGTTTGCGATTGACATCAGTATTGTAAGGATAATCATCCCAGACAATGCTCGGCTGGTTCTGCTGATGGATACTGCGATGTTGATAAACAAGCCAATCGGAATCACTGGATTCCCAAATTCGTTGATCACTCCGATTCCAACCTTGTCCGATCCAGCGGGACTGCATTCGGCGATCGTCCCATTCGAAGGTCAGCAAGGGAAGCGGCAAGTCGAGTTGCGGCGCAGGCCCCATGCGCTGCACGACCGATTGCCCATTGACCATCAGATAAGCTCCATTCAATTCCACCGTGTCCCCAGGAACCGCAGCAATTCGTTTGACTCGCAACAACGATTCGCCGGCAAGTATGACCACATCACCAGACCGGAGGGCTTCCGACGCAGCCATGGGTTCCTTGACAAGAACCTGGCTAGCAGCATGTATCTTCTCCGATACATGGGCCTGCTGACCGCAGTGAAAACAGAAAACCGGGGAGTCATCAAGGGAGGTTGTGACCGGCCATTCCAACTCGCAAACAGCGCATTCCACGACGTGGTGATCAGACAGCAGGGTGGGGGCCATGGACGGCCCATGGATAGCGAACCGTCGACCGGAAGCACGTCCCCAATTCCAGCCGATCCATGCAATCATCCCGGCCGAAACAGCCAGAAAAACGAGCGTTGCGACTACCCGATGTCTACCGGACAACTTGCCCCACGACCCCGGTTGCTTTCGGGATTCATCGTGCTCTGCCATTGGCACAGCATCGTCAGGCGTAAGGTTTCCAGCGTGATCTAACAAGAAATTTCGGTTCGGGCTATACTGTGTCAGGATTTCAGGCACACGTTTCGATGAGGTTTACACTCAATTGTAACCCCTGCCAGCCTTGACCCAATCACCTTTACCGACTCGTTGTACTTCCCACAGGAGATGCCTCCATTCGGAGCGCAATCCAGCATTGAACACCCCGATCTCCACTCGTGGCCGCATGGGTCAGCTTGCCGGCGTCCAAGTCGCCGCAACCGGTTCCTTTGTTCCTGAGGAAGTCGTTACCAACGAAGATTTGGCAGCCTTGGGCTGTGATAGCGAATGGATCATTCGGCGAACTGGCATTCGTGCACGGCGACGAGCAAATGATGATCAGGCGACAAGCGACCTGTGCTATGAAGCAGCTGTCCGTTGCATCAATGAGGCGGGAATCAGCATCGATCAAATCGATCTGATCATCGTAGCAACGATGACGCCAGATCATCCCACCCCGTCCACCGCCTGCCATCTGCAGCGACGTTTGGGTGCTGTTGCTCCGGCAATGGACTTGAATGCGGCATGTGCCGGATTCATGTATGGTCTGGTAACTGGTTCGCAGTTCATCGCCACCGGTAACAACCATTGCGTGTTGGTCGTAGGAGCGGATCTGATGAGCCGCACCGTGAATCCGGATGACAAGAAAACCTACCCGCTGTTTGGGGACGCTGCTGGCGCGGTACTCTTGACCGCGGATCAATCCAATACCGGCGCAGGGATCCTGTCCTACCAGTTCGGCAGTGAAGGCTGTGGAGGTGAAATGCTCTGCATTCCCGCTGGGGGAACGCGTCAGGAATTGACTCCCGAAATGCACTCCAGCGGCCAACAGTTTCTCACCATGGATGGCCGTAACGTATTCAAGTGGGCCGTTCGTGTTTTTAACGAAAGCGCGAAACAGGTTCTGCAGGCTGCTGGTATTGATGTGAGCGAGCTTGCCGTGATTGTTTTGCATCAGGCCAATCAACGCATCATCGACTCAGCAGTCTCTGATCTGAACGTTCCGCCTGAGAAAGTGTTCGTGAATCTCGACAAGTATGGGAACACATCCGGTGCCAGCATCCCGCTTGCCTTGGATGAAGCGATTCGAAACGGCAAAATACAGCGAGGCGACCTTGTGCTACTGTGCGGTTTCGGCGCGGGATTGGCATGGGGCACTGCGTTGATGCGTTGGTAAATGAGGGTCGATTCACCAACTCGATTGGATGGCGCACCATCAAACTCAGCGGGGCAACCGAATCGGATCTTGCATTTGCGTATCCATGGCACGATATTGCCCGATCAACTCTTTCAGTTTTTCGGGGTGTTCGCTAATCAGGTTGCGTTTCTCGCCCGGATCGCTTAGCAGGTAATACAGTTCAACCGCGGCGTTCTGCTTCGGTCGTACAATCTTCCAACTGCCGCTTCGCAATGCCATTTTGCCTCCTTTCATGCGCCAGAAAATATTCTCGTGCGGCGTTGGTGCACCGGGTTTATCCAACCATCCCAACACACTGAATCCATCTGACTCTTTGTCAACTGGCAGACCTGCCAGATCGAGAGCCGTCGCCGCAATATCCAGACTTGTCACGGGACGATGATCAACTTTCCCGCTCGGCAAATGTCCCGGGTAGGACCACACAAATGGAACACGAATCCCGCCCTCGTATAAAGTTCCTTTGCCTCCCTTCAAGGGTGCATTGCTGCTGGTCAATTCCTGAGTTGGACCGCCGTTGTCACTCAAGAACACAACCATCGTTTTTCGTTTCAAACCCTCTTCCAACAAAGCATCTTGCACTCTTCCAACACCACGGTCCAAAGCCATCAACATCCCAGCAAAAATGCGTCTCTGAACATTCTTTATGCGACGCAGAACCGCCAGATCCTCATCCCGTGCCTGCATTGGACTGTGAACTGCATTGTAGGAAACAACGAGACAAAACGGCCGATCTGAATTCTGCTTGATGAAATCAACAGCTTCATCAGTAATGGCATCCGTGAGGTAATCGGGTTCAACGATTTCCTGATTGCCCCTCAGCAAGGGATTGTCTGCGTCATAACTGGGCTCGTTCATGGGCGTGTAATGGCCACGGATCAGTTTATTGTCAACAACCCACTCTCCCTGCGGAACCGATTTATCACGCAGCATCGTCAACACACCGTCATAGGGAGGCCCAGGCACATAGAAGTGTCCTTCATGCAAGAAACCATAGAAGCTGTCGAACCCGCGCTGCAGCGGGTGTTTGGAGGGCACCGTGCCCAAGTGCCATTTCCCAATGAGCCCAGTCGCGTAACCGGCTTGCGACAGTCTCTTGACAAACGTCGTTTCACTTTCAGGCAAACCAGCTTCCGGATGCAAATTGCGTTTCCCGGTGGGATTGATGTCATAACCAAAACGCGACTGGTAACGCCCGCTGAACAATCCGGCCCGCGATGCACTGCAATAGGATGCGGTCACATAACCGGCCGTACAACGAATTCCCGCTGCCGCCAACGCATCGATCCCAGGCGTGGGGATTTCCTCATTCCCCATCATTCCTGTTTCACCGTACCCCAGATCATCGGCGATGATCACCACAATGTTGGGCCGAGTTTGCGTGGGCGGTTCCGCGACGGCCTGAGCCATCAGAACGCCGATCCCAAACAATATCGCGAACACGTTCAGTCGACATGAGCCAACAATACATTCACGCCTCATCGAACTCTTGTCCATCGCACCTGCCTCCAAGCATTGGGGTGTTAAGTAGCTTTCTGTTGCGCCAACGGAATCACTCAGCCTGTTTTCAATTCCACCGTTTGTGACCGGAATCAGCACTTCGGCTGCAATACCTAAAGTAAGTGCTTTGCCTTAACTTCAAGGTATTGATTGACGAGCGGCGCGGTCAATTCGTCTGGAAATGCATCAACGATCAGAACACCACGATGCGTCAGATCCTTTACAACCTGATCGCGCCACAAGAGTATGTCAGCCGCCGCAGCCGCACGGTACATCCGAAAGGGATCTTCATCAGGAGAATCCGCAGCATCAAACATCTCCCGATCCCTCAGAAGAACGCCCAAAGGCAAATGCTGACCGTTGATATTGCCTAAATAATCCACGACAGCTCCTGCATTCACCTCGTCAATCACGTTGGTCGCCAGAACCACGAGCGAGCGGCGTTTGCAATGTGTCGAAAGATAGAGGAATGCCTGATCGTACCGTGACTCCACCAATCGGGGGAACTGATCAAAACCTGCCTGAATAAGCCGATTCATTTGGCTGCTGCCGCCGCGCGGCGGAATGTACGAGTGGATGGTATCCGAGAAGCATAACATGCCGACGGCATCACCTTGGGCAAGTGCCACGTACGCCATCATCAACATGGAATTCAGAGCGTGATCCAACAGTGTGTAACCATCACGTTCGTTGGTCATCATCCGCCCACAATCAAGCAGAAAAACAACTCGCTGACTCTGATCATTCTGAAACTGCCGAACCGTCAGTTTTCGTCTTCTCGCGGTGCTTCGCCAATCAATGTGTCGATAATTGTCATCGCGGGAATAGTCACGGAGTCTTTCAAACTCACTGTCCTGACCAATACGTCGGGTCTTGCGCACACCAATCAAGCTCAGGCGATTGGTTCGAGCCAGCAGCGCATAGTCAGACAACTGCTTCATGTCGGGGTAAACATTCAGTTGATGCCGCAAAGGAAAACAGAGTTGTCGATTCCACAATCTGAGTGGACTGAAAAACTGAATGTAAACATTTTCCAATTCGAAGGCGCCACGGCGTCCGGGAATCAGTTTGCGTCGTGCTGTCATCCGCCCCAACGGAGGCAACCGCAATCGGTGTTCGGTCGGTGAGCATTCGAAATGCTCAGGCAAGTCATCTCTGACAAAGCCTTTCAGAGTCATCGAGCAACGGTTTTCCACCGTCACTTCACTGTCCAGAGGCACCCCCAACGAACAAGTGCGTGCGATCGAACGTGTCACACCGATACCGCGATTGGTGTTCAGATAGACCCACAACAAATCCACCGATGCCAAACCGAATAATGCAAGGTCCAACCCCGCCGCGACAACTAGAAAACTTGGTTGGAAAATCGTGATTAAACTGGTCAGCAAAGATGCTAACAACACCAGAATCCACCCGATCGTGGGATAGATCTTCAGCCGCCATGCGGCCAGCACCATTGGCAAAGACAACACCACCACCGTCAGCCAGGGTAACTGGCTGTATTGGTTCGCCTGTTGCTGCAACACATTCAGCACTGATTCGTTCATGCCAGATTCATTCTGAATACGACCTTGTCGGTTCTGTCTGATTCAATATTGATTGAGCCCAGAAGCTGTGTGTAACGATCATACAGCCCTGACTCAGAACCTCACAGACATGCCTTTCGCGGACGACACCGATCAAAGGGCCAAAGTCACCGTCTTGCTCTCTGTGTAGGCTTTCAATCCTTCTTCACCCAATTCCCGACCGTAGCCGCTCATCTTGAAACCACCGAAAGGCGCCGCAGCATCGAAAACATCATAGCAGTTGACCCAAACCGTTCCAGCTCGAACACGGGCAGCGAACTCATGCGCGATTGAAACATCCCGCGTCCAAACAGCCGCCGCCAACCCATAAAAAGTGTTGTTGGCTCGACGAATCATGTCTTCCTTATCATCAAAAGTCAGAACGCTCAGGACAGGTCCAAAAATCTCATCTGTGGCGATGGCCATATCATCACGAACGTTGTCGAAGATCGTTGGTGCAACGAAATAGCCCTTGTCCCCAACACGTTCTCCACCGGTCACACAGGCGGCTCCCTCTGATTTCCCCTTGTCGATGTAGGACATGATTTTGTCGAACTGGGCTTGATCCACCTGCGGACCCTGTTCGGTATCTGATGCAAAGGGGTCACCCACCTTCCGACTCTCAGCCAGTTTCTGCAGTTTTTCAAGAAACGCATCATGCTGGCTCTTTTCAACGAACACACGGCTTCCTGCGCAACAACACTGTCCCTGATTCAGAAAGAGTCCGATGTAAGCACCCATCGCAGCAGCATCCAGGTCAGCATCGGCAAAAATCACATTCGGACTCTTGCCTCCCAACTCAAACGTCAACCGTTTTAGCGTTTCAGCCGAGTCGCGTGTGATCACCTGTGCTGTTCGGTGCTCACCTGTGAAAGCAATCTTGTCGATCAACGGGTGTTTCACCACGGCTGCCCCAGCCGTGGGACCAAACCCAGGCACAACATTGATCACACCATCAGGTATCCCAACTTCCTTGGCCATTTGCGCCAACCGCAAGCAGGTCAGTGGTGTCTGCTCAGCGGGCTTCATCACAATCGTACAGCCAGCCGCGAGTGCAGGTCCCCACTTCCAAGCGACCATTAAAATGGGAAAGTTCCAGGGAATGATTTGGCCTGCAACCCCGATAGGCTCGCGCCGGGTATAGCAAAGATGATTTCCCCGAATGGGAATGGTGCTGCCGTGGATTTTGTCAGCGTATCCTGCGTAATAGCGAAGGCAATCGATAGCCAAAGGCAAATCAACATTGCGGCTGTCATTGAAGGGCTTACCGTTATCCAGTGTTTCGAGACGAGCAAGAGCATCAATTTCCTGCTCCATTCGATCCGCCAGCAAGTACATCAAACGCCCACGATCTCTGGCATCCATTTTTCTCCATGGCCCCTGATCAAAGGCATCCCTTGCAGC
>JACLAC010023172.1_pt1 | contig 17028 bp, 16 predicted proteins | sample 8027881 | NCBI WGS metagenome assembly JACLAC01 (sample SAMN15725517, study PRJNA655200) | protist metagenome | isolation source: fluorescence activated cell sorting (FACS) single amplified genomes of... | place: Spain: Blaines Bay Microbial Observatory, Mediterranean Sea | collected 2016-01-19
GGAATATATTCTCTTGCAATGTTTGAATTTGTAACGTTTATCCCTCCATAAGGAGTGGATTCGGCAATCATTATCGGTTTATCCCGGGCTTTCGCGTATTCTAGTACCTCGATGTCCTCGTTCATGTTTCCACCTGCAAAATTTCCACCTTCGTTGTCTCCGTCGTTAGCCCATGGATATAATTGTTGGAAGATGGAAATGCCTACCCAATCAACGTAGGAATCTCCTGGATAGAATTCATCTAACGACACTCCATCTTTCCGAGGAGCAGCCCATGAATGCCACACAAAAATTATTTTCTCGTGGCAAAGACTGGGCGACATTTGCATTTCACAGGCACGAACTATGGCCCGGAATGCCTCTTGATAGACTTGGGGATCATCGCTAAAGCCAAACCATGGATTATCAAACTCATATCCCACCCTTAAAAAGACTTTTGGCAATGATTTGGGTAGGTCCGATTGAATAAAGTCGAAAAGGCGATAGATTTGATTGTGTAGCGCACCAGACACAATGTCTCGACAACCCTGCGAACCATTCAACCACAAACCGATTTGCAGTCCGGAGTCAGGAAAGGCCTCGGCTAGCCCTATGGTAGAATCATTTCAAAATTTCGAAACGAAAAAAGGCGGTTTAAGCGCTGTGTTCAATGATGGAGGAACGCTTGTCTAAATGTCATCCTGACATCCTATTCTTTGGAGGACTCACCTTTTGCGTATTCTATCCCGCTTCCGTAGTCTGCCGGTTGATCCAAACCTTTGAGTTCGTAGATATCAGTGTACGTCATTATACACGCCGGATGAAAATAGCTCAAGGGAAAGATACTCGACGTAGATCGGAAAGAGTCTCCAACTTCAGCACTGATATGGTGACCATCGGTACGATGCAGACTAGCATTATACTGGCTTAGAAGATACTCTTGTACGGAAAAGAAGTCTTGACCAATCGTCAAATACGTTTTTCCTTCGGGCGGCCATGATGATGGAAGGTTTCTACCACCCCGTCCTTTCTCACCCTCGTGAATATCGGGCGACCTCATCAACCTGGGTGCTAAGGGAAAGAAAGGCTAGAAGCTAATCTAAGCTATGATTCGATGCTCACGGAAATTTCAAAGTAGAGCAATTGTGTTGAAGTGGTTGTATGAGTTCTTGGGCACTCTTTTCGTTCACTGTGTCATGTGCTCCGATCTTCGCAAAGATATCCAAAAAGTCGAAAGAAAAAAACATTTCTTCGTGAATGAACTATTGAATCGTCGTAGTGTGTGTAGTGGGAATGAAAAAAGTCTGCCACGATGTGTTGCGTGCGCGCGTGACGTCTGGAAATTGCATTGTGAACGATTTTGTGTTCCGAGGATTCGGTGGCGTTTTATCTCGAGAGGGTTTTGTTCCTACGTGATCAGTGAAGTACGGCATCACGACACGATTTTTCTTCCAAAGACGAAGGGATTTCAGAATTTTCGTCGTGTCTATCCTATGAACTCATTGTCCCGAGGAACACTACAATCATAGAACCTCAGTCGCACCAGCAAAGCCCTTTCTAGGAAATATTCCATCAACGACAGTTCATGAACTTGATTCGAACACCAAAGCGATAAAAGAGACCGATTCCAATTCCAACCGGAAGAGAGAATAGAATCCTTAAAACATGTCAACTTCTCTTGATTCTTCGTCGTCTCTCCTGCAGCACTCGCATCGCACCCGAGGACATCGTGAAACTGCGATACGACATGCTGGACGGGCTCATATACGGGGGAAGATCCGCCGAGTTTGGCGTCCTCGATATTTGGAATTGGTACGGGATACTTGTGGGCTCGGTGGCATTTTTGGCTGACAGAATTGTTTGTTCCTAATCATTTTATTATTCTGTTTCTTCAACCTCCCTGTTCGATTGAAAGTGCGATTCGGGGTTTATTCGCTACTACGAATTACCACCCCTTGCAGATATTACCATGCCGGAGGAAGAAGACTGGCAGCACGTAAACATGGTAATCAAAGATACTTTGATCATACACCATGCTCGAATTATCGATGTCACGACCCTCCGAGATTTGCACGTGGGACTTCCGAAGGGTAGCTTTGGATTTTTGTTCCGAGGACAACGCGTTGGATATATTCCCAATGGTAGGGCGAACAACGACTTTTTCTTCACTGGTGGGGGTGGTATGGGTGATGTGGATAAGAATGCTTTTGTGGATTTGGGACAGGATCTCGTGGGACAATCGTGCTATGCTACCCCGGTGGGAGGCGAGCTCAATCCGCCCAGAGAATACTTTTGTGCTGTAAGTACACTAGAAGAAGCGCAGAGTTGGGTAATTGCTCTTCAATGGTCAGTGAAAGTTGGTCAAGAAACACTGCTCCGCCATACTTCTTCTCTTTCGGGAAACGAAACTGGAAATATTGCGTTGGATTATGAAATCGAAGAGAGGAATAGAGGCATAGAAAAAATGGTGACGAATCATTCTACAGCTTCCAAAGTTGCAAACGACGCAGCCCCAAGGACTGGAAGGATACTTGTCACTAGAGTACGAGATTTCAGGACAATTCGTGCTGTGACAACTTACTTCTTTCGATGGGAAGTAGCTTACGAGGTGGCTCTACTTCTGATCGAGAATAAAAGAAACAGAATCGAAGAGAGACGAATATTGGTTACAGCTCAACAGTTGGAAAATATGTTGAAGGATATGTCGAAAGTTGTGCAAAGCCACTCACCTTTCCTAAATGGATTACTGCGACAACTGGAAGATTTACCGCGATTTCAATCGACCAGCAGAAAAAATGGCAACAACATCAACGCTCGATCTTTTGAATCATCAATTGCAAAAGTCAACACAATTTTGAGAGCCCTTGCGATGGAAGCTATAGCTGTCAATTCGAAATCGATGCGGCATCTTTTTGGCCTAGACGTGGACCGTCCAGTAATTGAAGAAATTAGTTCATGGCGATCCTATCGAGCAAAAAGCAGCCAAGTCACCAACAAAATTACTGCTCCGGTCATTTTTCGACAAGTTCGTTCGGTATCATCTGTAGATGATTTTGTACGACAATGGTTGGCACGAAAACCAATGTCATTGAAGTCTCAAGGCTATGTACGCAGGGTGTGCTTGGAAGCGAAACTTTGGATTTTGCTACGCCCATGGTTCATCGTGGGAATGTTCGGTGTATTCTTTGCCTCGATTTATGCAATGTCAGAAAACTATGAAAAAAACATGATATATGTCACGATACGGTGTGATGCTCTGGTGTTGACTGCCGTTCTCGCTTACTGGATTGGAGAACGGAAAGGAAAGGTATCGCAACAGCGCAAATCTCGGTCGACCATATCTACAGCGAGAAAAATGGGAATGGTTCGGCGAGGAAATCAGTATGAAAACAGATCAACTAAGACACTCATCACCCCCACATCTTCGATTGGTGGACCAGAGGATGCCATTATTACGACAGAGGCATTGGATGATTCCGTATTTGATGATGGTGATGACTTGGATTATTTGGATGAAGAGACGCAAATCGATAAATGTTCCAATGTTGGCAAACTATCTTCTCCACTCCCCAAATATCCAGAAAACAATGGGAGTTCGTGCTGGTCTGAGCCGTTTGATCCAGCAATCTTTCATGTCCGTGGTAGTACCTATTTGGAAGACCGTGTCAAGGTTCCTTCTGGTCGATCTCCCTTCAAATGTCGCGGTGTTGACCTTTGGATAACGGACAACCCACAACGTCATATTGCACGGCATCCAAGCGTCTTGGGTGGTAAAATCCAGGAGGAGGACACCTTCCTGGTGAACTTTTTGCTTCCGTTCGGCAACTTTGTTTCCTATTTTTCTGTTCCACCTCTTTCCGAATTCCCGAACAAACAGGTTGCAAACGTTTGGTCAAATTTCATTGCGGGAGACCAGGAGTATCGAGATGCAAGATTGAAACTGCTCCCCATAGTTCTCGACGGACCTTGGATCGTTAAAGCAGCGGTTGGCAATGGCAAATCGCCCGCATTGCTGGGGAAGGTTATTCCTCTACAATACTTTTTTCGGCAGCCACAAGGGGACAAAAAAGGAATCTACGAAGTTGATGTTATCATTTCGGCATCTAGTATTGCCAAAGGCATATTGAATGTCGTGAAAGGGCATGCAAAGTCGTTATCAATAGCATTTGCTATGATTATCGAGGCATCAACGGCAGAAGATCTACCAGAGACGGTCTTGTGTAGCTTTCAAATCCATGCCCTTGACTTGGAGGATTGCCCCCATTTACCAGAACATATTCTCGATGACATCGAAGAAGAATAAATTCACTTTCTTCATTTAGAACGTGGCGTCATATCCGTTGGCAATCAATCCCATGCTTCCTTACATCCAAGAAGTACTACTATGCCGAGTTTTGAACAGCAGGCAGTACCAGTATTACTAGGCACTAGTAAGCTACTACAAGAAGACCTAACAGTATTATCAGGTAGTAGATTTACACGGAAACTCTAAGCTGAAAATGAAAATATACTCTAGAAATAGAATAAATCGTAAAATGTAGTTTGTAGATAAAGTTTTCAGGACTCGTTCTATTGCGAATAGCTCGATACTGAATACGAATCAATCATCTTTTTCGTTGAGAAGAAGTTCCCGTTGCGAAGATGATGCCGAATTTGCAGAAATGCTCGTCGTACAAAATGTACTGCACGCACCGTACAATATTTCTCGATTTGATGTGTCAAAATCCAGATCTTTTTCGGAATTTTGGAGAAAGTTTTCTTTGTCAATCAACAAAATCCTTGTCCCGATCAAGTCAATGCTTGGAACCTTTCAGTGTTGGTACAAGCGTTGCTATGAGTGGAAATACAAGTAATCTTCTTCGCAAATCCGTCAAGCATGGGATCGGACGACTGACAGCCAGCGCTGGTGCAGCGTCTCGACAATCCGAAGCCAAAAAGCCCCTCGTGACGCGATTGACGCAGGTCGCTCACAAAGCTCCGACAAGGCTGATTCCTGTCAAAAAGACGAGCGTCGAGGCGGCAGGTGCAGCTGTTTGTGCTCTCTCGAATTACGGTGCCGGAATGCTCCAGGGAGATAGCGCCGAACTGTATATGCATGTCGAGAGAGGGGCCAAATTAGGGGTGGTGACACAAGGAGCGGCGCGTATCTACACGCAGAGGATCCCCGGGGTTTGCAAGGCCCAAATGGATGTCAAGGTTGAGAAGGATGGAATTTTAGTGTATGCACCTGATCCCTGTACAATGTTTGCCAACAGTTCTTATTCGCAGATACAGGAATTCAATGTCCATCCGGAATCGTCCATCGCACTCATCGACTGGATTTCGAGTGGGCGTTATCGAAACAACGAACGATGGGAATTCGATAAGCTAAATGTCCGCACAACACTGAAATGGTGGGACGAGATGGATTCAACAGGTACAGCATCGGAGAAAGATATTCCATTTCTCCAAGATTCCATTTCCATTGACTTGAGCTCCAACAAACGATATTCCAATCAGAGAGAGAACTACGATCCCCATGCTGTGGAAGATTTCAATTGTTTTGCTTCGCTTATTGTTTATGGAGAAAAAATGGAACTTGTGAAAGATGAGTGCCAGTATCTTTCAGATACATTTGCAGCTCAGTATACCCGAATTCGACAACGGGAAGAAGACGAAAAGCGCAGCATGCCGAGCGTTCTGAAAGGCGTCGGCGATTTCAATCTCGCCGAACGTGTGATTATGGGTGTGAGCAAGGTCACGTTACCAGGTAAACCGAGTGATGCATATGTGCTTCGGTGTGCTGGTAAGACGAACGAAGATATTTATCGGGTGTTTCACCACTGCTTGAAGCCTCTGGCTCCGAGCTTTGGATATGAATTTTACGGTGACAGAATTCTGGCTCAAAGATCCGAAATTCCAACCAAACGACCAATGGAAGAGCAGAAACAAGTAAATGGGGCAGTCATGGATGAAAGAATACTGATAGAAAGAGGTAATGAAGAGTCTCCCGTTGAATCACTATCCAAAAATTCATATTCAAAGCCTCTCGAAACAAGTTCCTCCTTTTGGTCTATTGTAATGCTTGCTGATTCGGGACTTCCAACTGGAAGCTTTGCGCATTCTGCAGGATTGGAGGCTGCTGCTCAACTGGGAATGATCCGGAGAGAAGAGGATGTCCGCAACTTTGTAGAAGCTGCTACGAGGTCTTCGATACAGCTTCTGGCCCCATTTCTGATCGCCGGCCTTCGCATAGCGCAGGATCAGAGCCAGGATGGATCTGTGATGGATTCTATAGAAGACCGCTGGGAACGATTGCATCGTGAATGCCAAGCCGTCATGGTGTCAAACCAGCCGGCTTGTTCAGCTTCTCTCGACCAGGGCAAATCATTGATGCGTGTTGCCTCTCAATGGCTATCGGGTGCACAGGAATCCTCACTGTCGGCTGGAATCGATACTGAAATCTTGAAACACTTGAAGAATGGCTCCTCTCCTCATATAGCCCCAGCTCTTGGCGTTATTGGCGGAGTGCTAGGTTTAGACGAAATTCAAGTGTGTAGACTTTTTGCGTATTGTATGGCCAGAGATCTTGTTTCGGCCGCAGTGCGATTATCTCTCGTCGGTCCTTTGGCAAGTGTTCCATTGTTGCACAACGTCCAAGAATCCATAGAGAACGGAATCTGTGATGTGTATAATGAAATCCAAAACCATCCCGAAGAGCCATTATTGGTCGCTGCAACTTCGGCTCCGGTGATTGAAGCGATGCATCCCTGTCACGAAATTCTGCAGGTCCGATTATTTCGATCGTAATGAAGGACTGTTGTAATTCACAATAGAAACAAAGAGATGTTGGAAAAAGAATAGGAATCACATAATGGTAATCTAGTATACTCTGAAGTCATATTTTACAATTATTACTTTATATATCATTTACAAGTGATGTAAATGTCCTTTCGGATTTATATACATCTTGCTATTGAAGGGGATAATTTCCTTTCGTAATTTTTTCAATGTTGTTGTTTTCATTCCCCAATGTATTTTTTGCATCGATGACGAGTCCGGATTGAGATAAATGATGCAACTGTTGCTGGAAAAAATTGGATTGCATCTTACCAATGAATGGCCACAGAGTCTTCCCGACAATTCCAGGTCCTGCTCTGCTGATTGAGAGAATTTCAACCTCGACATCCTGTGATCCATCGCGCAACGCAACAGTAACCCTTTCTTCTCCGCGCAAGAAATGACCCTTCAGGGTAGCGTAAGCGGTCGAAGTGAAGGTTGTTTGTCCATCGGGAGCTCGCTGGTCCACTACATCGTATACAACCATGACAGGATTGATCGAATAAATGCGTCGACGCAAGAACGAAGGCAATGATTTCGATGCGAAACTGACCAATCGCCGCGATCCAAGACTCCGATAGGACGACTGTGAATACGTATTTGGAACGCGGTTTGAATTGGATTCGTCATCATCGTCTATATTTCGCACAGAATATCGCTTTCCGTTGGAGTAGGCAATTGGCGCCATGTCAAAGTTATAACCACTAGGATTGCAGTCCGGAACTGGTAGCATTCCCGTGGAGCCGTCAGCCGATTGAAACTCCCAATCCAAAGCAGCGTCTCGAACTTTCTCATAGCATGCCTTGCCTCTTCCCACCCGTTTTCTATACGTAAGTATTCTCCAGTCCTGTTTTCGAAAGCTGCTGTTTTGATTCATTCTCTGAAATATTCCCCACTTCTTGGTCGAACCGTCATTCTGCTGGTTCTGTGTAATCTGCAAGGATGGCCACCACGAACTCTCAACATCCTTGCTACTGCCCAGTTTGACTACCGGGGACGCAGTACTCGATCTTGATGTCAACATTGTTTTCTCCAAAGCACTTGTACCAGTATTCGCCTGTGATAGCGGGGTCAATGACCTTCTATTGCCGTCAAATTCCACGCCACCGGCAAGATCAATGCCGACCTGTTCACGCTGTGGGTTGAATCTGGGAAGGATCTTCAGAAACGGGTTGGTGATTCCGCATATATTGTGGTTGAATTCGTTCCGCATCATCATGCACCGCACAAATTGGTTAGGATCTTCTCCCTCCATCCCGAACCAGCGGAAAAGTCTTTCTTTTGTAGGGTGTTGGGTAGTCATAAACGATCCGTTCTTTTTATTACGATCTTCTGCATTATTGCTAGTTGGGTGCTTTATCCTTTGTCTCATTGTGGCGGAAATTTTGGACTGAGATCCGTTTCGAATCAACCACGAATGCATTTTTCGTCGCAATGGGACAACCGGCTCTCCAACTCCTCCGGTTGAAGAGGTATGAACCCCCCTGCCAAACGTTGGGCTCGCATCGCACGTCCATCCTGGAGCCACTGCTGCTATAACAACCAATGCTGTGATGAGACGAACTCTTTTGCCATATTGGCGTCGTAATCGAATGGATCCAGTCATATTGGGCCTCATAGTTTGCTCTGATGAGTTCATCATTGTTTTTGAAAGTGGCGTTGTTTGAGTGTTGGGTGCCTCCTTTCCTCCTATCCATTCCCTTCACTTTTGCATTCTCGATTCACAAACGAGCTGTTTATTTTTGACACCTTGGTTCTTCAACGAGATCGGAGGACCAATCAAATACGAGTTGTTGCCCATTTTTCGGCGCAGAGGACGTCCAATCAAAAACCACTGACCACATATTTCGTGAGTCAGCCAATCACGAGTGCAGGAATTTCACCCCAAAAGAAGAACGTCCGCTCGTCTTTTGGACTGGCAAACAGTATCAAAGAAGAAAGTCATGTCTAATGTCGAAATGTGGCACCCATTTTTGGATAGCCTTCGCTTTAGACGACTCATATTTGTAGAACGGCTTGTAGAATGCAGTTCGTGTAGGAAAAGAGAAATTAAAATAATCGTAGGGCACCATGGAATCATCACAGCCCGATGCCCCGATGATGGTTGCGAACGCTTCTGCAGACGTCATATTGGCGTCTGAGCTGAACAATATGACTGTGAAAGATAGGACGCACGTCTTCGAAGAAATCCACGGCGTTGCTCCGTTGCCCGAACAAGAATATTCCAAAGCGAGTCTTCGGAAAAGCCTTGATCTTCTGTCGGAAGCATTGGATAAGATAACTGTGAAACCGGCATACGACGAAGCACAGAGAATGGCAAGAGAAGAGAAAGTGCACACATTTGTAAACAACGACAGCTTTCGATTGAAATTCCTGAGGGCAGAACAATTTGATCCACAACTAGCTGCAGAACGCATGGTCAGAAACCTGCATCTTTTATATCGATATATTGGCCCCAAAGGGCTCCAACGCCCAATCGTGCTGAGCGATCTAGACGAAATCTCGATTGAGGTCATGAAGACTGGATCATTTCAACTATTGCAATCTAGGGATCAAGTAGGCAGAAGAATTGGTGTTCGAATTGGCCCTTTGGGCCTTGACTTCAATACAAATGAGACCAGTGTAAGTACTCAACGTTCTCCCGAGAAAACGTTTTCGCCTTTATGCTAGATCCAAACCTTGATTTCCTAACTTGTGCTACCATTTTCTTCAATATCATGTCAAATTTCAAACAGATGATGAAGTTATTACTCTACATGTTCCAGTGCTTATCCGAGGACGAGGAGAGTCAAAAGCGCGGCATCGTCATTATATCGTTCCCATGCATAAATTTTGATCCATCCACGATTTCTGAACCAAAGGCAAAGAGACTAATATTTGAAGTGTTGCAGTCGATTGGCATTCGCATTGCCGCGAATCACATTTGCTTTCCGGACAAGCCCTGGTTTCGCGCTTTAGGGGCTATGTATATGATGGCGTCTACACGAGATGTTCGTGTACGAACTAGAATGCATTACGGTAAGAACTTTCCAAACACTGTGAGGGGACTGAACCCATTGGTGCTATCAATGCTTACTCATTATTTCATTCCCTTCCTTTCTCAAATCCCATTTCTCGTAGGTTCCATAACAGAAAGTCAGTACAAAATTATGACCTTTGGAATACCAAGTGATCAGGTGCCAATCAAAAACTCTGGAACCATAAAGCTACAAAATCACAAGAAGTGGATCGCTTTTCGCCAAATGAAAGATCGTGGGCTTGAAGAGCAAGGCGAATCTTTTGTTGGTGGAACGTTTTGTCCATCTCAAAATGACGTGCTAGCTATAGGAGGGATGCACTTTTACAAATTTCCAGGCAATTGCAGATATCGTGAACTACTAGAATCGAATCTCAAGCGATACGACAATGCGGGAAGTGTGTCAGAAAAGATAGCAATTACGAACGAAGTTCTTATGACTGTTGAGGCATCAGGAGGAAGATTTTTGGTGAGGGACAAGAAAGGCTGGTGGGCTCCAGCAAATGAGCACACTGCTAGGATCAAGGTCAGCAATGCATTTCGAGATGTGAGGAAATCAATACGAGCCCAAGTAAATCGGAAGCGATTGAAAAGTGACACTCACAAGTTTGCTTCGGATAGTACTGGGACGAAATTTGTTCGTTGAAAACACTACTGCGCCGAGGCGTAGAACATTTTTATAATTTCGAAATATTACGTGATTATGCTGATGCTGCTTTTTCTGACAACTCCGAGTAGAGGGTAGTCCCACGTTTTGGAGCTTCTAGTGGAACGGGATCCGGTAATGAATCGGGTGTGCTCTTCACAGCGCGAACCTCCCCGTTCTTGAACCGATACGAACTAAACAAACCAACATTCTCGGCATTGGCTGCGTAGAGTTGCCCAATTTGCAGGACATCAGCATGGCTTACCCAAACAATGTGTGCATTCTCATATTGCTCTTCACACCGATCCACAACTTGTGAAAGCCGGGTGCATACGGCTGCCACAGATTCTACATCAAATGCCGTGTGTGCGACGTCGATTCGGTCCATGGGCCAAACGTAGGCGTAGGTGTAAATCCTATCCGCGTCCAATCTTCCAAAATACCGTTCCATGAGTCCATTTTCGAGTGCAATTTTAGCATCAACTTCAAGGCCCATAGCTTCTATTCTTTCTTTATTCTCATCGCTGCCCATCAGTCCGTCCATGCATGCTTCCGCTGTCTGTTTTGCCCGTGCAAATGGAGACGACACGAAAACAACCTTTTGTCCCGCCTTAGCTCCTTCTTTTTCCAAAATATCCAGGAGCTGATTTGCCGACTCCTTCCCTTGCTCGTAACCAAATGCTGTGAGCCCGTGTTTTTCTGAATAGGCAAGGGATCGCGATGAAGAAATGATTTCGGCAATATTTGCCGTGCTCTGCCCATGCCTCAGCATGTAGTACTGGTTCTTCAGGTTAGAGGAAAGAGGATCTGGCATCTGATCGACTTTCTCTGGCATCATATTTCTCGCTTCTTCGATAACTTCATCCGTGATGGATTCAGCCGTCAATAGAGCGGCACATTGGGTAAATCGAGGCAGATTTGCACTCTCTCGACGAATAGTTCTGACCGCCGTGGTGTGAAACGACTGGATTTCTCTGATGGGAAAAAGGGCACACGCCATGAGCGTGATGGCTCGAAAGTTTAGACGGAACATTGTCATTTCTGTTGTTCAATACTGAATTCTTCACTTGGTTATGACCACAGTATTGGGTGCATTACGAAACACTGAATCTTCTTTCTCACTGCTTTCTCGTTCTCACTCCGGCGTTGTCGTGGTCCCAGTTGACGCGAATTCTTTACAAACGTACGTCGCGAATCAGGTTTAAAAAAGTTCTTACGCATGCTATTGCTCAGAAACTTTTTCTGTCTTTAGAATTTCGAAAGTCATTTGAATTACGGATGACTGACGGACCCTCATTGACGTTCGTCCGCCGTTCTTTGCGTACTCGCGACTTGCTGGAAAACCCTGCCGATCTTGTTGTATCCGACTTCAACCACATTGTTGCAGTAAAAAATCACAGAGAAGAGAGAACTCCAAGAAGAGGTGTGCGTATTGTGTTTTCGTGTGCGGTATGTGCGTCGTGATTGATAGCCCTCCTCGCTCTCGAAATCGAATCGAATTCTTGTTGACGGTACTCCGCACCCTTCCAAAACTGATTTGAACTCTTTGATCATTACATTAAATATCGTCAATATGAAGGTCATCGCCGCACTTGTTGTAACTGCTAGCACTGCCGCTGCCTTTTCCCCGGCTTCGTTCGGAACCAGCTGTACGTTAGTTGTCGACGGAATGGAATCTTGAGGGTGTAGCTTTGGGGTCACGCCATTTGGGACTCCCGTATGATGTGCCAAAAATAGATGAAGAATGTCGTAGAATTAAAGTATCAAATGCCTCACAACAGTTTCTTTTTCGTTTCAATCTCTCTTATAGCTTCTACCTCCCTTCGGGCAGGAGAGTACGATTTGGATTACGGTAGCAAGAACGGCTATGTCCCTGCCGATGTCGGTGATGGTGGACAAGGACAGTTCGGAGCTGTCTCTCCTAGCAACTGGCGAGTTCCAGGAACTTCTCCTATTGGATCAACTTCTTGGGATGGAGCCGCTGATGGCGGTGACGAGCCATGGTTCGCGGAAGCCGTTTCGACCGTCTCCCTTGATTTGGAAAAGGCCTCTGAAACCATGTTGGCCTTCACAAAGGAAGCCGCTCAGTTCAAGATTGCTGCTTTCTGCGAAGAAAAAGGCATTGATGATACTGGAAAGGCATACGATGATCTTGTAGGCGCTCTCGGATACGACAAATTTTTGGAGTCCACCAATAAGCAGCTCGCAAAGACTTGGTCGAAACTCTACCCTTCTAAGGAAGAGAAGAAGGCCGCCAAGAAGGCCGCCAAGGAGTAAGGATCCGAATTTCACTATCCTACAATACAATCGATGAAAACTGGCTTTTTATTGGTATGAGACTACACCACACCGACGTTGTACTGTCACAACCTTTTCTGCTCTGTTCGGATGTCAATATAGATTCATTTTCGCTAGACAGAACTATATTATCTGCAGTTTTGGCAGATAATTTTGCTTGAAACATTATGTTCCATAAATCAATAGTCAAACATAGTTCATGCAAATATTTTGGTTTTTCACTATTCTATACAACATCTATATTCTGGAATTCTCCGGCACAGTTGCTTTTGAGCTCTCTCTAGTAGAGACTCTAGTTGTTAAGAAAATACTTTCTTTCTCTACTTCTCTGAAAATGAAAGGAGTCATTCAGTTCCTTCTGCCTGTGAAAAGAAATCCAGCGACGTATCTTCGATGTTGACGACCTTTCTTCCTCCTACAAGAGCATGCATTTTCACTGAGCTATATGGCGGTTTAACTATAGCATAAGCGTACTAGCGCTAGAAGTGTTATGAAAAAGATAGTAGAAAACAAGCATTGATTATCACAAGGAAATGGCAAGAGTCTTTCATTAAACCTAAAATGCATACCATAGTTTTTAATTGTCTCGAACACATAGCTTTCGACTATTTTGTTTGTTTCACTGCAAAATGCACCGCGCTCACTTTGGTGGGTCAACAAAGCGCAAAAATCTATTTTGTATCGCCCTAAAGTGATGGCAATGCTTGATCATACGCCTCTGACACCTTCCCGATCTTCACAGTTTTTCGTTCTTGTGACATAGGAGTGCCCATGCCCATATATGGCAACCTTGGAGACGACGGAACACTCATATACGTGCTCGACGATGCACCACCAAAGTCTTCGCGGTTGACTGCCGTAGGACGATCCAAGTGGAGGTTCTTGTGCGCCATTGCTACCTTCATCGCACCCCGTTTGGTGGCCTCAACTGTAAATAGTAGATCGCCCTCATTCGCGGGCCAATAGTACGATCTGCCCGGTCGGCACAATTTTCCATCCAAATCTCCCGATCCCTCCAAAATAATCATAATCACTGGGACTCCAGGATTTTTGTATTCACATTGTTTACCTGGTTCAACTGTCAAGATCATGACTTCAAATTCAGGACAAGGGGGAGTGTAACGAATGACGTCTGGATTTTCGGCTGAATAGGCCCCAGCATCGATTGTGGGCCCACCCATACTATAAGACAACATGTTCACAAGATTTTCGACGTCTTTGAATTTAGGTGTTAATCCGGCTCGGACCTGTGAAAACGAAAGAGATTGGAAACAAAAATCAATAAGTATGGCCTTGAAATAAAAATTCAGCCATGGTAGAAGGCCTTTGAGACGATATTTCGACAGAGACGTACCACGTTATCACTGCAAGCCATGCATTCAATAATTTCTCCCGCAACATAGGCATGCGGTTCATTTGCCGCCATAAAGAAAGACTCCCCTGGCGCAATGAGTAGATAATTCAAGAAGAATGGTGCCATCGCACTTGGATCTCCAGGAAATTGCTGTGCCAATCTCAGAACAGCTCGAGCACATTTTCGCTCCCTGACAAAAGGTTTTGTTGCGCATGGAATAAAATATTTGAGATATTGATCGATATTCCACATCGCTCCTCAAGAAAACAAGACAGACTTTTTTGTAAGAAGTCACGTGTACTGATGTAAACTCACCATGCTGGTTCATCATGTGGATGGATGTGAAACTTAGATTGCTCCGCCTGCAATCGCAACAAAAGTAAATTGAGTTGATCCGACGCAGTTTCGGGATCACAACTCATGAAGCTAGAAAATAATAGCTGCATGGCCTCTTTTTGCGCCTGGACATCTTGAGCCAAGAAAATTTGCAGTTTTGCTTCCTGACTAATGCAGGCAGAGAACTCGGGATGCTTCTTGATCAAAATAGAAATTTCTTCCACTCGACGAAATCCACACATGGCTTCGAACGGCGTCAAGGCGATGGCCATCTCCGGTTTGTGATTCGAATCGCCGTACTTCGATGGATTTTCTCCGTGTAGTCGCTCCGCATTTTCCTTGTCCGGATGAGCCTGAATACTGAGAGCCTTTCCCGCACTCAAGACCTTGAACAAAAATGGAAGTTCTTCGCCAATCTGGTCTTCAAGCAATTCTCCAGTCTTTAGCTTCGACGGCCCCTTGGGGTGAGTACCGATCCAGAGCTCTGCATATGGTGTATCGGGATCGACCTCATCCATCACTTTGCTTTCAAGAGCATATCGAGCCACACGAGAATCCATCCCGCGAATCCCCCACGCATAATCTTTATATACGGGAACCAAACCAACCACCGACTTTCGAGTATTGAGTTCGTCCTCCTCCACAACCGGCAATGTTCTTCCAGGGCTGCTCATGTTTTCAAACAATCAGTTTCACTGTTTTTCTCTTTTCGAAGGTACTTGATTGGATTGAGTGATGTTTAGCTTTCGTTTGTTGTCTTATGTGTTTTCGGTGACACGGTCTCGACGGTCATCGGCCGAAAACAACGTTCTTGTGGACGACAATGACGAGAATTCGAAAAATTTCGAGTTTTTTTTGCGTGGGACGGTCATTATTTCACAAAATGGTTCATACTTTTATTAGTTACAATTCATATGGTCCAAATATTGTGTCGTGCGTGACTCAAATAGCGACTCATGAGCGAAGCCGGCGCGCTCTTTTCATCGCTAAAGCGCCGGATGACCCAAATTAAATTTTCTTCGAACATTCCTCTTTTTTATTGTTTCTCGGCTTTTTCTTGGGTAGTTTCCTTGGTGACACTACGCAAGGTGGAAAAGGGTATCCTAACTCCATCGAGAACCCATTATCAACTATCAATAAGATAGGGAATTTATTCATAGCAAAGTCTGGTTGCCATCATGTCATCTACTCAAAGTAGTGGAAGCGACGAATACTCCAAGTATTCTGCCTTCGAGGATGATGCGGAAGTCTCGAACATCGATTCCGTATCGTTTGCTAGAGAAGTTGTAGCATCCCTTTCGTTGGCGGACGTCGAGCTTTTAAAAGATGACAAGTATCGTCGGGAATACAGTTGGAATGAATTCCTCTACGCACTTTCTGCTCCTATCTCGCTTGGGGCTATCGGCTGGGTTGTGTCGTCCTTCGTGGCCGTACTCCACGGGTCGAGCATTGTCGTTTACCTGAACTTTTTCATTTCCCTTTTGGTAGCACCCTACATCATCAAGGAACAAATGCCTGCACAATTATTGCCTTGTAAGTTAGAGACTATAAAAACGCAGCATATAAATCGTTCTATACGGAATATTTTTTGTCACTCACCGCTTCCCCTTTCATTTTTGAAAACAACGTTTCGTGACAATTTGAACATATACATATACATACTATCGGCAATGATTGACTATCTATCGCATCATAGCTGTCCGAGCAAAATTCGACGAGGTTCGTACTGAAGCAACCAAGCTTCAAGTTAGAAACGACCAACTCAAAGGCACTGTTAGTAGAATGCAGCGACAAGACTACAGGTGAGTTCTCGATTCTGTTTTCATCAGAATTCAATCTATAATCAAACACCAACATATCTGACAACATCATCTCTATTTTTTTCTTTTCTCTTTAGACTCACTGCTGTTGAAGAGCGTTTTGAAGATGTCTGCCGCCGTAACGACAAGGATATCACGAAGATGAAACAATTGGCCAGAAAGAATGCTTCTCTCAAACAGAAAGTCAAGGTTCAACTTGCTGCAAAGAACCTCGAAGAGTTGCTTACCCGTATGCTCTCGGTAGAAGTCGATTCGGAACACCGCATCAGCGAGAAGAAAATTAATGAAGTTGTCATGCTCATGAAAGAATTCTCTGGAAAAACGACTTTTGGAGCAATCGACAACGAAGTAATTCACAATGCTGTTGTGACTTCTCTCGGAAAGAATATTGAAGTCAATGTCGTTGATAACCACCATAGCACAGCAGAAGGTCGCGAGATGCCTGAGGAGGAACCAAAGATGAACATCGTCCATATCCCCACATACCCCAGCCATGAAGGAGAACCTAACCCTGAAGAAGCAGTCGCCGTATCGAAGAGGTATGAAAACGCTATGAATATGCAGCTAGAACCAAGTGGCCATACAAGAACAAGTGTGAGCAGTGGAACATCGGGTAAACCAATTGATATTGAGAAACTTGTATCCCGCAACCAACAAGTGGCTGAATAAACGCACTCAAATATGCGATCGGAGGAAGGGCAGGGATACTGAATCATGAAGTTTTTATTGCGATTGAGAATTCATATAACAAGTTGCAAAC
>JACLAC010019053.1_pt1 | contig 17024 bp, 12 predicted proteins | sample 8027881 | NCBI WGS metagenome assembly JACLAC01 (sample SAMN15725517, study PRJNA655200) | protist metagenome | isolation source: fluorescence activated cell sorting (FACS) single amplified genomes of... | place: Spain: Blaines Bay Microbial Observatory, Mediterranean Sea | collected 2016-01-19
ATCCTGTAAGACGCCGTGTGCATGCGTGCAACGTATGAGTAAGTGCCTCGTGAAATGAATGGTGCTTTGCGCAATAGTAGGTGAGGTGTTGCGTGCTCAAGTATCTCAAGTAGCGTCCAAGGGCTCTTTGCGTTGTTGCCATGCGTGTTGCGATGGTTTCATCTGCACCCTCGATGGGATGCTTGCACGCGTCGTTTTATGTGAGGGTCGCGCACTGACGCCGTCGAGGTGGGTGTGCGTTGTGACGACGTGCGGTGTCACATGCTTGTAGTTGCGTTATGCAGTAGTCCGATCGGCCAGTAGCCCGGACTGAGTAGGTACGTGTTGTTGCCGCCCGGTATCAATGTCGAGGTGGGTGCGCATGTGTGATGCCGTGGCGCTTGTAGTGTTAGGGTGTGGGCCTGTGCAATGTTTCCAATTGACCTGCTCTGCGACGCGTACGGTATGGTGACGCCCGGGAGTCAGAATCATCTTCTGATTAGACATCCCGATTTGCGTGTTGACTGCAACGTCGAAAGTCCTCAAAAAAAGTGTTCATTTTTGAGCCGCTCAACGGTCTAAAATCCAGATGATGAAAGCGTGACGACCATGCGTCAAACAAAGGATCACGCGCTACACAAAGGGCTCGCTGGCACAACTCTCAGCCATTGGTTTGACGCTCAACTACACGGCGTAGACGGTGCGACACTTGCGTTGTCAGAGGATCAAGTTTGATCAAACTTGTTGATCTTTTGAGTAGCTCGGGCCTCACAAGTGGATCAAGGGGTCAGATTTATCCGATATATCGGATAAGTTATCCGATATATCCGACCCCCGATATCGGATCTGACACACTATCCGATAAGTGCCAGAATCCGATCTGGGTGCACATCCGTTAAAGGGCATATGAACTTTTTATCGGCTTATCGTCTTATCGCCTCAAAACACATCCCTATAATTGTCAGAACATATCTAATTGTCACAGCTCGGAGTGACTCTCAGTCAAACTTCGCACGCGCGTGAAATGTATTGAAAGGCGAATACAAAGTGACGTGATGAGCGCTGTCTGTTTGCGTTCCTCAAAAGGGGGGTTATGACTCCCTGCGAAGTTCTACACGTGCGTGAGGCGCAAATTTTGTAGCGCCACTATTAATTTGATTCAAACTGAAAAGAAACAGGAGGAGGCTTTTGACGCGCAAACGGAGGTTGACAATACGCCAGACTGTCAACCCCCGGCCGTCAAGGGAGATTTACCTTGACGCGAATCATGAAGTCGCATTTGATTTCTCCTGTTGAAACTCAGTATAGTATGGGGATTCTGATGACATGCGTTTTCCCTTTCCTGCTCTGGAGTCTTGCAACCAACGTTAGCTGATGTGAGAAGAGCTTTCCAACTATGTTTAAATTCGGTAAGTTTCAGTTCTAGTTTTTTTCAGTAAGTTTCAGTTTCTGTTTGCACTGGAATTTGTGTTTCTGTCAATTCGAGGTAACCTCACTCAGCTCACTCACTCAGTGAGTGTGCTTACCTCGTGAGCTTACCTCGAATTGACAGAATTCTGCTCGGTAATGTCATGACAATACCCGGTAAAGCAACGAAAACGCCATAATACCGGGTATTTGGCGTTACCGGGTAATCAACGATTACCGGATAATGTCAGTTACCCGGTAATCGCCGGTCCGGTAACCCGGTAACTACCGGGCGTTTATCCGATAACGCACGGCCGGAGATCATACGGCAAGTTGTAGCTCTCTTCGCGTCTTTTCTGACGCATGAAGTCCGCCATGAATTCGTGCTTTGATGTCGTTGCAACGCCCATTGATTGAGTGATTGCGCGTCGACAACGAAATGAATGATGACGAATCCTTCCCTTCGTTCTTCGTTCGAACTTCGTTCTGCGTCCGAAACTATTCGTTCGACAACGATCGGACCGAAGGGAAAAGCCAGGAACGATCGTTCCGCACAGAACGATTCGTTGCAGAACGATCGCCCCAGACAACCTGAGGCCCATACAAGCACCAACACGACGCCACGTGACAATACAAACAACAACATGGAGCGTCAACGACGCGGCCACACAGGCAATCACATGAGAGCACACGCACTCATGCGATAACACTCACGCAACAACCCTGCCCAAACATGGATGAGCGCTTCGATGGTCACGACATTGGATGAGCGCTTCGATGATCGCGCACCATCTCTGCGGGCGTGATGCTCGGTGGCCCAAACCGAACGTGGGCGGCGCGAAATGAGCGTATTGCGGATCAACAATGCGCGTGTCTGGCTGGCACGCGATGACGGATCAACAATCAACGCGCATGTCTACCTTAATTGTCAGACTGCGCAACGCGCAACCATGGGCACGACGAAGATATGAAGCAAAACACTGTTTCAGACGCTAGAAATGCCGGACTCATTCGTGAAAAAAGTGTGCGAGGGCACCTAAACGATCTCAGCTGACGCGTTAACGGGTATTCAGCCGGCAATTACCGGGTACCGGATCGGGGATTACCGGGTAACTGACATTACCCGGTAATCGCATGTACCCGGTAACGTCGAATTACCCGGTAACGCGGTTACCGTCGATGCAAGTTTGAGCATGTTATCGGGTCTTTCGATCCGTTACCCGGTACGAATGACATCCGTTACCCGGTACTAAGCTGCAACTCTGCGTAAAAAAAATTTTTTGACACAGGAGTCCAACTCCTATTATAACATTAGGACACATCACACATGTCAGGCGTTTGAATCACACACGGGGGTTGACAGTCTGGCGTTTGAATCAGATTTAGTGGCTTTCTTTTTCAGTTGACAAATTAGTGTGGGTTGAGTTTTGCGAAGACCCCCCTTTGATATCTCGCCTTGGAGAAGTCGCCCTGCCCGGCACTGACTTATTGTCTCGAGCGCAACCAGAGAGCATGTTGCGCAATGTCGAAGGTGACACCCTTTAGCAGAAACAAAGACAGTTAGAGAACATCGACAGACCAATTTTTCAGATTTTCCTTTGAAGATGAAAAAGAACCTCACCCGGCGATCAGAATTTTGACCCGGGGGGAGGGGGTTTATTTTAAAAAATAATTATTTCAGTTTCGACGAGCCTACTGCTTCGCCGTGTCCATGCACTCCACATTTGCGAACTGCTTTTTCACCCTAACCATTTTCGGCATGCACATCTGCACTACCGCCCTCGAGAGTACCTTCACTGCACAATATGGCTGCAAATGATAAACCGTGACCCGTGAACAAATTCTACATCAGTGCAACGAGCATGATATCCGTCACGCGGCAGTTTAGAAATCACCGTTAGACCGGTGCTTTCCATACTCTACATTTTGAGAAAACATATTTTTTGAAATCAAAAATACTCATCGCACTGAGCCGTCGTTCCGATCTTCTTGAAAGCCTCTCGCTCTGCTGTGTGTTGCGACTGCAAAATTTTCGTGCAATGCACAAGTGTCATCACTCGTTCGCGCAAGCTTTATGTCAAACTCACAGGCAGTGCGATGTGAACGATCGCTTCACGTGGACATGTCGGAGTGACCTCACCGCATCACATCAGGCACGAATCTTAATTTAAGCCCACACTTTCATCCTCGAAATTCATACGGGCTGTTTGGCTGCACCATAGCACCAGAAAATGAAATTCTACCGAGTAAGGGATTTCTGGCACGAGCATGTTCGATCGACCGCTCACTTGCAGCGGGTTCGTCGTTGAAGCGCCCACCTCCCGATCTCCATCACCTTTCACATGATGTTTTTCGCCACATTTGCTATGGTCGGCGAAAACCCGTTTCGACTCATAGCACGTCAAATTCACACCTCCGCCCTGCTGCAATGCAGTGCAATAGTGCTTGGTAGAGCCATCGAGAAATCAGTGTAGAAAAAAGAACATGAATATAGACCATCGGTTTCCTGGCGTGCTCTGCGTCGCTTCAAAGAATGCCTGCTCCGCTTCGAAGCTGAGTGTTGCTGCCTGTTTCGACCCGCACGCTGCCGCTCTTCTACAAGCGAACCGACAGCTAAAAGTTTTTTTTTTTTCAAAATATGATCTGCTCATCGCACTGAGCGGCTTCATTTCGGAATTTCAATTGACTGATCAGTAATACAGAGTCTTATGAGCATCAGACTCACTGTGTGAACACATCGCCTTCATGTTCTTCCGTCTGTTCCCTGCACTGTACTGACACTTCACACACCTACGACTTAACTTCTTCGCACTGCATGAGTTCGCTTACCATGACGCTGCGACGCCACCAACTCGCTTAGACTCTGGCTGTCAAAAAGGCCGTTCGAGAAGTCGCGTGACGCATGCATACTCGAGGATGATGTCAGCGACCCAACTCCCATCGAGGCTGCGATTTTTCTTTACCATTATCACTTCTACTCCCCGTCATGTGAGCATTACCATTATGCGCCGGCCATACGATTCTCAAAAATCAACAGCCATGAATTTCATAGAAGACCACGGTCTTGCCACCATCCACGCTCACAGTGATATCACGGTTTATGACACACTAACACGAAGGAGGGGAAAAAATATCAGTCAAGTTTATACGCAAAGAGGCCTCCGATGCCGTGATAAGCACACTGCAAAGAACTACAGCGCACTGCAACATACCGCCTGACACCCGTCCAAAGTCACTGCGTCGTAGCATGTTTGGCCTCCTGGCAAGCATCGCCATCATAACTTCCAGCAGCAGCAACAACATGATTTCAGACTTCGCAGCTAGTACGTTCGATCCCCCGATTGTAGACCCCTTGCGTCTCTAATACTGAACTGAGTGGTCATGCGGACGTTTCTCATTCAACTCTAAACCACGATATCAATCTGAAACCAACTTGGCACAATCTCTCGCAGAATCTCTCCTACGATATTACTCGTTGTTACAACTTACTCGCATCTATGCCTCCGCTCTGTCCGCCTGCTCCAAGTACACAGGAAATTATATACTAGCCGAACACGCGCATTTTTTCACTCCTTTTTAAGAGCGAAACTCCACAAATTTTCAGCAGCGGAACACTGGCTGATATGCTAGCTTTTGTGTCCTACTGCGTTGGAGGCGACCGACCCGACGAAACCCCACGACGAATTCGATGTTCTTTTCTGCGATACATCCTAATCGGGCCTCTCGCCACCGGCGACCCGTCACCCTGCCGCCTCCGCAACATACTGGGAACTGTATACAACCGACTCTCAGGCAATGCTGCAACCACTCCACATCGGAAGTACCGTCATAAACATGCACCCACAACGGATGGGCATGCAAACGCCGTGACAAACACATGCGAATACACAACGGGGAATCAAGGCCCTGCCGACGACATGAATTATGAAACATGAAGATTAATACAAGAATGGTGTGGGCATGAAAGAGACATCGACAGGCTGACTGAAGGCAACAGCATGCCGAAACAGTCTGACTGAAGGGCAAACGGGTATGCATCGCGACCTCACGATCACACAGTAGAACGATAGGCTGGTGTGCCATCCGTGTTCCTCATCATCTTCACCGCCCATCCCCAACGCCGATCCCCCCTTCGTGGGCTGGCAAGTGGCAACGACAACGAATGGACTTATATAATCGCATACTGATCCGAACAAAACTACTGCTGGAGTGCTCACAGGCCCATCAGTCCGTCAGTCAGTAATCAGGGCCGGGCTGAATCGGCGACAGTTGCTATGGTCTGACGACGACGGGTTCCAGTTGTGGCCCTCGAAGAACGTGTCGCAATTTCTGTAAAGGCAGGCTCCCCCTCGCCGGTGTGACAATCGGTAGGCGAGCTCTTTCGCGAGATGTCCAGCTCGGCGCCTTTCCGCAAAGCCTTTTGCGACATTTTTTTCTATGAGCGATGTCAGCGTACAGGGTGATGGCACGATGTCAGCGTGCGAGGACTCGAGTGCCAGTATGTGTGCCATGGCATTCTCGAGTGTGTTTATTATTTACGTTTCGAGTTTCAACAGACTTTCAGCAGGCAGCGCCGAAGGTGAGCCGGCGATATGACTAATCACACTGTAACAATACATGTTGAAAGGCATCTATCACAGGCGAGCCTAGAAAAAATTCAGCCCTGACTCAACCAAACACATGCTGTTTTTGTAATATGCTGTTGGGTGCTATCCGCCTACCTCTTCGTATGAGTTCTCTTCATTCTCGCTGGTCGGAGAGCCTTCTTCCGCGCCCGTCAGGCTGAAAACTTGTGGACAGTTTAGGGCGTTACTCATGCTCGCTGGCCCAACCATTTCCATCGGCATTCCATCTACTGCCTGCGCGGCGCCGTACAAGATCACTGACGCTTCATCTTCGTCGTCGACCATGCAGCCATGCTCGTCGCTGATCTCCGCCTGCACCCTGGAACGACGAAAGAGAAAACTGAGCTGGCCATCTCAGGTCCATAGTTGAAACAAGAGTGTCTTCATAACAATCTGACCAAGTATCTGTATCGCCACAAACGTCCACGCCACTGGTGTGCCATACCAAGAGCGTGTTAGCAACTGTGATACTGCCTAAAGCAAATGTCCTGGCCCTCGAGAACATCTTCTGATGTTTGACCCACAGATAGTGCAGTAACCATCAGTACTCAGCTTAGTTCAGAAACCATAGGCACTCAGCAAATCACCATCAATACCCAGTGCGCAGGAAGAATCATTATGGGCTGAATCATACCCTTTCAGGGTGCTGTCGTCTGCCACAAATTGCCCTGCCGCCCAACGCAAACCGTGACCCAAGGCAATCATGTTCTCGATCGACCTGATGTGAGCCCGGTCGTACATCATGCTTGGTCTACAAAAAACTAAACATGCTATGGAAAAAAAATGTGTTCAGATGAATAACAATGTCGAACAAACTATGCACAGGATGTCAGAAGCAACACGGCGCGTCAGTATATTGGATGAGAAGCATCGCGTCACCACTTTTGAGTGCATTCTATGCGCAGTGAAAATTGCCCCACATAGCAGACTGCTCAGAAACTCTCTACCCGCAACACCGGCACAAAGAAACCAGATTCGCGCCACGGTTTCTCGCAAAGGTCCTCGACGTTTGACTGTGCGAGAGTGAGGGACATGAAAATGTAGAAACGTGAACCACTTTGATGCCTCCTGTATTGCTGCGGAGCCGCGACGTATTGATCGTGAGAGTGAAAATCAATTAAAATGGTCCGTGCAGCAGGAGGGATGTCCTCCACTCGACCCACTACAATGCTGCTACCGACCCCCTAATAACGTTCCGCACTGCTTCGATCACGCATGCGTCCACACATCGCACCATCCCTTCTGCTAGTTTGCCGCCCACGCGACGCAAATAACACTCAAGAGAGCCATGTATTGTACCAGAAGTGCGTCCAGGTCTCTGCGGCGTCCATTTCGCAGTCACGAATGACGAAGTAGAAATACAAACTCCACGCCACGCCCACGACCAAGCCGAAAAATCCCGCCCAGGAAAGGAACCACGCAAAGATCGACCGCTGTAGTTTCGCGTGTCGTTCATTCACGTCTCTTCGACGATCAACACCGTTGCCACCAGTATGCAACAGCTCTGTTCACTTTTTCCTGCATGGGCATTGATGCATGCACAGTCGTGATAGTAACTTACTACCCATCACTATGAGCACTGCAAAGGCCGGATGGCCAGAGCATGCTGTGCTGCGCATGAAATATTTCTAGATACCAACACGTCCCAGATGACTTGGAAGAAGAAAGCGGTAACGCCCTGCAGCAACGATACACAGAACCGACCAACTTGATAGATCGCGCCCCTCAGAGTGATCCGTAATGTTTCCCATCGATTCGTGCCATCTAAACTGAATGCGGTGACACTGTTTCTGTATGTTCACGCATCAGCCACGTTGTTCGTCGACGCGGCGACAACGACTGTTGCAATGACTGACTGTGTGTCACACAAACGAATGAAAACTTAAACGGCTCGCAGCAGGCCGGCAAGGACCGCCCTGGCTGAATTGTGGCAAAAAAATCAACCTGCGCCAATCCCAATAGCAGCCAAGCCAGTAGCCGAAGGGATACCAAGCGAAATTTTGCACCGTCACAGAGTCATCGGCAAATCGACTCTGCAGCACCGTCAGAATGTCCTTAGAATAATGAGATCTTACTCTACGACAATGAAAACAGAGACTACATTGATTCTTCCTTGTCATTCCCACTCTAGCCACAGTTCTCTTCAAGTTTGCTTCAATGAACACAACCTGAATTGAATATTGATTCTGTCTGCCAGGCAAAACCACATTGTCATTGTAGAATTCCACTGAAGCAATGACTACCTGAATCACAGCCTGAACTTCTTCCGGGTCTGCGTCGCTGCCACACGATGATTGCCCCACGGCTGAGTCTAGTTGGTCACAATCAGATGACGCGGAGGAGCTGGCAGAAAACACCCGCTTCTGCAGGCTGTGGGCCAGCGAACGCGCTGTGCTTTGTTCCTCCAGCCGGTGCTGCTCCAGCAAACGCTCCGCAAGGCGCTGCATCACCGGCGACGCAAAATCTTCCCTCAGCCCATACTGCCAACGTACGTATCCCAGCTGCGCCCGATTCACCCAGTGAAAGTAGCTCGCCAAGGCAAACATCGTGAGAAGAAACGCAGACACAACCAGCAACAGCACATCAACGGCTTCTAGGCGTACGCGTAGACCAGCAGTTGCACTGTGTGACTGCTGTTGGGGGAAGAATGCTGCCCACAACCTACTCATGTTTCGAGTTGTAGAACGGTTCGGCGATATGGCGTCGGAAGTTCGCTTGGAAGCATAGTCGTCGCCCAGGACCGCCTCCAACTGTGCAACACGTTCAAGAAGTGCTTCGATCGTATTCTTTTCTGCTGCGGTGCTTTCATATTTATCTTCAACGCCCTCATCGAGCGAGCCATCGTGCCCAGGAAAAATCAACGCCGCGCCAGCAACTATGTCGCGATCTGCCAGGGGAAAATTACGCGACTCAGAATTACAACGCGACTCAGAATTACACGCTACAGCCTTGAGTGCTGCTGACGGATATTTGCTGCTCTGGTTGCCCTCTTCGTTCACACTGAACGACGAAGCCTTGATGACCTCATCCGCCCCCTTAGCGCCCCGCCCGCCGAATCCTCCTGGTCCCCTAGCAAAGGCCACGTCCTCGTCCGGGATGCTATATTGCTCCGGCATGCTGTATTGCGGCGCGCACGGAGCCAGGGCAATGCCTGCGACGACGGACCAGAAGAATTAGATCAGGTAGGTCTAAGAAATGCTATCAGTCGTCTAACACCACCTTTCGCCTGACCTGCTTATCTGATCAGCACCACCGGTATCATCACCATTTTGCTTCCTCGCTACTATGCAAGTTTCTCCAAGAGTGTAGATTGAAAAGCTTCAGATACTCTCCGTCGAATGGATGTAGTAGACGCTCAGGGCCCACTTACCATTCCAAATCCCCCCTCGACGGGTAAGAAATTGCAAGAGAACCGTTTTGTAGACCATCTCGCCATGCTCATCTCTGCATGCCAGATCAGAATCTGCGAATGCTCTTTGCTACTCCAATCCGCCGGCTCTTCTTTCCCGCCGCTCGCTCCCTGCTCTTGTTGTTATCACATAGTAGTTCCTGCATTTCTCGTCTTCGTTTCTTCGGCATATACTGGACGACTCTACGGTTTCTGTCGACGTTCCACAATCTTCTCGTTTCACCAGTGCGTTGTGCGTTTCGAACACTGTAGTTGTTACGCTAGTCTGACCTTGATCAACGGAGTGTCTTTATGCTGATTTTCTTCGAGTCAATCGTGTTCGAGTCCCCGAACACGTGAGCGTCTTACTATTCTACTTTAGTGAGCATTTTCGCAGGAGTACAATGTGTGAGCGTCTCTGAATTCAAGCATACTGTGTTGCAGGGAGTTTCTGCTGCATGTGTCATGTGAGACCTGCAAACTCACGTACAGGTTTAAAGCCAGCGCCGTTCAAAACACGTTAAAAACCGCGATCACACACACGCCGACACTGAAACGGCACAGAAGTAGAAATCGGTGCCAGAAGACAGACAACATCCAGCAGGCTCTAGCTTTGTTCTCAACTTTTATCATCGTTGTCGCCGGCTCGCGACTTCATCCGCGTTTTCGCTGCCCGATGTTTATGTTTTCCCTGCGCACAACACCTCCTCGGACCTCGCCAGGCGGTGGCTCCACGCTCTTCTCTGCGACTATTTCTTGCCCCCGCTTTCCCCCGAAGCCTGCCCTATACGCTGCATGCGCGCCTATTCGTCACATTGTTGGGCATGCACTCGAGAGCAGAAAATTTTCCTTGGGATCGGTAAGCTAGAGTATGGTTCGTCATGAGAAGTCAGTCCGAACGGGACCTGTGTTCTCATCGGCTACGAATCTAGCAGAATCATGATGTGAGAGAGCAAAACATGCGAAGTTGTAGCTCTAGAGCACGGGAAATCAAGTCCGAAAGGCCTGAAGATCAAAGATCGCGAGTCTTTTTCCCGTGTGGAAGCCAACGGCTGACTACCACAGAACAGCATGATCTGAACCAGAGTCCGTAGAACCGCCGGCCGAAGCCTGGGAGAAAAAACAGATCACTACGCAGCATTTTAGGACAACGCCGAAACCAACGAACCGAAGTTCCACCTGCTCCCAACTCAGGTGTATGTAGTGATCCGGGGTAGTAGCCGACGAGCTTGTGCGAGCCTGTCTTTGATCGACTGGCCTTCCATGAATTGTTTCGTGAGCGCAGCTGACACCGCATGCGAAGCAGGTGTGTTGTAACCGAGTGTTTCTGTCGTGCTCGCTGAAGAATCTGCGAAGTGCATGTAGAGACGAATCAGATGTCCGCCGGCCGCTGCTTTATCGTGTTGGTGTGTCGATCGTCACCTGCAGCTTGTGCCACGCGGAGTGTGGCTATGCACGAAGGAACTGGGGCGCGCTCTTCGTCACATTGTTGGGCATGCACTCGAGAGCAGAAAATTTGGACATTGTTGGGCATGCACTCATATCATAAAATTGGCGCGTATCGAATCAGACAATTGGCGCGTATCGAATCATATAAAAAGCTGTCGAATCATAAAATTGGCGCGTATCAAATGCCAGTGTACAAAAGCTTTCGAATCTTGAAATTGGTGCAAAAGCTTTCGAATCTTTATTCACGCGTATCAATGCTAAGCATCAGTATCCACTCACCGCGTGGCGCTCCGCCCGTGCGTTGCGTGGAACCCCTGCAGCGCCGGCCTCCGTTACCACCGATGCGGCACCTGCACTTCCGCCACGCCTACCCCCGTACGTAGGAACACTTCCAATCGCAGACACTGTGCCTCGTGCTCGTCCCGGGTGGCCCGATGTTCCTGTCCGAGTCCGTCGTTGTTTCGGACGGAGAACAACTAAATCCTCGTTTTGCTCTCTTCCCTCACTTCTTACGCTTGACATACTGAGAGTGCTAGACAGTACTCGCGTCACCATGAACACAGCTAATTCTGAAAAAAATTTGTTGCTCTTCTGGAAAAATGAGAACTTAGTAGGCAACAAATGAGAGTTGTAGTATTTTGCAAGCTACATGATCGAGTCCAGAGGGAGTTTTTTCCAATCACTACATACCACCAGCCATCGCCGCTGCTGCCACATCAGTCGCCCCACTGCCGCCGCGACCACTCGTGCCTGCCGTTGCCACTACTCCGTGAGTAGCCACGTCAATACCGCGTTTCGCGAGCGTCTGGATCTGCGAAAGCATATCCAACGACTCGAATTTGTCCGCGATGTCAGCCATCTTCGTCGCGCCCGATTGGTAGCCCACTGCTCTCGACGACGATGCTGATGATGATGACGCCAACGCAGAGGATGCCAGAGCGCTGCCACCTTTGCGCCCCCGGGAGGATGGATTGTACGCGTAGTTGCAGAGCGGCAACGGTTCCTGCGACTGATGCTGTCGGCGCTGCGGCGGCGGCTCGTAGGGCGCGCTTCCGCGTTTCTTTGAGCTCGCAACCGGTTGGTACGCGTAATTACACAACGGCAACGGTGCGCCCTGATGTCCTCCGCCACATGCACGCGCTAGCGCCTGCGCGCGCATCTGCTTCGCCATCTCTTGTTGCCTAGTAGTGTACAGATGATATTCGTTGCAAGTACACGCGTCTATCACGAACTCACACCCGATGGATATCCACCTCACCCCCTGTGACCACTCCGTTACTTGCTGACCTACCGACAATACACTGATCACACGCAGTAGTCAATGTCGCAGTTTCTGCTATAACAGTTTCTGTTTCACCTGTCGCTACATCCTGCGACACTATCCCAAGAAGACGATGGGTGCCCAACATGATTGTCAACACCACGACTATAAGAAAGCTCGAAAGAACCGCGTCATGATTAACAATCGAAGGCATGCTCACAGTTGCAGAAATTGTGATGCCGCACGGGACTCTGCCCACCGACGCTGCAGGTGCATCCGACGTCATGGAACCGCTGCTATGCGGTGAGAGCAACGTGCCCCGCGTGAGTTACGTTACAATCATCGTCATGTGGCGTCGCGCCTTTGTTGCTATGCGATACGAGGAACGCTTCATGCGCATAATAATGCGTGACATCGTGGCACCGCTGCTATGCGACGCGAGCAACGTGCCACGCACGAACTACGTCCGAAATCATTGCCATGTGACGTCGTGAAACCGCTGCAGCGAGTGCTATGTGGCGCAGGCAGTGTGCCATTCGTGAATTACGCTCGGCGTCACTGCAGTCGTATGTGACGCTGTGGCACCGATGCTACGCGGTGGGCACAGCCAATGTGCCATGCGAGATTTAGTATCGGCGTCACTGCTGTGCGTCGTCGTGATGCCTATGCTATGCGGCGCGTACAACGCGCCATGCGCGAGTTATGCTCGACGGCACTGCTATGTGGCGTCGTGGCCACGCTGCGATACGGCGCGAGCAGTGTAACGATGACTTAGTGTCAGCGCCGCGCTTGCTAGAATGGGCAGACCCATGTCTGCATGGTACGTGCGTCTTGAACAGCTGTCTGAAGCCTGCGAGCCATTGATCACAAGACACAGCCATCCGAAATGGCATGCGATTGTTGACTTTGGGGGGGCATGCTAAATGCCCCTTCGTACGTTGGGATTGAGCAGATTCATTGCGTGTTCGACTCAGACATGAGACCCTGATTATACGGTAATCAGACGACGAAGGTTCGTCTCATCTCTCAACCTTTTGGCGGATCCGTTTTCCAACAGTACAACACAGTGTCCGGCTCAACCGTCGACTCAGGTTTGACGTCGTGGCTGTCGACGCACGTCACACATTTCGCGCAACAGCATGTTGGCACTCACGCGGAGGGGCAATGCCACCATAGCAAATAGAGCGACCGTTTCACGTGCGTCAGACATGGCTGCCTGCCGAGAGTTGTGCGACCCCGTGATGGGCGCTGACAGTCATAACTCGTGATAATTAACTCATAATACTTCAGCAACTCGTTTTGCACGGATCCCACCGGGTTCTGCAAAGGTACAGGTGCATGAGCGCCACCGTTGTGCTTCTGCCGCGGTGCCCGTGGCACATCCGTTGCGCTGCCCGTGGCACGCTCGTGGATACCCCCAGGTGTGACACCCGTACTAGTGTCTAGCGAGTCGCCCATGTAGCTAGCCCCGCCGGTGAGTGGATTGTAAAACGCTGTCTTCGATGGGGGTGCTGGTCTCTGAACTGCGCCAGGCACGATCATATCCTATATTAAGCGAAATTACAGATACATGCTAGTGCCGGCTCAAAGCCAGTGCAAGACATTATCAGTGGAAATTACACGCACTCACCTCATTCATGCATCCATTTTATCACTGGCACCGTGGCGTGCGCAAGCCGAGTCGGGGCCGGGCAGGCATGCGTCCTGTTGCCTCACAACAACAACGAGACTATTCTGCCACTTTTTCTGCCACTTTCACTTCACCGATGCCACTAGTTATAGCGCATGGCCCAACCAATGCAGCACGAGTCACACGCATTCGCGAGAAAAGAGCCCATCGGCATGATGACACATGCTGCACCGATGCCACTGGTATGGTCAGCTCAGAAGATGATCGAGTATTTGCCACGGGCAGCGTAACTTACATTAACTTAAAGTACGTCGCTATCAAGCTCGCTGGTGACTACCACTTCGTCTGAACTTTCTTGGGAAAAATCGCCTCTCTTCCTACGACGCGCGCGCCTCGCCATCTCTTCGGCCTTTTTCGAAGGCCACCGCGCTTTCCCTTTCGCCTTCGCTTTTCCCTTCGCTTTAGCGGTGGGTATGGCACCGCCAGTGTACAACTCGATCGCCATCGCGGCTGGGTCTCGCTTCGGTACAGGATGACGCCGCGGCTTCGCCGGCCCTGGCGGTCGGCCCCTCCTCGTCAACATTTTTTCACTCACCCGCCGGCCATGACGCGCGAAATTCTCTTGCTATTAAGAGTCCCAGATTTCTAGACATCTACCATGACGCAACAACTGCCAGCCCCACACAATTGGCACATGTGACGCAGCTATGACACATGCTATGGCAAAGTATCAAGTGCCAATTAATTCTTAGATGGAACACACTGCATTATTGTACGTTATAATGCAAGTGCAGCTTGTACCTTCCTCGTGGTGCCGGTTGTCCTACCTGCCCCGCGGCGCCGCCTGCGTTCAGGCCGGATGCGGTGGTGGCACCAAAGCCCCCACCACCCAGCACAGGTCCACCACCTCCCACGGTCTTCTGAAGATCTCTGTGTGGCGCCGATGCTTTGTGGTGCTGGTTCTGGTGCAAGTGCAACAACGGCGGGGGGCGGGGGGGCGGTGCGAGCTTCACCTTACCCGACCTGGCCGCCTTTGCGGCGTAGCGTCGCTCCCGCCGCAAATCTCGGATGCGTTGCCGCTGCCGCAACAGCTTGCGACCCAGCGCGATTTGCAGCTTCGCTTTCTCGTACTCATACTTGAAATCATCCGCTGCGTCGAAACCTTCTGTCGTCGCGCTACTGTTGCTGTGCATACTGGAATGTTTCCTCTGCTTCTTATGATACGCTTCCGCAGCGAGCTCTAAAGCCAGCTCCTGCGCATCACATTGTGACTGCGTCGTTTTCCGTGCTAACCGCACCAGCTGCAACGCCTAATTGCAAACATGCGACATGCTAAAACGCACACAACGACTCCCAGTTGCCCGCAATCTCGCACATTGGGCACGCAATTCTAAAACTGCACATCCCATAATACAAACACCTCTACTGCAACCCTGCGCCACTTCTGCTCCCATCATCAGACTCGCCTATCCGGCATGATGCAATGACAATATCACAACATCAACAACGCCAACTGCCATCATACTGGGCAACAGTGAATCGAAAAATGGAAAAAAAGCAGTGCTCAAGTGCCGAGCCCCAGTCCCATACTGGATGGATGGATGAACCACTGCACTGAAATGCCTGGGTTAGCAGCTCACTCTCCCTTTTTTCTCAAGTGTGCACACTCGAAAGACCTTCTCTACTCGACGATGGCTCGACAAGCTCAACTATGATTCATCCTTGACATGATATCGTGCTAGAGCGAGTACACGTAAAAATGCAGCCAATGAATTAGACCTTGAAGTGACGGTGCTTTTCAGTCGCGAGGACCTCAGGGTTTACGAAACCGGCGGGGTCTGGCATGAACGTCCGCGCCACGCGCTCGTCTGCTGACATCGGAGGCAACTCCTACAATATTTTCATAGCCATAGTATGAGTATCCTCGCTCTGCTGCTCACGCTGTGACATGCTTTCGATCACTTTCTCATGCCCGAGTCCTTGCCATTGCTTCACAACATTTAGATACATTTTTCCACCAGGCATTGGACAACGGTCACATCAAGATGTACTTACTACCTTCTTTGACGCCGATGGTCATGCCCTCTGTCATTCAACATTTTCTATGAACTCAGCTTCAATGTTCCTTTTTTTTCACTGCGGCGCTGCCAACGAGCACGAAATTAACAACGCAATACACAGCATTGCTTCGACACTAGCATTGCTCATGCCACTAGCAATGGAAGGCAGTGCCTGTATATGCCCGTGGCCGTATGATACCGGCACGTGGCCAGCCGAGGGTTGCTGGCGGGCCGACTGGGAAGGATATGATGGCAATTGTTTGGTGCTGGTCTTGTTCGCGTATTGCATTTCCTCCCATTTGTCTTTCGCTCGGACCGCCATGCGTTGGCATTTTTTCTTCGCGCTGTGCTCCGCGCGCACCATATCTTGACGCTTCCGGTACGCCTGGCGCTCTTGTTTCTCCAGCCACGACTCGAAGCAACGCTCGATGCAGCTCAGGTGCCGCCACGTGAACTCGACGCCGAGGGGATAGAACACTTGATGGTCGAAGAAATTGGCGCAGTCCAGGATCGTGATCTCACCCGCCGTCTGAATCAGAAACTCGAAGGTCTGATCGGCGATCAGCTTCTCTAATATTAAATCGCCCTGCTCGTGGGGGTCAGAAAGCGTATGCGAGCTACCAAACCGAGGGTGCGGATGCAAAGGTTTGTACCGCTTCCTCCGCTGCCTGTTACTACGCCACTGCAGTGGCTGTGACGACTGTTTCCGCCATGTCGCCTGTTTCCGCCGGCTCTCTGTGCGCCCTGGCATGGCGAGCGTATCCACCGCCTGCTCTTCTGCATCCTCCGCCTCTTTGTTGTTTAAGTCACCATGCACCGGCACCGGCTCCGGGGTGTCGTGGCTCCTCGGGTTCTCATAAACTTTTTCCGTCATTCGCAAGGAGCCGCTGCCAACATGTCATTCGCTACTACAGTACTCTTCCCATCATCTTCCGACCACGGTGCATATACTTCAGAGTTATTATTGCATGTAGGCGTGCAGTACATCATTGCCGCATCTCACCACTTGCCAGCACAGAGGTTTTTCATACAGACGATTTTTTCAGTCGGCCTTGCGGGCAATAATTATGCCACACGCACACAACGTGGCTGATTTTTTCTCTCACTCATGCAGCTCAAGAACTCCATGGCGTTGTCGTAATAGTGACACGCCATTGACACGCACACGCGATTTTTTTGTCGGCACGCTCAGCCACAACATGATTCATACCTGATCATGTTGTGT
>JACLAC010014318.1_pt1 | contig 17007 bp, 13 predicted proteins | sample 8027881 | NCBI WGS metagenome assembly JACLAC01 (sample SAMN15725517, study PRJNA655200) | protist metagenome | isolation source: fluorescence activated cell sorting (FACS) single amplified genomes of... | place: Spain: Blaines Bay Microbial Observatory, Mediterranean Sea | collected 2016-01-19
ATGAAAATTTAGTTGTCTTATAATGATAATTTCAAAATGATAAACTCTGAATATTTAAATAACCTGAATAAAGCACAAAAAGAAGCAGTATTACATCTTAATGGTCCATTATTAATAGTTGCTGGAGCTGGATCTGGAAAAACTAAAGTTTTAACCTCTAGAATAGCTCATATTATTAAGGCTAAGAAAGCATTTCCTAATCAAATACTATCAGTAACTTTTACAAACAAGGCAGCAAAAGAAATGCAAAATAGAGTGAGCTCAATGTTAAAATCTGAAGCTATTGGCTTATCTTGGTTAGGAACATTTCATTCAATTTGTGCTAAACTTTTAAGAAAACATGCAACAGCTGCTGGACTTAATTCAAATTTTACAATTATAGATACAGATGATCAAGTCAGATTAATTAAAAATATATGTAAAAGTGAAAATATAGATATTAAGCAATTAGCTCCAAAATATATTTTATCAGTTATAGATAGATGGAAAAATAAAGGTTTCTATCCTTCTGAAGTTATAATTAACAAAAAAGATATATTTGAAAAAACTATCCTACCTCTTTACAAAATTTATCAAAACAAATTAATTGATTTAAATGCATGTGATTTTGGAGACTTGATTTTACATACTGTTAAAATCTTAGAAAAAAATTTAGATATAAGAGAAATTTACGCAAATAATTTTAAATATATTTTAGTTGACGAGTATCAGGATACAAACTTTATTCAAAGTAAGTGGTTAAATTTATTATCGGAAAGACATAGAAATATTTGTTGTGTAGGTGATGACGATCAATCAATTTATAGTTGGCGTGGTGCTGAAATTAAAAACTTTTTGGAATTTGATCAAGTTTATAAAGATTCTAAAATTATAAGGCTTGAAGAAAATTATAGATCATCTCAAAACATTTTATCAGTAGCTTCAAATTTAATTGCAAACAATCAAAATAGAGTAGGTAAAACCTTAATAACCACAATGGCAGAAGGTGATTTGGTAACACTTAATTGTTTTAAAAATGGCAAAGATGAAGCAATAGGTATTTCTGATGAAATAGAAAAAAAACTAAAAAAAGAATTTTCTTTTAACAATATTGCAATTTTAGTTAGAGCAATATTTCAAACAAGAGAGTTTGAAGAACGCTTTCTTAAAATAGGATTACCATATAGAATTTTAGGTGGTACTAAATTTTATGAAAGGGCTGAAATTAAAGATTGTGTTGCCTATTTAAGATTGATTCATCAAGATAAAGATGACTTAGCTTTTGATCGTATAATAAATAATCCAAAAAGATCAATTGGTGAGAGTACAACAAAGCAAATACATGAGTATTCAAAAAAAAATTTTGTTAGTCTAGAAATAGCTTCAAAAAAATTAATTGAGTTGAATTTAATAAAACCAAAAACTAAAATAGGACTTAGTTCTTTTTTATTATTGATGCAAAAGTGGAGAAATGAACTAAAGATAAAGAAAACTAATCATGTAAAATTATTGCAACTAGTTTTGGATGAGTCTGGTTATTCAGCTATGCTCAAAAATAAAAAAGATATTGATAATGAAAATAGATTAGAAAATATAAAAGAATTGTTGAGCGCAATGAAAGAATTTGAAAACTTGGAGAGTTTTCTAGAACATGTTGCTTTAGCTACTTCAATTGATCAAGATTGGGAAGGAGAAAAAATTAATATGATGACAATGCATGCATCCAAAGGTTTAGAGTTCGATGCCGTTTTCCTTCCTGGTTGGGAAGAAGGGTTATTTCCACACCAAAAATCAATAGAAGAAAAAGGTCAAAATGGACTAGAAGAAGAGAGAAGGCTGGCTTATGTAGGTATTACGAGAGCAAAAAAAAAAGCACTAATATCATTTTCAATGAACAGGTTTTACCAAGGAGATTGGATTGATAGTATGGCTTCAAGGTTTATCGAAGAATTACCTGAAAAATACTTAGAAAAAAATTCGTTTTTTGACGAAACAAAAGATGAGGATGATGACTTTGAGTTTAACCAAGATTTTGAAATTGATGAAGGCACAAGAAGTCCAGGATGGATAAGATATCAAAAAAGAATTAAATGATTTACAAAAGAATTAAAAAACTTAGAAGAAAATTTAATAAGTACGATATTGATGGTTATATAATACCAAAAAATGATGAATTTTTTTCTGAATACGCAGTTACAGACAGATTAAAAAATATTTCTAATTTTAGAGGTTCTGCAGGTATTGCAATAGTTTTAAAAAAAATTAATTATTTATTTGTAGATGGACGTTATACAATTCAAGCTCAACAACAATCAGGAAAACAATTTAAAACGATTGAAAGTCATAAATTTTTACCCAAAAATATCATTAAAAATCTAAAATTAGGATTTGATCCAAGTTTGTTCACAAAAAAAAGTCTTAATTTTTATTTTGGTAGTTCGCTAGAATTAAAATTAATTAAGAAAAATTTAATAGATGAAATTTACCAAGAAAAAAAACCAAAAAGAAAAAAATTTTATTCTTTAAAAACAAAATCAGTTGGAGAAAGCTATCAATCAAAATTAAATAAAATTCTAAAAATATTGAAATCAAAAAAAGCAGATTATTTGTTTGTTAGTGCTCCAGAAAATGTTGCTTGGTTGATGAATATTAGGGGATATGATAATCCTAATAGTCCAATACCTAATTGTAGATTATTGGTTGGAAAGAAAAAAGAAATATTTTTAATATCAGAAGAGAAAATTTCATTAAATCTAGTAAGAGAAAAAAAACTTAAAAAAAATCAAGTTATTAATCCTAAAAAATTTCAAAATTTAATTAAAGGTTTAGATGGAGGTAAGATTATTATTGATGAATTATCTTGTTCTATTCTTAATCAAAATATTATTAAATCTAACTTCAAAATTGTGAAGGAAATTGATCCTTGTTACCGATTGAAAGCAATAAAAAATCCAATTGAAATTCGTAATACTGTAAATGCTCATATAGAAGATGGACTAGCTTTAACTAAATTTATACATTGGATAAAAAATGTTAATAATAAAAAAATAAAAGAAATTGATGCTAAAAATAAATTAGAAGAATATAGAAGACAAAATAAAAATTACCTATTCCCTAGTTTTGATACTATAGCTGGTGCAGGTTCTAATGGAGCAATAGTTCACTATAGAGTTTCTAAAAAATCGAATAAAATTATTAATAAAAATGATTTATTTTTATGTGACTCTGGTGGGCAATACCATTATGGAACAACTGATGTGACAAGAACAATTAGTTTTTCAAAACAAAAAAAGTCCGTTATAGACGCTTACACAAAAGTTTTAAAAGGTCATATAGCTGTTTTTCAAACTAATTTAAATAAAGATAATACTGGAAAAAAAATTGATATTAGAGCAAGAAAATTTCTTAAAAAAGATGGTTTAGATTATGCTCATGGCACAGGACATGGAGTTGGTTTTTTTTTAAATGTTCACGAAGGCCCACAATCAATATCTAAATTTAATTCTGTTAAGCTAAAAGAAGGCATGATTTTAAGTAATGAACCTGGTTATTACAAAAAAGGTCATTATGGAATTAGAATAGAGAATTTAGTATTTATAAAAAAAAATAAAAAAAATCTGTGTTTTGAAAATTTAACACTAGCACCAATTGAAACAGATTTGATTAATTATAATTTACTTAATAATTATGAGAAAGATTATTTATTTAAATATCATTTAAATATTTATTCAACTTATTCAAAATTTTTAAACCTTAAAGAAAGAAAGTGGTTAGCTAGTCTTATTTTTTAAACTTAGAAAAGGGGCGTTCTGTGTCCCCCGAGAACCAAATCATACCAAAATACCTAGGTTATTGGAATACTTCATTGAAGACTTCATTGAAAGTTTGACCTTTTTTCAAAAACCCCGTTTCTAGACTTCATTGAGAATTGGGGTAAAATTAGAATATGAAGAATAAATATGAGTTAAAATCTGAAATAAAAAATAAAAGACTAAAAAAAATTAAAATAGATATTGGTATTGACTATTTTATTTGTTGTTCAAATTTTCTTAGTAAAGACAAAGGTTTAAAATTTCTTAAAGATACTACTGATCACAAAAAAAGATCATCTAGAGGAGTAGGTAATTATGCTTACTTATGGGAAAAAAAAGTTATACAAAAGTCTGAATTAATAATGGATACTCATCCCGTCAAGGAAGGCAATCTTTTTCTTGGACACGTGATACTTAATAAAAAAGACCATTTTTTTATTCTTCATGGAGATGATGATGCTAGATGGTATGACATGCCTCCTCTAGGTTTTTTCAAATATGTAGCAATATTTAAAAAAAAAATACATTCACTAAATTGTAATAGTGGAAAATTAGCATTTTTTTCAGATATGTTTATCGATTATGAGGGTAAATTTGACGACAAAAAAATTCTTTATGAATTTAAAGTTAATAAAGGAAAGTATAGTCTCTACTCAATGAATATAGAAACAGAAGAATTTAAAAAGAATTATCCATATTCTGGAATGATTGGTGCTTTGTTAGTAAAAGATTAAATCTTAATTATAATGAAAAAATTTAAATTTAATTTTAACCATATAAAAAAAAATCTTAATTTTCAAAATTTCATAAAACATATTTATAAACTTGAAGGAGATAAATATGGTGGTGGCGATATGTTTTATAAGGTTCTTTCCAATTCTTTTGTCGGAAATGATTTTGAGTATGAGAAAATCTTAGATGATTATGAAAAAGATGAAATTAAAGAATTCAAATTAAAGATTAATAAGTATCAATTTAATGGTACTTTACTACCTAAATTACATACAAATTTTAAACTAGAACACTATTTTGATTTCGGTACAGAAAGTCATTATTTAATATTTTCTAAATTAAAAAAGAATTATCTTTATATATTTTGTCAAAGACAAAGTTACTATAGTGATAATCCATCTATTTATTTTAGGCACGATACCCACAACAATTATGTTAAAAAAATACTGAAAAAAAAAATGAGCAAACTAGAATTTTTCAAATTTCTTATGAAAAGAGATAAAAAAGAAGGATTATTTCTTTCTCACCACGACTGCTATACCTCAACTAAAGGAACTAACTATTACGAATTGTACCTAAAAGGGAAATTAAAATAATAATTTTTTAAAATTTTTTATATATTGTTTTCAAACTTCATTGAAACTTCATTGAACCTTCATTGAACTTTATTTTAGGAAAATGAGACTGGATAAGGGAATCCTTTAACAAGGGGCGTTCTGTTACCCGGTGCCCCGGACCGTGCTTCTATAATTAACCTAAGTTAATTATGCAGCAAGTGCGTAACTTTCGTTAGCATTTATAAATTTGCCCGTTACGGTGGAACAATTCCGAACGAAAGAATAGCTTTTAGTCACTCGTCGATTCTAGTTCACCCCCATAAGTTGTACTGGTGGAGGTGGTGGGTACTGCCCCCACGTCCGCAATGGTTATTACGAAATTCGTTTATCGTCGTAGTTGGCAAGCCAACAGTATTAATATAAAAGCAAATACAAGAGATTCAATAAAAATCATGAAATTAACTAACGAGCAATTACAAGAGATAAAAGAACAACAGTCTCAACAAAATCAAACAAAAAGAGTTACTGCTCCTGAACTTGAAAAAATTCTTTACGAAGCATTGCCCGCTTTAGATCATGGTTTTGTTAGGGTAATTGACTATATGGGAGACGATACCTCAATAGTTCAGTCTGCTAGAGTTTCTTATGGAAAAGGTACAAAACAAGTTTCAACTGATAGTGGGTTAATTAAATATTTAATGAGACATTGGCATAGTACACCATTTGAAATGTGCGAAATTAAATATCATATAAAACTACCAATTTTTATTGCCCGTCAATGGATTAGACATAGAACAGCAAATGTCAATGAGTACTCAGCAAGATATTCGATACTTGATAAGGAATTTTATTTACCATCTGAAGAAAATTTAGCTGCACAATCTGTTAGCAATAGACAAGGTAGAGGCGATGTAATTGAAGGCAAACAAGCTAAAGAAGTTTTAGAACTTTTAAAAAATGATGCTGAGAGAACTTATAATAACTATGAAATGATGCTTAATCAAAGATTTGATGGATCAACAATTGATGAAAATAAAAAAGGATTAGCCAGAGAGCTTGCGAGAATGAACCTAACTTTAAATACTTATACTCAATGGTATTGGAAAACTGATTTATTAAATTTAATGAATTTTTTAAGACTGAGAGCAGACAGTCATGCTCAATATGAGATAAGAGTTTATGCAGATATAATGTTGGATACAGTTAAAAAATGGGTGCCAATAACTTATGATGCATTTATGGATTATAGAGTAGGTGGAACAGAAGTTTCTGCTAAAGGAAAAATTATTATTCAAAAACTTATTAAAGGTGAGGAGATTAATATTGATAACTCTGGTTTATCTAAAAGAGAGTGGAATGAATTAATGTCAGCTTTTGATTTAAATGAAAGATTACTTTAATAAAAATTATAAACTTAAATACCGACCTGAAATAGATAGCTTAAGAGCAATAGCAGTAATTGCTGTTATAATTTACCATGCTAAAATAAACTTATTTGGCTATCAATTATTTCCAGGAGGATATCTTGGCGTTGATATTTTTTTTGTAATATCAGGATATTTAATAACTTTGATCATATTTAATGAATTACAAATAAAAAAAAATTTTTCATTTGCTCATTTTTACTTAAGACGAGGCCGAAGAATATTACCAGCTTTATTTTTCTTATTATTTTGCTGCATACCATTATCATGGTTTATATTATTACCATCAAGCTATTTAGATTTATCTAAATCTATTCTTTATTCCTTAGGATTTTCTTCTAATTTTTATTTTTATTTTACAGGTCTTGAGTATGGTGCAATTGATGGATTGTTAAAACCATTACTACATACTTGGTCTCTAGCAGTAGAAGAGCAGTACTATATATTATTTCCAATTTTATTTGTATTAGGCTTTCTTTTTTTAAGAAAAAGACTAAATATTTTAATTATAGTTTTTTTGTTATCTAGTTTAGTTTTTGCTGAACTTTTTTCTGTTAAAAACTCTAATTTAAATTTTTATATATTGCCGAGTAGAGCTTGGGAGCTCTTGGTTGGTTCTTTGTTAGTTTTTATAGGCAATAAGAAGATACTTAAAACATCTAAGTTTCATAGTAATATTTTAAGTGTAATAGGTCTTAGTTTAATTCTTTTTTCATTTATTTATTTTTATGAAGCTACACCCAGTCCAAACATTAAAAGTATTTTACCTATAATTGGAACATTACTCATCTTAGTTTTCTATAGGAAAGAGACAATTATGGCTAAATTTTTTAATAATAGATTACTCGTTGGTGTTGGATTAATATCTTATTCTTTGTATCTATGGCACTATCCTATCTTTGCCTTTGTAAGAAATCTTAGAATTACACAAAGCTTATCAGGTCAATTAATAATCGCTATTTTAATTTTTGCTATATCTATATTTTCTTACTTTTTTATAGAAAAACCTTTTAGAAATAAAAGATTCATATCAAATAAAAATTTTATAAAGATTATTTTATTATCTCTATCTATATTAATTCTAAGTTCATTTATTATTATTCATAATAAAGGATTTGAAAGTAGGTACCCTAACTATAACAAATTTAGTACAGATTATTTTAAATATTTAACCGAAGTTAGAGTAAAAAAATACGAGTTTGGAAATCCTCAGTTTAAATATCCTAATAAAAAAAATATTTTAATAATTGGAAATTCACATGGCAGAGATATTTTTAATTCACTGAAAATTAATGAAGATTTATTTGATCAATTCGAGTTTTCAATTTTGGATGTACAAGTTCGTTGTGTAGAAAATATATTTGATAAATTCGAATTTTGTGATGGAAAAAAAATGTCAAGATTGGAAAAAAAAATATATTTTGACTCTGAAAGTGTAATAATAAGTTCAGCTTATAAACCAGAAGATTTAGATAAAATTGAAAAAATTACTAAATCTTTAATACAAGATAAAAAAAAAGTTATTTTAACAACAATGAGCCCAAGTTTTGATTTTGAAAACTACTCAACAATTATAGATAAATTTTACAATAAATATAAAAAGTTACCTGATCCTAATGAAGTTGTTTTATTAGAAAAAGAGTATTATCAAAGTATGAAAACGCAGGTTAAAAAGATAAATCAAGAAATAGAAACTATATCAAAAAAAAATAATATTAGATTATTAAAAAAGTTATCTTTGTTATGTAATGAAGATACAAAAAGATGTGAATTTTTGACAAAAAATAAAGATAAAATTTTATTCGATAATAGTCACTATACAATTAATGGTGCGAAATATATTGGAAAAAAAATATTTAGCTCTGGATGGTTAAATATTAATTAAAAATAATCTAATTAAATTCTTTTATAATTAAATTATTAATTAGTTTAGCCCCTAGAATTGATGGATGATCATCATCAGAAATAAATATTTTTTCATCTTTTACTGAATAACATTTATTCATATCACAAAAAATATTTGATAAATCTAAATGCTTTATATTATTATGATTAAAGTTCTTTAAAAAATTATAAGTTTTTTTTGATTGTTTTTTAAATTCTTCTTTTAAGATAAATTGATTTTCTAAACCTTTTGATTTAATTTTTTTAATTTTTAATCTACTTATTTTGTTAGCATGGTATGGATTATCAACTATGGGCATTGGATATAGTAAGATAACTTTATTTTTATTATTTTTCATTTCATCAAAAAATTTTTTATAGTGTTCTATTTCTTCATTTATAGATTTTTTTGTGTACTCACTATATAAAGAATACTTGCCTCCCAAAATTATTGTTGAATCTTTAACTTTTCTTAAGTGATTTAATCGATAATTTTGATATTTTTTGCCTTTTTTATTTTGGAAATTTTTAAACACCAAAAATTGTCCTGGCCTTGTCATTACAGTTAGATTAAATTTTTTATCATTTAATTTTTCCTTTAAATCATGCATTATTGTTATTAATTGACTATCACCAACTAGGTACACATCTTTATTGTAGTCACCAAATTTACAAAATTTGTCGTTAATCTTAAAATTTTTATGACATTTTTTATATTCGTATGGATATTTTGCTCTAAGATCATAATTTTCTATATTAAGATTTTTAGGAAAATCGTAATTAAATCCTTCTTTTTTAATGACCACAAAAGAAGATAACGAGACCACAAGAGCAGAAGAAAATAAAATATAGATAATTTTATTAAATTTAAATTTTTTATTTCTAAAAGGTCTTTCAATAAATATATAACTTAAGATAGACAACCCTAATAACAATACAGCAATATAAATTTTTTTATTTAAATCTCCTTGTGTAAAATCAGATATTCTAGAAAAGGAAAAAATTGGGTAATGCCATATGTAAAGTGAATATGATATTAAACCAACTCCAACAAATATTTTAGTTGATAAAATTTTAGTCACTAAATCATCTTGGCCTGAAAACCATATTATCAAACAAACTCCAGCAACAGGTAAAACAGTATAAAATGAAGGATGTGGTATTTGGTTATCAAAAAAAATAATAGAGTAAAAAATTATTAACAATCCAAACAAAGGTAAGTATTTATTTAATGTAAGAATATTTGATCTATAACCTTTTTTTATTTCAAAAAATGCAAGAATAGAACCAGCCATTAATTCCCACATCCTTGAATGAATAGAATAAAAATTTAATGTTGTATATTCTTTAGAGCTAAAATGAGCAATAACGAGACTAACTATAAAAATTAAAATTAAAATTTTTAATATTTGGGTTTTATAAAATCTAAAAGATAGAAGAAGTATTATTGGAAAAATAATATAGTATTGTTCTTCAACAGATAATGACCAAGTATGAAGATAAGGTTTAAAAATTCCACCAACTCCATCATATTCTATTCCAGTTAAGTAAAAATAAATATTAGAACTAAAAAACAAAGAAGATAAAATTGATTTTGAATAATCAATAAAAGCTACAGGTGATAAATAACTCCATGCAAACGGAAATGAAACTATCATCACAAGTAATAAAGCCGGTAGCAATCTTCTTACTCTTCTTTCATAAAAGTTTTTAAATGAAAATGTACCTGTATTATTTAATTCTTTTAAAATTATAGATGTTATTAAATAGCCAGATATAACAAAAAAAATATCAACGCCAATAAAACCACCTTTGAATAATTGATCACCAAAAATAAATATTTGAGCGTGATATATAATTACCGCCACAACAGCAATAGATCTTAAACCATCAATCTCTGGACGATAATTAATTCTCATTATTTTATATTAAATAAAAGCTAATTTTATTTTTTTTGCAAAATCTATGTATACTTTAGAAATTTCATGCTCAGGGTTAGCTTCAACAATTGGCTTTCCCTCATCTCCACATTTTCCAATTTCAGGGTTTATTGGAATTTCTCCTAAAAATTCCTTACCAAACTCTTCTGCAGTTTTTTTAACTCCACCTTCACCAAATATTTTATATTTTTTTTCATCATCACCTTTAAAATAACTCATATTATCTACTAAGCCTAAAATCTTTACTCCAAGTTTATCAAACATTTTAATTCCTCTTTTAACATCTAATAGAGCAACCTCTTGAGGAGTAGAAACTATTATTGCTCCATCCATTTTTATTTCAGTAGAAAAAGTTAGTTGAGTGTCTCCAGTTCCAGGAGGCATATCAACAATTATAAAGTCTAAATTTTTCCATGCTACTTTTTGAGTAAAAGTTTTGATAGCACTTGTTACCATTGGACCACGCCATATCATTGGAGTTTGTTGATCTGCTAAGAAGCCAATTGACATACATTGAATATCATATTTTATAATAGGAGATAAGGTTTGACCATCGCTTTGTGGTTTTTCATTTATATCAAACATTTTAGGTATTGATGGACCATATATATCAGCATCAAGTAGTCCAACTTTGAATCCAATATTTTTTAATGCCAAAGCAATGTTTGTTGCAAATGTAGATTTTCCAACGCCACCTTTAGCACTTGAGATTGCTATAGTAAATTTTGTTCCTTTAATTGGGTTTTTTTCAGGTGGCTTTCCACTCATTTTCTTTCTCATTGCGTCACTAAGTTCAGGTTTTTCCTTTGGCATACTCAGATCTTAACTTGTTTTTCCCTATAAAGACATTATATACATTGTCATATGTCAGATGATTTTCAAGGTAGAGGCGGAAGCCCATGGGGAACACCTCCAGGAGGAAATGGAAATGGTTCAGGAAGAGGGCCAAGACCACCTGATATAGATGCAATTATTAGAGATATTCAAAAAAAAATTAGTAGATTTTTACCTGGCGGAAGTTCATCAGGAGGTAAACCAATAGGGTTAATTTTAATTATTTTAGCATTAGTGTGGTTAGCAAGTGGACTATATAGAGTATTGCCGGATGAACAAGGAGTTGTATTAAGATTTGGTAAGTTTATAAAAACAACTCAACCAGGATTAAATTATCATATTCCATTTCCTATAGAGACAGTTCAAACACCAAAAGTTACAAAGGTAAATCGAATGGATATTGGCTTTAGATCAGAAAGAGATAGTGGTTTTTCTTCAGGTGGAGGAGTGGCTGATGTTCCTCAAGAAAGCTTAATGTTAACTGGTGACGAAAATATTGTTAATATAGATTTTTCAGTTTTCTGGGTAATTAAAGATGCAGGAAAATTTTTATTCCAAATACAAGATCCACAAGGAACAGTAAAAGCAGCAGCAGAAACAGCTATGAGGGAAGTTATTGCAAAAAGTAGAATTCAACCAATTCTTACAGAAGGAAGAGCAAAGATTGAAATCGAAACACAGGAAATTATACAATCAATCTTGGATGAATATAATAGTGGTATTCAAATCACGCAAGTTCAAACACAAAAAGCTGATCCACCAGATCAGGTAATTGATGCATTCAGAGATGTTCAAGCAGCTAGAGCTGATATGGAGAGATCTAAAAATGAAGCCGAAGCGTATGCTAATGACGTTATTCCAAGAGCAAGAGGTGAAGCACAAAAAATTTTACAAGCTGCTGAAGCATATAAAAAAGAAGTTGTTGCTAAGGCAGAAGGTGAAGCGAGTAGATTTGTTTCTATTTATACTGAATATGCCAAAGCAAAAGAAGTTACTCAAGAGAGAATGTATTTAGAAACTATGGAAAAAGTTTTAGCTGATATTGATAAAGTAATTATTGAAAAAAATGCAGGTTCAGGAGTAGTTCCTTATTTGCCACTTCCAGAACTAGGTAAAAAGAAAGTAACAAACTAATGAAAGTACAAAAAATTTTATTACCAATAATTATTGCAATAGGAGCTATAGCTTTCTTTTCAATATTTGTAGTTAAAGAAGTTAATCAAGCTATAGTGCTTCAATTTGGTGACCCAAAAAAGATTATCTTAAAACCAGGTTTAAACTTTAAGATACCTTTTATACAAAATGTTGTTTATTTAGATAAGAGAATTTTAAATTTAGATACACCCCCAGAAGAAGTAATTGCATCAGACCAAAAAAGACTAATTGTTGATGCTTTTGCTAGATTTCAAATCGTAGATCCATTGAAGTTCTATATTTCTGTTGGAAATGAAAGAGTTGCAAGATCAAGACTAGCAACAATTATAAATTCAAGACTTAGAAATGTTTTAGGTCAACAAGAATTACAAACACTACTTTCAAAAGATAGAACCAAACAAATGTCTTTAATACAAGAACTTGTAAATACAGAGGCTGAAAATTTTGGAATTAAGATAGTAGACGTTAGAATTAAAAGAGCAGATTTACCACAAGCAAACAGTGAAGCAATTTATAGAAGAATGCAAACTGAAAGAGAGAGGGAAGCTAAAGAATTTAGAGCAAGAGGAGCCGAGATGGCTGTAACGATTACTTCAACAGCAGATAAAGAAGTTGCAGTGATATTAGCAGATGCAAATAAAGATTCTGAAATTATGAAAGGAGAAGGTGATGGTGAAAGAAACAAAATTTTTGCTGAGGCATTTGGAAGAGATCCTGAATTCTTTGCTTTTTATAGAGCGATGCAAGCTTACGAAACAGCTCTTATTGGCGGAGACACATCATTAATATTATCACCCGATAGTGAATTCTTTAAATTTTTTGGAAATATAAAACCAAAATCAGAATAGATTAAATAAAATTTATGAAAGAGCTAATTATAGCTTTTGGTTTATTACTTTTTTTAGAAGGTATTTTGTACGCTTTATTTCCTGCTAAAATGAAAAATATGTTAAAAAAATTGGAAACGATTAAAAACTCTCAATTAAGGACTGGTGGATTAATCTTTGCAGTTCTAGGATTTATTATTATCTGGTATATAAAAAATTAAATGAGAAAAATTACAACAACAATAATATTTATTTTATCTATCAGCGCATCCTTTCAAGTTTTTGCAAAAAATGCCCCAGCATCATTTGCCGATTTAGCTGAAAAACTAATGCCATCTGTTGTTAATATTTCTACTACTACAACAGTTGTTACAAATACTAATCCATTTCCAGGCTTTCAATTCCCTCCAGGATCACCATTTGAAGATATGTTTAAAGAGTTTGGAACTCCCGAAAAAAGAAAATCTTATGCACTAGGTTCAGGTTTTATAATAAAAGAAACAGGAATTGTAGTAACTAATAACCATGTTATTCAAGATGCAGAGGATATCTTAGTTCGAGTAGATGGAGATAAAGAGTATAAAGCTAAAGTTATTGGTTCAGATCCATTATCTGATATTGCAGTTCTTCAAATAGTTTCAGATGAAAAATTTATACCAGTTAAATTTGGAGACTCTGCCAAGGCAAGGATCGGAGATTGGGTCATAGCAATTGGTAATCCTTTTGGTTTGGGTGGTACTGTCACAGCAGGTATTATTTCTGCTAGAAATAGATCAATAGGTTTATCAAGATATGAAGACTATATACAAACAGATGCTTCAATTAATTCAGGTAATTCTGGAGGACCTTTGTTTGATATGAATGGTGATGTTATTGGAATTAATACAGCAATTTTAGGAAAAGGAGGATCTATAGGAATAGGTTTTTCAATACCTTCAAATAGTGCAAAAAAAATTGTAGATCAGTTAATAGAATTTGGAGAAACTAAAAGAGGATGGCTTGGTGTCAGAATACAAGTGGTAACACAAGAGATTGCTGATGTTGAAAAATTGGGAGAACCAAGAGGAGCTCTAGTCGCAAGTGTAGCAGAAAATAGTCCCTCAGCTAAAGGAGGTATTAAAGCTGGAGACATAATATTAGAATTTAATGAATCTAAAATTAAAGAGATGAAAGAATTACCAAAAATTGTAGCTCAAACTGAGGTTGGCAGCACTGTAAATGTAAAAGTATGGAGAAATAAAAGAGAAATTATAAAAAAGATTAAATTAGGTAGACTAGAAACATCTGAGGATTTTAAGGACGATAGTAAAAAAAATGAGGAAGTAAAAGATCCTAAAGTTACAGAAATTAAGTCTTTAAAAATTGAAGTAAGATTATTAACACAAAAAGATATTAAAGAGAGAAAACTTCCAAATCAAACTAGAGGTTTGTTGATCACAAATATCAAAGCAGGTAGCCCAATGAAGAATCTAAAAATCAATGACATAATTCTTGAAGCTCAAAAGAAAAAAATTAGATCTATAAGAGATTTAGAAAATGTAGTAGACTCAGCTTTAAAATCATCTGAAAAAACTATTCTTGTAGTTATATACAATAATGAAAACCAAAGAAGATACATTGGTATTAAGCTAGATTAAAAATGGACACTCAGTCCAAGATTATTTTAATTTCAGGCCCTACAGCTTCAGGAAAGTCAAATTTTGCAGTTAAACTTGCCAAAAAAATTGATGGAGAAATTATTAATGCAGATAGCATGCAAGTTTATAAGCAATTTAAAATTTTGACTGCTAGACCTAATAAAAAAGAGCAGAAAAATATTAAGCATCACTTATTTGGAGTGGTTGATGCAAACAAAAACTTTTCTACTGGGCAATGGTTAAAACTTGCATTAAAAAAGATAAAAGAAATAAAGAAAAGAAAAAAAATTCCTATTTTGGTTGGTGGTACAGGACTATATTTCCAATCTTTGATTAATGGATTAGTTAAAATTCCAAATATCCCCATTAAGTTAAGAAACAAAGTCAGATTATTACAAAAAAAAGAAGGACAAAAAAATTTTTATCAAAAACTTTTAAAATTAGATAATAAAGTTAAAGATAAATTTAATTCAAACGATGTACAAAGGTCAATCAGAGCTTTTGAAATTAAGTTATTTACAAAAATTTCAATGTATGACTGGTTAAATAAAACTAAGTCAGTATTAAATGAAAATGAATTTTTGAAATTATATATTGATTTTAATAGACAGGATTTGATTCAAAAAATATCACTAAGAACTACTAAGATGCTTAAAAAAGGCGCCATAAGTGAAGTTAAAAGATTTAGTACTCAAAAAATTAAAAAAAATAGTAGCGTCAATAAGGTAATCGGTGTCAATGAGCTGAAGCAATATTTAAATAATTTAATGACCTTAAGCGAGGTTAGGGACTTAATATCAATAAGGACTAGACAATACGCCAAAAGACAAGCCACCTGGGCAAGAAGCAGGATGTCTTCTTGGAAAAAAATTGATCCAAATGAAATTACTAGCTTGATAAAAAAGATAAATAAATAACGTCTTAAACTTGACCAATTAATATAAAGTCCGATAGATTGCCCGAATGGTTAATTTATATTCAGGAGCAGAAATTGTATTTAAGTGTTTAGAGGACCAAAAAGTTGAATATATTTTTGGTTATCCTGGAGGAGCAGTACTTCCAATATATGATGAGCTAAAAAATCATCCTTCCATAAAACATATTTTAGTTAGACATGAGCAGGGAGCAGGTCACGCAGCAGAAGGTTACGCAAGATCATCTGGTAAACCAGGTGTTGTATTAGTTACCTCAGGACCTGGTGCTACAAATGTAGTTACTGCTTTAACAGATGCTTATATGGACTCTGTTCCTTTAGTTTGTATTTCAGGACAAGTTCCTACTCATTTAATTGGAACAGATGCTTTTCAAGAATGTGATACAACAGGAATTACTAGACCTTGTACAAAACATAATTGGCTAGTTAAAGACATAAAAGATCTTCCAAGGATAATGCATGAGGCTTTTAAAGTTGCAACATCAGGTAGACCTGGACCTGTATTAGTTGATATTCCAAAAGATGTTCAGTTTGCAAAAGCCAAATACACAAAAATAAAAAAAGATAAAAAATTAAATGGAAAAATACAAAATAAATTTAATCAAAAAGATATAGATCAATTAATTAATTTGATGATTAAAGCTTCTAAGCCAGTATTTTACACTGGAGGTGGTGTGATCAATTCTGGTCCAAAGGCTAGTGAACTATTAAGAGAGTTAGTTTCTTTAACTGGATTTCCAATCACTTCAACACTTCAAGGCTTAGGAGCATATCCAGGAGATGATAATCAATTTTTAGGAATGCTTGGAATGCATGGGACTTATGAAGCAAATAATGCTATGCACGATTGTGATTTACTAATTAATATTGGAGCGAGATTTGATGACCGTATCACAGGTAAAATTGATGAGTTTTCTCCAAAATCTAAAAAAGTTCATATAGATATTGATCCTTCATCAATAAATAAAATTGTAAAGGTTGATTTATCAATTGTTGGTGATGTGACTGAAGTAATTAAAGCTATTTCTAAAACTTTAAAAAAGAAAAGTTTAAATTTAGAAAAATCAAACAAACAAAAAATTTCAAAATGGTGGCAGCAAATTCAAAAATGGAGAACAAAACAATCTTTAAATTTTGTTAATAGTGATGAAATAATTAAACCGCAACATGCAGTACAAAGACTTTATGAGCTAACAAAAGATCAAGATACTTATATAACGACTGAAGTTGGTCAACATCAGATGTGGGCTGCTCAACATTATAAATTTAACAAACCAAATAGATGGATGACA
>JACLAC010022287.1_pt1 | contig 17003 bp, 12 predicted proteins | sample 8027881 | NCBI WGS metagenome assembly JACLAC01 (sample SAMN15725517, study PRJNA655200) | protist metagenome | isolation source: fluorescence activated cell sorting (FACS) single amplified genomes of... | place: Spain: Blaines Bay Microbial Observatory, Mediterranean Sea | collected 2016-01-19
TTTGGATAGAGTTTTAGCTTATTTTACTTTATTATATTACAGTTCTGGCCTGTTTATATATTACGGTTTTGACCTGTCTGAAGCTATATTACAGTTTTGACCTGTTTTTTTTGACAGGTCAGAACCGTGAAACAGGTCAGAACCGTAATCTTCCCAAAAAAAAAATGTTTTATAATTAGCTATCCGGGAAGGCCCAGCAGGCATACATCATTGTGATGGTGCAAAATGTGCTCAGGTGAGATCCTTAATAACTCTCCCAATTTTTTTCAAGATGCATCACATCATCATTAAAATAATTATATTATTTACGACTGTAAATTGATGAAAGAAAAAGTAATAATACTATGTGCGCGTGTGTGTGTGTACATATATATATAATACGTACAACATCCAATTCCATATCATCATCATCAAATAATATCTAACATTAAAATTTTAATATATACAAAATGTTTAATTATTTGAAAACGAATATAACACAAGCTGCAAATACTGCAGCGGAAAAAATTAAAACAGTTGTGGAAAATGTTGATACTTCGCAGTTTAATTTAGATAACTTACAAAAACAAATGAATAGTTTAGAAGAGTCAATGGTTAGTGGTATTCCAGATGGATCTAATGGTGATCATTTAGTAAATGGATTAGATGTTACATATGTTACTCCACGAATTATTGCCATGGGATTTCCACAAGAATCAGACGAGGCTACGAGACGTGGCAGACGAAATCCAATAACTGAAGTTTCAGATTTATTAAATACAAGTCATAAAGACCGTTATATGATTTGGAACTTAAGTGAGGAAGAATATAATTATGAGTTATTTAATAATCAAGTTCAAGAATACAAATTTCCTGGCCACCCCGCGCCACCATTAGGATTGATGTTTCAAATATGTACATCGGTGGAGAGCTGGCTATCACAAGATACAGCTAATGTTGCTGTCATCCATTGTATGACTGGACGTGGTCGTACCGCAAGTGTGATTGCTTGTGTATTATCCTGGATAGGCGAAATAGAATCACCTATCGATGCGTTGCAACATGTTGCAAATAAAAGACGTACTAATTTGGAAAGATTGGTGATACCATCACAAAGGCGATATGTGCAATATTTCACTAGTGTAATGGATGGCGTAAAGCCGCGTTCTGAGCCTGTTAAATTAAAACGTGTTATTGTAAATACCATCCCACGTTTTTTTAAAAATAATAATAAAAAGAAAAAAAGCAATAATAATTCAGAAGGAGGAGGCTCCAATAATGGCAATAACAATAACAATAATGGGAATACCATCGAAGGACCACAATGCGACGGTTGTCGACCTTACTTGCAAGTATTTAAAAATGGTAAATTATTATATAGTAGCACGTGGAGTGATTCCAACCAAGTTGAAGAGATACCAAAATATTTTCAAAGTGATGGATCATTTGCATTTAATATTGATTGTGTATTAGATGGAGATATACTTGTACGATGTCGCCATGTTAATGAAAATGGAAAACGATTATCAATGTTTCGTGCGGCATTCCATACAGGATACATACCACAAGGTATTCAACGCCTTCCTAAAAATCAATGCGATGGTGCGGCAAATGATCGAAGATTTGATGTAGATTTCTTTGTTGATTTAATTTTTGAACCCGCAAGAAGACGTCGGGCTAAAACAGATTCAAATAATATTTTAGGAATGGATTTTGATTCACCAGTGTTGACAGGTGATTATGATGAAGTGATGCGAGCCAATTCACAATTTTGGACGGAAATATCAAAACGAAAAGAAAAGATAAGACAGGCAAAGGCAAAAGGATGGCGTTCCATTGTAGATAAACGACCAATCAACGATAGCAACAACAATAGTAGAAACAATAGGAATAAAAATGTTGACTCGAAAAAAAGTAAAAAAGATGCATTTAGTATGTTAGATGAAAGCGATGATATTTCAAATATTTCACCAGAGAAATCATCATCACCTGTGAAACCTTTATCAAATAATTATGTCAAGTCCAAACCAATAAAAGCATCATCAGTAATTTCGAAAGCGTTATCACAAAATAATGATTCAAAAGTAAATACGTCATCAAACAACAAGTCAAAGACAACAGAAATAATTAAAGAAACGCATGAAGACGATTTCAAAAAAAAGAAATTAGAAAAAGAATCAAATCAATCATTAGATGAATTGGCTGAATTAGAACAAGAACTTGGTTTGGAATCATTCAGTGATGAAATAAGACAACTTGATGATGATATAAAAATGAATAGTGGAACACCTACAAATAAAAAAACAGAAAAATCATCATCATTGAACAAAACAACGCCTAGTGCTAATATGGAATCACCAGATATTAGTGTTAATACAAGCAATGGCATTGGTACGTTAGAAGATGAATTGAAAGATTTAGATGCTGAATTAGCGTTACTCGGTGATGATGATGAGTTTGATAATAGTGCATTTGACGATACGGATTTTGCTGATTTAGAAAAAGAATTTGATGAGATTGATGGGTTGTAGTAGAAAAGAGAGAAAATAATTTTCTCACAAAACCAGACTGAACACACAATGTATATTTTTAACATATACGAAGTAATAATAAAGTGCGCGCGTCTTTTAAATTTTTATTTCTACCCATGACAACTCCTATACTCTCAAAAGAATAATCTAGAGTGTTTAAGCCTCCTCTCAAACAGAAGATTTACTGATATCAATTTGAAACAATTCATTGGTTTTATTTTTGCTGTTGCCTGGTGCATCAAGCTCATCCCACTTAAGTAATTTTGTAACTTTTTCTCTTGCAATAATTGTCATAGTCTCAATATCCACTAATGCTGAACGAAATTGATGTATGTAATGGGCTCGTTCATAAAAAACAAACAATTTCTTTTCCTGCAACCTTTGATATAATTCACCAACTTCCTTCTTTACTTCTTCGGTAACTTCACTCTTTAAGTCATTTTCAAATGATCTTAAATAACGAACCATGACGCATTTTTCTCCACGTCACCAAACATACCAGCAATCTTTGGCAATGCCTTAAGCGTAAGAATATATGGAATAGACACCCCAGGTAAAGTAAAAGAACTTTATATATTTCTGCATTTCATTTGAGCCTGGCTATATACTAACAAGATTTTTTTTATATACACTTTTTTTTTTACATTTGTCAATACTTTCAGAATTACGAGCAAAATGTGACATTGAAAAATGTATTGCAAAAGTAGCAAAGAAGGAAGTGAATTCCATTCTTGAAGCCGCTTCGACAATAAAGTTAGACAATATGAAAAGAGGAAAATACTTTCGGCTAGTAGCAGATATATTGGCCGATGACATTAATATTGGAGAGCATATGATAATGAAAGGATATGCGATGGAATATTATGGAAAAGGAAAAAAAACAAATTGGTGTAATGTAAAAAAATTGGATGAGAGGATTAGGAAAAACATAAAGTTGTATTGTTAAAAAGAAATATTGCTTTTTACTACACGACGTAATAAAATCTTACGTAGTAACCCGCGAATATTTAATACGAACAGTATGGTATAATAATATAAAATATAAAATAATATATATATATATATATGATGTTTTTTTTTTCTAGAATTCTTCTTCTTCCTCTGTTTCAGTACCAGAGTCATCATAAGGCTCCTCGTTGGTATTGTTATTACCAGCCTCTTTTTCCTGTTCACTTTCATCGTTTAAAACACTATTGTCATCTTTTGTAACGATACCATTTGCAAGGTTTGCTTCTTCTTCTTGATACATTAAAGCTAATTTTCCAAACGAAGTTGGTACGCTTTTAATAATTGTCCTTACATTATATGTTGCACGAACAAGTATTCTCATTATTCTTTTCGTAATTAGGTACCACTCATTTGGTGGTATAAACAATACCATACATAACAAAAAAAGCCAATGAATCTTAAATAAAATACAAAATAAAATCATTCTTCAGGTTAGTTTACATCATCTACCTTTTTATAATATAGGTCACAAATACTTACTCCTAAGCTAAGCGGATCACTTAATACACTACAAGTTGTTTTATACGCGACAAAACATATAAACAGGAATACAGATATAGATGAAAACATAGACCATGTTTTCTCTCTTACATATCTTTTTACTTTTGTTTTTAAAGCCTTTTTATTGATTATGTTTGTATCGTTATAAATATATTTCACACCCATAAATAATAATGCAAAGAATGCACCTTGTTTTATAGTTTCTGCATCACAACAAGGAATCTTTTTCCGTCTATTTGTTCTCGACATATTTATTATATATTTATGTCTGATTGATCTGTAAAAGTTCTGAGAGAAGATGTGTGTTATTTCGTGATATGTGATTGTTGATGAGCACATGATGTTTTTGTCTACATCACGATCTAGCCTTATGTGCTTATGACTTATGAATGTAGGAATAATTTTTATCTTTGTTGATATATCATATTATCAACTCTCCCAATACTGTGTTTATGCTATACCAGGTATAGCCCATTCTGTGTCTATGCTGGTATATGGCCCCGGCAAAATCGATCCTCATTTTTCCTGATGCACATATTTAAGATACATACAGAAAAATAATTAGAAAACCGCAAAGATGAAGAGATCAATATTATACAAGAACAAGAACATATACAAAATAACGATAATAAATTTAACAATAAAATGGATTTAGGATTAACTGACAAAGTATGCATGGTCACTGCCGCCTCAAAAGGTTTAGGACGAGCATCTGCATTGGCATTGGCCATGAACGGTGCATGCGTGTGCATTTCCTCACGAACTGAAAAAGACATACAAGCAGCTGCAAAGATGATTGCAGAGAAAACTGGAAAACCAGAAAATATATTAGCTTTAAGTGCTGATATCACAGAACAAGAAGGGATTGATAAAGTCTACGATGCCATGATAGCTAAATGGGGAAGATGTGATATTCTTGTCAGTAATTGTGGTGGTAAGTAATATAGTTACACTGTATAAAAAATATATATATATAATACATTTTACTGCTCTCAATTGGTATCTTTTTACGTAGGACAGAGACAGGTAATGAATATATCTAACATCTAACACAACACAAATTGTTATTGTTATTATTATTACATAACAGGACCTCCACCAGGGAACTATGCATCTTTAAAAATACAAGATTATGAAGATGGTTTGAAACGAACATTTATGAGTTTTGTCAGAGCATGTTACAAAGTTACACCCGGTATGGAGAAAAACGGTGGTGGAAGTATTGTAACAATACAAAGTTATACCATTAAATCACCATTACAAAATTTAATATTAAGTAATTCGATACGTCTTGCAGTTGTTGGTATGGTTCGTAGTATGGCTAATGAATTAGGACCAAAAGGCATTCGCGTGAATTCAGTCAATCCAGGTTCTCATGGGACAGATCGTCTATTAAATAATTATCGTGCAGCTGCTGAACGTTCAAAGATGCCATTGGATAAAATGTTGGAACGTGCATCAAAGTCTATACCTTTAAGAAGAATTAATACCGCTGAAAATTTCGGCGAGAATGTTGCATGGGTTGCATCACCAGCTGCTAGTTATATTACAGGACAAGCAATTATGGTTGATGGTGGTGCAGCACCAAGTCCATTATAAAAAAATATTTACGTACACATACGTATATATATAATATTGGAACCCGTTTGTGAGAGTTTGTGGTACGAGTGTAAATAATTAATGTTTTTTATTTTATTATATTTACGTATATTTTAATTTACGCAATAATTTATATTTTTTAATTTACTCATGATATAATTCTTATGATATTATATATGATACTCTTCAAAAGAATAACAGAGAATATCAAAAATGATACATGTACATAAAAAGTAATATTAAAACACTGTAGTAATATGCGCCGCCCGGTAACTTTTAACTAAAAACATTCTCTCACCCACCACACACACGCCTTTTTTTCCCACGAATAATATATATATATATATTTCTCTTTTCTTTTTAATCCTTTTTCGTCTCAACATATCTAGTACCACATAAAAAATCCATCATGCCACCGACTCCGAAATTGTATTTAAATTTCTCATGATGAATATCATGTCCTTTCGCAGCAAATACATGATAACCAGAATGTGCCCCAGCGGTATTAAACAACGATAAAAAAAACCAAAAGAAAGCGGTATATGGATGGCAATTTGAAAATACAGGTCCAAGTGCAACACCTAAATGATTACCGATCGTAAATTCAATTGGATTGGCATACATACATGCAACCGCTGTCGGTGCTTTAAATCGATGATGTAATTTATGAATCAGTTTGTAAAGAAATGGATAATGCAAGATTCGATGAGTTATATAAAACCAAACATCCACAGTGACAATATGTACCAACATATCGAACGGAGCCCTGTACATATTAAACTCTCTCTCTGCATAATTCATCACTATATTCTCGCCACGATATCTCTGCAAGTGAAACCAAAAATACATTAATGGTAACGTAATAACCCAAGAAAACACAATCAAATTAATATTTGACAAACTCACTGCTTGTAACCATTCACTAAGAGTAAAATAAGATCTGCTATCTTGAGTCTTCCAATGTTTTAATGGCAATAAATCCATAAATGTACATAGTAATGACATAGACCAATATCCAAAAAAAGCGCTGAAAAAACATATATTGACTACATGATTTTCCAACGGGTTGTAGTGAAAATTTGCATTTGTATAATTTGCAATAGGTTCAATACTTTGAGAGTTTTCATTGATAAATTTTGGTTGAAAATAATTTTCATAAAATGGTATAACAAAATATTGCGTTGCTAATATTGAAGTAGCAATGCTAAATGGTTGAAATCCAAACATTTTTGTGGTTATCTCTGATGTTTTCATGGTTGATACAGGTGGGTCGTTGTTGTTGTTGTTATTGTTGTTGTAATTCTTGTTGTAGCTGTGAGGGCACCGTGTAAGTTCTTTTGTATTTGCACATTTATATCAAACACAACAAAAAAAGCACACACACCACGACGCGTGCAAAAAAACATTGAAGAATAGCAATAGTAATAGCAACAACAATGTTCTGATGCTAATGCTAAAAGTTCTCCAATTCCTCGTATTAGAGGGTAGCACTGCGTACCCTACTCCTTAACTTCGCTTCTCTCCTGATTCCATTTCAACTAGAGTAAATCATATAATTAAGGTATTGTTGTTTTTGTACAAGAAGACGAAACCAACACTTCTATTTTTTTTTTAAATCTCCTAATTTGTGCATTGCAACCATTTTTTTGCACTTCTGTGGTGGTGGTGCATTATTATTTTTAATAATTCATTTTTATCTCTCCCCACAAAGTATCAAAAATCTAAGCAATAAAAATCTTCAAAATACAACATCGATATCACTAGATAAATCTGCAAATCAAAATAATATTTACATTATGGATGATATTAAAAAACAAGTGAGTAAGAAAAAAAAAGAAGGCGATTCTGATTTTAAACGTGGTAAAATATCTTTTGCTGCGGAAGCATATCGTTCAGCATTACGTTTGATCAATTCAACACCAGAATCTAAAAAGAAGCTAAAAGCATGGACAGCAATCATATCAGGCATGTTAAGTACATGTTACGTGAAACAAGGTTCATGGAAAGAAGCAATTCAATTTGCTGACGATGCGATTGAATTAAGCAAAGGTAAAAATGTTAAAGCATATATAGCAAAAGCTGTTGCTAGTGATAAGATAGGGGAGTTAAAAGTAGCATTAGAAACAGGGACGAAAGCACTTGAATTGGATAAGTCGTTACATGAAATACAATTAATTACACATCGCTGTTCGATACTGTTAAACGGTGTAATAAAAGGACCGAAACCTCTCTCGAGTGATTTTGAACAAGTATCTACTCTTGGCGAAGGTAATTACTCAGATGTTTTTAAAGTTAGGTCTATTTGGACAAATCAAATTTTTGCATTAAAAGTTTTATCTTTAGATAAAGTAAAGAAAAAAGAAAAACGTCATAAAAATATTAAAAATGAAATTATGATGGAACGAGAGGTATTATTAAATCTAAACCATCCAAACATAGTAAAATTGTATCATACTTTTGGTGATGTTGCTGCGTTGTATTATTTATTTGATTATACGGAAAATATGGAAGAATTATGGAGTTTAATGTTAGGTAGTAAATCGAAAAAATATCAAATTGGTTTACAAGAAAGTTATGCTAGGTATTTATTTGCACAATTAATTAACGGGATTGAATATTTACATCGTGAAGGTATTGTACATCGAGATTTAAAACCTGAAAATATTATGGTAAAGCCAAATGGGCATTTAATCATCATAGATTTTGGTACTTGTAAAAACTTAATAAATACAAAGTTCAATGGCCCAGAATTTGTTGGCACGGCTGAATACATGTCGCCAGAAGCTATAGATAATATAGGAACAGATACAAATTCAGATTTATGGAGTATTGGATGCATATTATACCAAATGTTACTTGGACCAGTGCCATTTAAAGGTGGTAGTGAATATTACACATTTTTAAGAGTTCAAAATGGTCTTCCATTTGATATTTATCCAGGTACAGTATCACAAGAAGGTTTAGATTTGATTATGTCGTTATTGAAGCGAGATCCGAAAAATCGTATTGGTTACCATGAGCCACCTCCAAGTCCATGTACGAGGGAAACATATAGGAACGCTATTAATTACGATATGATAAAAAGGCATTCCTTCTTCAGCACTTCATACGCTGGCCATACACCAATTAATTTCAATACGATAGAAAAAGTTGATGTGTTAAAAAATGGAAAACCACCATTGCAAACATTAACTGAATTGTATTTAGAAGGTGTTTGTGAAAGTGCAATGAAAGGTTTACGACCAAAATTATATAAATTAAACAATAAAATACGTAACAAAGTAAAGCATTACTTTAGGATAAGGCGTAAATTGAAGGAGCCTGACGTTGTCCGATTATTTTATAAAAATAGAATGGACGCAACCTTTGCAAAAATTGAAGATCGTAGCGTTCTTGGTTACAGTCAAGCCGAAGGGAGTAATTTTGTCCGTCCATTTTATTTTGTACAAGTATCACATCCATCCATTGGTATCTCATTAGATTCGCCTCAAGCTGAACGATTAAAACATTTAATTGAAGCAGTAAATAACATTAAGCCACGTCCAGCTTTTTTCATATGCATTGGAGATTTAACTGAACATAGTTGCGAAGCGGAAGATGATGAAGATAATGTTAGGTATCAGCTAGAAGTTGCTAATTACAAAACATTGCTATGTAAACTAGCACCTACAATTACTGTTATATCCGTTGGAAGCGAGAAGAATTATGGAAAAGCTCCATTAACAGAGAACAAAATTATGCGATATCGAAAAGATTTCGGCGAGGATTATTTTAGATTTTGGAAAAGTGGTATATGTTTTATTGTTATCAACAGCGTTTTGTTAGAATCCATTAAAGATGATTTTATAGATGCAAATGATAATGTAGAAGAAACTGAAGTTGATTCAAGCAAGGTAATGGTAAATCGTTGGAAACACTTCAATGAAAATTATAAAGATAAAACATTATGGGGGAAGCATGTCCAGTGGATTAAGCAAACGCTGTTTTTGGCACGAACAAATTCCAAACAAGCCGTTTTACTTAGTAATCATGTATTGAAAACAAACGAAGATAATAATTTGAATCCTCAATTGCCAAGTTATTATACTGATTTTTTAATTGAAAAAATGAAGTGGAGTTATTGCAAGACTGCAATTAGTCCACATAAAACTCGAAATAGTCGGATTGTTGATAAAACAACTTCTGAAGGTTACGAGGCAAATGATATTTCATGTTTAACTACCATGGCCTCTGATGGATTCCGCTTAGTCCGTATGTTTGATGATTCTATTCGCACGGCATACCATACGCTTGGTTCAAGTATGATAAAAACAGTCAGTCTGAAACCAGAGGATAATGTCGAAACTGTCGTCATAAATGAAGATGTTAGTAATAATAATTCATTACAATTTAAAAATCAAACGGATTATGATGCACATTTAGATGCATTAGGAAATCAAATCGACAACGCTAAGGATGAAAAAGATATTGAAGTATCATTAGAAGGTTTAAATATCGCACCAAGTAATTTAGTTCAATTAGATAACGATATTACTAACGGTGAGGATAGTGATGATAGCGATGATGATGATGGGGAGCTTGTTGTAGAAGATGTAACCAACGAGCAGGAGAGTTAATTATATGATAACACGCACATAATATATTTTTGAGTGTAAATGTGGTGTGTTATATATTTAAATACGAAAAAGCATATATTTCGTATTTTTGGTGGTACTTCGTATAACATTAAAAATACAAAACATCCATATGCATAAAATATATATATATTAATATTATTTTACTTATAATTTGTTTTACGCATATTATTAAATTATATATTTATTTTTACGCATAATTTTTATTTTTTACGTTAATTTACTGCATACTCATGTGATAATTCCTACTTCGTACTCTTCAAAAGAATACTAAAATATATATCATATATGGTTGGAAATACGAGTACATATTACTATATAGCGACCCTTTAAATCGTTTATGATTTTGGATTTAACTTACGGGAGTAAAAGAACTCCGTAATAAATAATCGTATATAAATTATGAGTAATTGAAAATTTTTATATATATGGTTGCATATATATGATATATGAGTAAGAGAACATTTTATATATATCATATATTTATCATTATTAATATATTATATAAAATTTTTTATAGAATACCGTTTCCGGTGAGTTCTTAATAAAAATATATTCGTACGTATTTTCTTTTACGACACACACACAGCAGTAGATAAAATAACACTTCTATTGCTGGTTTCCCCATTTTGAATGTATTTTTTTTTATTTTATTTAATATCCTTCCTCTCCAGCTCTCTCTAATATCTATGTATATATATATTTGTAATATCATAATATATTATGATAATGAAATACCTACTTTTTCCTACATACTACACATAAAACGTAATCTTTTCTCCTTTTTTTTCTTTTCCCTTTTTAATTTCAATTATTGCTTCGCTCATTTTCTACTTATATATATGAGATTATAGCAAAAAAAGAAAATTAAATTACATACTTTTTGGTGCATTGTAATCAAATCCAAATCTTAATGGATCATTTGTAAAAGCCAATATATAAATAATTGCGCCGAAAAGTGCACCTATAACTGGAGCAATCATGTAAATTACTAAATTTGCTTCAAAGTTCCATGCAACAACCACAGGTGAAAATGCCCGTACAGGATTGAATGATGCACCTGTGAATGGGTATGCAAAGATTTGTAATGCACACATGGCTAAGCCAATAGCCATAGGTGCTGATACATTTTTAGCGATTACAGAACGGGTTCTGCATGTATTTGTTAATATAACCCAAGTTAAAAAGAAAGTGCCAAAGACTTCAAATACGAAACCACTGCCAACTGTACTACCATAATTAAGTTGTGGCGCACCAATTTTTGTTACACCAGTTGCTGCATTTGGAATCGTAGCAACTACTAAAGCAGCGCCAAACAGCCCACCAGCAAATTGTGCTATCAAGAAAAAAATGACACGACTGATGTCTTTACCATTCTTTTCTGAACCCCATTGATAACGCCCATGTGATGCATTCGTCAAGCCAATAGCTAAAGTAACAGCTGGGTTCATATAACCAACACCATATCTTGTAGTAATTTGTGTTAAATAAAGTAATACTGTATACGCTAAACCTTGTGTTAACGCAATAACAACTAGTCGCGGTGAGTTCAATTCATCGAATGTTACATTACCAGTGGATGTAACTATACCACAACATATGAATACATATAATGCGGTTGCTAGAAATTCTGTAAATACAGCCCTCCATTCAGTTTGGTCTGGCATGTTTCTTAATTTTTTATCTAGTATATTATACTATTTATGATTAAATATCTATATGATACTTAACTGTTAGACAATTATATAATCGTATATCTATATATATATGCCAATTAATTTATCTTTTTTTTGAATGATAATTGTTACAACTAAATTTCTTTGAATTGTTTCCAATTGTGTTTGTGTAGTATCATACAGACAGACAGACATTGTATGTACATATCATATATATATATTTGGATCTGGTGCCAATTATTATTATTAATCTAATTAAACAACTTGTACAAAAATAATTAATAAATATGATGATGATGATGATATTCACACAGTATTCCAGTATTCCTGTCGTATTACATGGTACCAGGTAGTAGAATTAGAAAAAAGATTTAGATTGATGCTGGATTGCTGGATTGCCAGATTGCCATCTATGGCCAGTTAGTTGTTACCTGGTATTAAATATCGAGTGAATAGCATTGTATATTAAAATGATGATAACCATGATAGCAAAAAAAATCGTCGTCTATGTATGATATGTACATATAGGAGAGCAAACAAAACAACTATACATAACAGTACAAAATAAATCATTCCTCATTTTGATCTAAAAACCAACAAAAAGGGAGGGGATTAATCAACAAATAGCGATTATATAAACATATTTACATTTGTAACACATATATATGTAATAGTAAATACAATTTAATTCTTTTATATATTACATATATATGTACAATTGAAAGGAGGATAGGAAAAAAGAATAAAAATGATGAAATATATTGTATTCGCATTAATAGTATTGATAGGAACCACCCATGGTGCAGATACACGCACTGGTGCTGCACCACCAACCATGAGAGCTAAAGATTTAAACTTGATAGTTGACGCAGATGGTCTTGGAAAAGCAGATTTAACTTTTCAACTTGGTTCAGAAACGAAAAATATGTATAAGATAGTACATACTTCAGAAGAGAACGATGTGTTAAATGTCAAATTGGATGATGGTTCTGCAGTTTTGAAAATCATGGGTGCTTCATCTGGTAAAACATTAGGAGAAGCAGCAACTACTTTACTTGAAACGGAACGTCTAAACAAGGCGAAAAAAGCTTTAAATAAACTAAACAACAACAACCATAAACGTTCGTTGTTGCAAGCTGACGACAAGTTGGTGCAAACAGTTGCAGAAAAATCAGAAAATATTTCTTACAGTCGTATGATCGTAGCACCAAAAGGGAAATTAAGTACCAATGGAAAAATTCAATCTTTACAAGATGGAAAAGTAACCGTGCAAAACGAGAATCAATGGAAAATGGTAGTGGAGGAAGATTTCACGAAAGGTACTGTTGAGGAGTGGGTACGTGAAACTGGCCAAGATATGAATATTAGTGTTAATGATCAAGTCTCCACATGTGCTAAATTTCCACATGGCGACTCTGATTACTTTTTAGGTGCATTCTCGAACGTTCGTGTGAAGAAAACTTTCGCATTGCCATTTCATGAACAAGTACGTATAACGGCACGTGTTCATTTCCTAGACATGTGGGAAGGTGAAATAATGTATTTAAAAACTGATAATGGTTTAAAATGGAGTAGAGCACATAAATGGTGTAAAGAATTCCCAGAGAAGAAATGCCAGCCAACATCTGTTATTGAAACAGGTGCATTAGATTCATGTGGCGACCCAAACTTTTCGGATACACTGTCCGTACCAGTAGATATTTCCTTCCCTGCTGAAGGTAAAAGTGGCGTAACACTCGAGTTCGGTGGTGTATTAACTGATGGTAATACATGTAAAACGAAACAAGATTGTGCAAAAAATAGTTTTGAATGTAATCAAGGTTTTTGTGTAAATACAAAAGCAACTTGGGGGTTAGATGATGTGAGGATTTATATAAAGTAAAATAATATATATTACATATTCGTATATATTATATATATATACACTTCGTATATTTTAATATTTATGCGCATCATTTTTTATATATATTCTCGTAATATTTACATTCGTATTACTTAACACGAGAAGTGTAAAATTATTATTAAAAACTTATGGGCATAGATTTTAAGCTTAACCATCATTATTAATATTACACGAATATTATGATACACACGAATATTTTATTTTTTTATAAAAAACAAATTTTTTAAAATATTAATCTTGTGATGCGCGCTCTTTCTTCTTATCATACGTAATTTTTTTCTTCTTGACCCTCTCAATGTTTGGAAAATTTCCTTCTTTTATTATTACGTTTTTTCTTATCATATCCACTTGTAGTACTAATCTGTTCACGCTTCGGTGCATATTTTTTCATGTATCTTTTTTCATTCTTATTCGTTTTTTTTAACTTTAACATCCAATCTGGCACATCATCACAACCACTTATTTTCATTACATTTGCAATACTTCTTAAATATTTCATGTCATTTTCCGTGAAAAAAGTAATTGCTTTGCCTTTACGCCCAGCACGCCCAGTACGTCCAATACGATGTACATAACTGACGGTACTTTGTGGAAAATCATAATTAATAACACAATTCACTCCTTTGAAATCCATACCACGTGCCATTAAATCGGTGGCGATCAATACCCAGATTTCACCAATACGAAATTTCTTAATGATGGTATCACGTTGATTTTTGGTTCTATCAGCATGTATTACATCCACATTTATGCCATCGTATACTAATTCTTTATATAATGCAGTTGCACGATCTTTACTTTGTACAAACATGATGACAGGCGGTGTCATACCACCTTCTTGAATAAGTTGTCTCATGGCAATTAATTTGCCTTCTTCACGACCAACAAATACCAATTTCTGCTCGATAGTTTCAGTCGCAGCACCACGTTGTCCAATTTGCACACGCACTGGATCGATTAAAACAGATTTCACCAACTCTTCAATACCTTCAGGCATGGTTGCACTAAACATACTACGTTGCAACTGCTTTTGTTCCTCCACTGTTGTACCACATGCATTTATAATCTCATCAACTTGTTCCAAAAATCCATCTTCAAATAATTTATCAGCTTCATCTAATATTAAACATTTTAAATCTTTCAATGATAATAAATTTTCTTTTAACACTGTTAATAAACGTAGTGGTGTTGCAATCAATAAATCAAATTGTTGCCCATTATTGGTGCCCACAATATTTGTAAACTGTTTATTCGCACTGTTACTATTATTATTATTATTATTATTATTATTATTGCTGCTATGATTCGATAATAATTTTACAGATGATAAAACCGATGCTTTAAACTTTTTTCCAAAACTTAATCTTTGAAAATCACGAAAAATTTGTCCAGCGAGTTCTCTAGTAGGTGTTAATACTAATGCTTTCGTTGTTGCTACGGTCATTGAATCAACTGTTGATTGTTTATTTTTTCTAATAGATGCATTGATATTGCTTACAGGTCGCTTTAAAACATGACCGATTAATGGTATTAAAAACGCTGCGGTTTTACCACTACCAGTTGGTGCAACAGCTACAATGTCTCTTCCATCCATCATGACGGGTATTGCTTGCATTTGTATTGGAGTTGGTTCTTTATATCTAGAACTTTCAATATTGCTTAATAATATTCTACGTACATGTTCATCTTTTTTTCCACCATGAAAGTAAATCGATTCAAATGTTTCAGCTGGTTTTGGTATCATATTACCTTTGACATGAATGCGCATACGGCGCCTAAATGCATTTATTAATTCTAATTGATGTTTCAATTCATTTGTTTTGTCATTTATATTTCTAGATCCTGTTTTTTTATTTCCATTTTTGTTTACATTGTTATCACTATGGGATGGCTGATCTTTCCAACCACGAGATTCAGTTGTGTTGGCACTGTACATAGATATTTTATTTAAACCATCATCATCATCATCATCATCAGAGCTATGCATATCACCAGCTTGATCACCTCCCTTTCGTTTCGATTTCTTCTTCTTCTTCTTCTTCTTTTTTGATTTTTTATGTTTACCACCACTATCTTTTTCCTCATCATCCGAGGGCCAACTTATAATTGATTTTCCCATACCATTATTTGTGTTCTGTTTCGAATTATTTTGCTTCTTCTTCTCCTTTTTCCCTTTATTTTGTTCCGATGGTTCCCTGTTGTTAAAATTATTATCATCAAAAGTATCATTATTGAAAAAATCTATAGTTTCAGCTGGTGTAATTTCCTTTTGTCCATTATTATTATTGAAAAAATCAAGTTGATTTCTACTTTCTTGACTTCTTTTTTGACCAGAATTGAATAATTCAATTTGTTCACCAAATCTTTTCTTATTAAATCTGGCACCAGCATTTAATGAATTGAACAATGCATCTTCCATGATATTTATGTAAGTGTATATATTGTTAATGTCAAAAGATATTAGTCAATATTCCTTTGCTATTCTTTTGGATGAGGATGTATCAGCAAAATTCTTTCTTCTTCTATTTTATATTTCGTATATATATGTATTTTCACCACACCAGAATTAATCGTGTGGATGGTGTGATGAAGATTATTAGATGGGGATTATTGGATTGGTTTGTTGTGTATGCCCAGCCTGTGTGGGTGTGGAAAAGGTTCAACATAGACACAGCACCAACTATAGCATCAGCACTATAATACTATATACAAACCCTCATCTCACTCACCGTTATTTCTGTTTTCAAAGAAATTAATTTCATAGATATACAAAGTACCAATAGCAATAATATATCAAAACATAAAACTATAGAAAGAATAATTTAAAAAACATTATTTTATACTTAGCATTTGAATATATATATACAATCTATCCATTCCATCGTTCATCAAACGTCTGTATCATATTGGCTTGAAATGGCCACGTTAAAGCCATCAAAAACACAGACGCTCTCCACAACGAAATGTTGGGAATGGTTATGGAAACTTGGTGGACAAAAATGTAAACTAAAAATAATTGATGTAGTATTATTTACAGAGGATGGTACTCTTGCACAATGGTTATTTACATCAAAAGAAGGTCTTGTAAAGCGAAAAAGCAGTGCATCATTGAAATTGCCAAATGTCTATAAAAGGTTTATACATTTAGGATCAGATGATCCAAAAAATAGTA
>JACLAC010022288.1_pt1 | contig 17001 bp, 7 predicted proteins | sample 8027881 | NCBI WGS metagenome assembly JACLAC01 (sample SAMN15725517, study PRJNA655200) | protist metagenome | isolation source: fluorescence activated cell sorting (FACS) single amplified genomes of... | place: Spain: Blaines Bay Microbial Observatory, Mediterranean Sea | collected 2016-01-19
AGATAATCGCTTTTTGCTTCGATGTTTTTCAATAGCGGATTTTGCTTTTTCTTCTAAAATATCTTCAGCCGCATGTAAGGCACTTTGTACCTCTTCCTCCGACAACCATTTGGTCAATGCATATTGATTTTGTGCCCATTGTTGCATGATTAGGCGTGTATTCTCTTTCTTAGATAATATCTTTATGACTTTCTCTCTACAAAAAGGAAGAGTCAGAATCAAGCCTGTCATCCCAAACAAAATATTACCAACTGTCATAATCATCAGCAACCAATCAAATAGAATTTGCTCATATCCATTCGCCTCATTGTTCAATAGGCGCCTCGAACGGTACAATTCTAACCCAAAACCACATATTAGAGAAAGTAACAACCCTAAAGATAATGTAATGGATAGAATATTGTCCCAATATGCTTTATAAGGGAATTTTATAGCGACAACTACTAACCAGAGAATACACGTTAAAATGCCTAGCAGAGATTGTACAATGCTATGTTCACCCACTAAAATCAATCCTCCGGTTAAAATTAATCGACGAAAGAGATCCACCAAATCGAAATAATAGCATTCTTCGGTGTAATTGGCATAAATAGACCCGAATTGTTTCTTGACCAACCGATGGGATTGATGGTCTAGAGCGGATTCCTCGTGCAGGTGGTGCCTGTTGCGACAGAGCAACACAAATTGAAGCAGAGGAATGCCTAAGACATACACGACCATACAAAATATGGCTACCCCGCCATAATTCCACCATTCACCAACATAGCATTCCATGCTATAATCTGACGTCAAAAAATAGGCATCCTGCACCTTTTGACATTTAAATAGACGAAAGATTCGTGTGGAAATACCTGTGTACAATCCAAATGCCAATAGTGTGAGAAAGGTAAATAGACGTGTCTTCATGCTTTCCTCGGTAAAACGAGCTTGACAGCAATATTTCTTACGAAAATGAACCACTGCCCATACGATTCCAATTAGACATAAAATCACCGGAAACAGAAGCATGTGAAAGACGAATTTCTGCTGGAAAGAAGTCTGCATATGGCAGGATACTTCTCCGAATAGGACGTAGATATCCAACGAAGTCAATTCCAACAGAGTCATCAGATAGAGCATTCCTTTTGGAAACGGCAAATCGAATACGACTGGTAGATATGTCATGCATTGGCTGTAGCCCACTAAAATTTTAAATTTCATTAGGGATCCACCTATATCACGTACTGTTTTTTCCGTATTCTTTTTCTTCTTTAAATAGTTCTTCTTCTTTTTGTGCAATGCTTCGATATCGACTGTACCTTGATTGGTGATATACGCTTGTAATTCCATTTGATTAATGTGACCACTGTTGTCTTTATCGACCATGTCAAACAGATAGGTAATCTCATTCTCTGTTAGTGACCCATCATCGACTATCTTACTGAATTCGAGATGTGTCCATTCTTTCTTCTCTTTAAAGATGGATTGCATGGTGCTCAATTTCACGCGTAAATCTTCTTCTTCGGAACGCGACAAAGCCGGCATAGTAAAGAAACCATACATAAACAGAATGGATACACACATGCAGATGAAACCTGCAATCAACATCGATCTGGTGGGTGAGGTAGCCTTTCCCGCTACATATCCCGGACAATACACACAACGCTTCTGCTGAAAGACATACTGTCTGGCGCACACCGCACACAGAGGAGAAGTAGAATCATATCCCTCTGCACATCTCCCTTTCGTGGAATTTCCTCCTATGCATGATTCTGGGATGACGCATTTGTAAATGGGATAGGTTACAAAATCAGGTGAGGTGGGGTCATATCGCCAATACTCCTTTGCCACGGCAGGGGTTTTTATTCCAATGGAATCACAAATCAATCCCTTGGGTGGACATGCTTTGCAATCTTCTATTGGTGGTTTGTAATATCGAGCACCGCAAATGCATTCTGTGCCATTGGTGCGGTTGTACACGCCACGATATTCTCCTGTGCCACAGCCTTTACTTATGATACTAATCTTTAATGTCTGTGTTGGTCGATTTATATAATTTGTGTCATCACTACTAATTTCATATTGAATTTTACATCGATGAACCAATGAGTCTTTTGCTGTTGAATATGGATGCGTTGCACTTCCCACATTTAGTAGAACTGGTATTTGATAACTATTTGTATTAAATATCACATTCGTTTTTGTTAATTTGCATCTTAGGGAATTTGTTTTTAACTTGATTTTTACATCTCTTGTAGGAATTGTTGTTAAACGAATATTATATGAAAACGATTCACCTTCTTTTATTTGAGCTAATGGAGGGACGCCATCAATGGTAGCAAATTTGTCATTTTGCACAACGATGATACTAAGCGAATTGCTTGATGTAGTTGAATTGTATTTCGGATCTAAACTTGATGGGTTGAAATTGATTTGCATAGTCCCAACAGGTGCACCACTTAATGCTTGAAATTTTACTATTTGTTTGTAAGTGTTCCATTTATTTTGTGGAATAGTTATTGAATTTGCTGAGTCTGTTTCATCGAAACTGTTATTGTGAACAACTTTTATAAATGGCGAAGGGGTTACAATTGTTATCCTAACATCAAACGCAGGTTCAGATGCCAACCCGATAAATGTGACTGATACCATATCGCCACCTTTCTCAAGGATAATGGCGTCGCTTGATTCCAATAAAACTTGGGCTGTGTCGTCATCTGCTGCATTTACCAGTGTTAAAAGGGGACGAGCCGTTGCTTTTGCATAAAACACTGTATCTTCCGTGATAATTTTGTGATTTATGGTAAATTTTTCAAGGCTATGATCAACGTCATTTGCGACAGATTGGAAAACAAACTTTTGATGCTTATTCCAATTATTTGCATCGAAAAGCATATATCCAGGGCTTCCAAGAAGTCTAGGTGGATATATAATATTTTCACTGTTAATTAGTGTTACGACTGGTTCAATACGGACAATTTCTGTCGGTTCTGTGTCTAAACGAACACCATATTGTAAACTATCTCCTTCTAGATTATAAAATGATAAAAATTTTACATCGTATTCATATGATCCATCATTTTCATCAATTGTCCATAGTTTAACATCAGCATTGTCATCGTTGATAACATTAATAATAAGCTCACGCGATGGACTGTCTTTATATTGTGGTGCGGTGCTGGTAGAGTCAATCGAATGTGTAATACTACAGGTATATACTATGACATCAGTGCCTTCATCGATTACATTTCCTCGAGTTGTTAACGTTACCGATGTTTGATTATTAGAATTAGCCATAATAGTTACTGAAGATGGTGTGACGGTACAATTTAGTGGAGTATTTGGTTTCGATGAAATTGCTTCAATATTTATTATAACGTCTTCTATCGGTTCCATCCCAAAGCTTAATCCTATAGTATAAGTTAAACTTTCTGTCTCCGAGATACGTTGAATGCCAACAGGCTGTTATTGTGGTTTGTTGCGTTAAAAAAACAAAATGTAGTGTACGTATATAAATGTTAGAAATTAATATTTGAAAAAAGAGGGTTCGAATTGATTTTTTATAATTATAAACTTACAATGCCACTGATCTCGCCCTTGTCGAAATCATAACTGTATGAACCTCTGTTTGATTTTTGATTGCCTACAAAAAAATCTATTTCACGAGTAATTCCGGAAGATCCAACTTGGCTATATTTGCATAAAATTTCTTCTGGTGGTGCAGTTGTTACTTGTAAAAGTTCACACTCGGAGCTACAGCCATTATCATCATATACTGATATTAATGTGATATCAGGTTGTTGAATGCCAAAATTATGTCCTTGTATTATTATCGTCCCACCATTAAAGGGAGGCGAGATTACTTTTGATATATTTGGAGCTGAATAACTAAATACTAAGCCTACATTGACAGTGCCTTGTATTCCATTTGTATTAGAAAGAAACACATCAATATCCAAGTTTTTTCCAGTACCAGATGGAGATATGGCTGTAATTTCTGTTTCAGACACAGCAGTAACACTAGCCCATTCATTTTCGTTGGTTTTGATTATATAAGTAGCATTTACGTCAAATCCTGTTCCAAAAAATGTTGTTAGTTTATTTCCAAACGTGCTCTGGTTATTTGGAGACAAGTTATTGATGTAAAAATAGCATTCGTTTATAGAAGTTGCGCCAACGGTACCAGGAATCGTTGCCGTATTTGATGGGCACTGTAAACCAATTTGGGTTATGTTAGTTAGAAAAGGTAAAATTAATTTTAATGAAAAATATTTGTACGTGGAAATATGATTTTTAAAACTTACAGCTGTGCATGATGTTTTAGCCGTCATGCCATAAGTATTATTTCCACACGGACATTGAATTCCATATGAAGGACTAGTCGCATGTGAGATACATTCGCTGGGACATGGATTTGGTGATATCATATCACAAAGTTTTGGCATTCCTGTAGGAACAGAAGATTTAATGTTATCATTTTGAATGCACTGTTCAGTAATTGAGTTGGTTATACATGTTGTTACGGAAATGTCAATTAATTTGACTGTTGGAATGTAATAATTCGAATTAACAGAATAAATAGCATGTCCATTATTATTATTTGCGGAATTTTGGTCAAATATTGTGTCTGAAATTGTTGCATTTTGTGCCATGTATATATTTATAGCACCACCTCCATGTGTACTTTCTGTCCCACTCGTCACTTTATTCGAAGAAAACGTTGAATTTAATATAATTAAACCACTACCTTTTGAATGATAAATTGCTCCTCCTATTTTTGTTGCTTCGTTATTTTCGAAGATCGTATGCTTGATGGTGGTGGTACCAGAGGTACTAAAGCCATAATAGTGGTCACGATTGATAGCTCCACCATAGACAGCTTTATTATCGCTAAATATACAATTTGTAATAGTGACAGAATTAGAAGACGAATAATAGTGCTGAAGAATCAAAATAGACCCTCCTTTACCATCAGTAGATCCTAAATTACCTCCATCCGTCATTTGCCTTCCTCCAGTTAATTTCATGTAAGAGATACTAAATATTGCACTAATGCTTACTGTAAAATGGCGATCATCTGGTGGTGCAGTTAGTATAGTTAAATCACTTTCCCCCCGTCCAGTTAGTGTTAATTGTGCATTGGGCGCTAAAAATGTCGTTTCTGTTAATGTTATATCTGTTTGGCATGAAAGTGTACCGGTTGATTGCGTACAATCAAAACTTTCACCGTAAAAATTATCATCAGCTTGGCAGTTTGCACAATCATTAATTATAATTTTTTCTAAGTTGACAGTAGGAAAAACATCCAAAGTCGGGTTCTTTGACGCATGAATTACATGTCCTTGATTACAACCACATGTATTATTTGTGAATGTTGTTTCTGAAATTGTATGTGTTTCCGTGCTTACTAAAGTTATTGCACCGCCACCAAATTTAACTAAAGTTATTGCACCACCCGGTGCAAAACTACACGCGTAAGAATGGTTAGGTGTAATATATTGGTTATTGATAAATTCAGAGCCAGTTACATTAAGAGTACCATGAGATAAATATATCGCACCACCTCTTCCTTGATTGTCTTCAAATACAGTGTTGACAATAGTTACTTTAGAACCATAGTAACTCGATATGGCGCCTCCCGTATGAGCACTATTTTGAACAAATTTGCAATTAGTTGCATAAAGAATTCCACCGTACGCTACCAAAATAGAGCCACCCAAGCCGGATTGCAGAGAGTTTGTAGCAACAATTGCCGCACCTGTCAATTTAATATACGCCAACCTTAGAGTATTTGAAGTATAACTCGTCGTCATCGTAAAATGCCGCTCCCCGCTCGCAGCTATAAAAGTTGCTAATTGTTCTGGTCCCGGTCCAGTTATTTCTAAATCTCCGTTCAAAGTAACTGTACTTGTAAACGTAACAGTTCTACCCGTATAACTGCCTGATGTTTCAAAATTCCAAACAGCAGCATATGCAGAGTGTAATAGTAATGCATATAGTATTTCGTATACTATTATTAATTTCATCTTTTTATTCCAATATGAATGCAATTATAATTACAATATATATATATGCAAACTTTTACTGATTGTTACGAATTTACAAAATCTACTATACAATTGTCACTAAATAATAATTATAAAATTAACTTCGGAAGAGTATAAGATTAAAAAGTGCAAAGAAAATTATGATCTAGATCAATCAAGAACCATGCAATTTAGCAAATGGTGATTCGTGAAACAATAATGTACGTCGAATTTATAAATGATGTTAGTTTAGAATCTTTTTTCATGTATTATGAACAAATGGAAAAAAAAAGTGTAATTCTATATATATACTTCCAATCTTCTACTTCTTCAATACTACGGTTTTGGGACACGTCACATAAAGCAGTTTTTAAAGTTTGTTGAAATACGGAAATATGTGACAAACTTCTGATTTACACACTGTAACACATTGATAATCTGGATAGATAAATAACACCGACACAGTATAATACCGGTATTACAAACCAATTTCCGGTTGTCCGCGAAAAAACTCCCCTACCAGCCTACCTAAAAATTAAGGCCTAATAATCTAAAATTCCATATTTTCAGCAATTCTGAAAATTACAAACGAAAAATACACTACACAAAAATTATAAAAACATGTATAAATATATGTTTTTATACAGGACAAAATCTAAACATTATCAATGACTATCGTTGACAAGATTCAACCATTGTCCTGCACAAAAACATATACATATATATATTTAAAATAATCGTTTCTAAATTTGAATTTTCAAAATGTACTTTTTATTTTATACGTTTAGTGCTATGTACCTTGCATAGAAATAGGGCTAAGAATGCTCTCGCAGTGTTATTTACTTGCTATTTTTTAGAAATTATATTATTTGTACTGAGGGTTATACTAATGAAGAAGATATTCCTATATATAGTGAAATGGTATTCCCTATCAAATGACAATAAATATATACTTGAGGAAAATTTAGAATACAAATATTGTGCAGCTTACTTTCTTAAGCTTTTTCAGCTTTTTTTCATTTTGGCTTCTTTTTATTTAGACTATGGAAGTTTGAGTTTTTAATAGTATTACTTTGTTTTCCAGTTTTACAACTATCATAGAGCTAGCACTATTATAAACCAAAAAGATAAGAAAGGTGAATGGAATGGTACTGACTTCAGACTTGTATGGACTGTAGCATGTAGCAGGAAAATATTGTAAGGAAGCGAGAACCACCAGGCATGTATAATATTGCTTATAATAACAAATAACATAAACATCTGCAAATAATATTTAAGCAACATTTACCAGGTCGTATAAAAACTCTGCTGGTAAACGTTAACTGCGTTATCGATAGTCATTTCTAAAACTACTTTCTGTTACATACATATTACATACATTAGACCACAGCCAGTTACTCAAACAAGGTAAAACTGAAAACACCATATTGTAATAAGATTTGTCATTCATTGACATATAACCTTCTGTGGTTATATTTATTCATATTTACACCCATTTTTTAAATATAGATATATATATATATACGTATATATAACAAACAACAAGTACAATATGAAACCTACAGCACCATCAACACGTAGACATTTTACTTCCTCCACTTCTAATAAATCTCTTCGACAAAAAAGAGGTATGACCACTGCAATGAGGAAGAGTATGTCATTTATACCACCACCAAGAGGATTAGGTGATGAAGACGATGGGCCGGAAATGATAAATGCCTCGGACCAAATAAAGCGTGTAGTTGATGAATCATGTGAAATTGTAAAAGAGTTAGAAAAAGTACGTTTAAAGTTAGCATTGAATGCAAAAGAAAGTAAAAAATTAAAAAATAAATTAGCAGGAAGACGGAACGGTTTGAAAATGATGCGGGAAAAAGTTGCTATGCATGCATTGATGGGGTATGTATATTGATAATCAACTGGACAAATATATTATACACACAAACACACACACACACACACACATATATATATATACTAACATTTCCCTTTTAACAAATACACAGTGAACAAATTAATAAGTTAAGTGTAGGACAGTTAGAAAATCGTTTAGATCGTGCAACGCAACGTTTAAATCGTTTAGTTGCGGAAACGTCTGAGAAAAAAATTGTAGTAGATGAAAATAGAACATTACGTTTAGAAGCCTTGCGCATACTAAAAGAATCCGTTGAATCGATTAAAACTGTACAGAAAGAAGTCCTTGCATCTAGAAAAGACGTTGTAAAATCTAGAGAAAAAGTTAAACTTGCGAAAGAAAGTGCAAAACAAGTGAAAAAACAACTTGACTTGGACTTGAAACATTATGAAAAATTAGAAATGAATGCAAGACGTATAATAGCAATAGCAAAAGCACGTGAATTGCAAGATAAAGCGGCGGAGCACGTGTCGTTGGAGATGATGAAAAAAGCAGAAGCAAGAGAGCAAGATACTAATTATAAGAAAGCAAAAGCAGTTACGCATCAATCAAGTTTAGCTGGTAGATTAGCAGCTGAAACGTCTAAAGAAGCCGGTGCAGAACGTAAGGAACGTGGGCATGAAATTGATTTAGTTATATTAGATGAGAATGCAGCTAATGATGCAGATGATGCCGAAAGGTTAGTTAAAGAAATGGAACATGCATCAGAAATTGCACTAGCTGGAAAGGGATTTGGTGGGTTAGATGTTAAACATGAAGACGAGATAAAAAAAGAAGTTGCAAAAGCACGATGGAAATCGGCTGGTAGATTTGCTAGCATTACAAAGAAAATAAATGAGAAAAAACAATTATTGCATTTTTTCAAATTATTGTCTAAAAGCCATAAAATTGATTTAAGCCATGTACATAATTTGCATGAAATAACAGAAGCAGTTAATGCCACTATTAAATATGTCAACGACTACGAGGAAAAGAATAACAAATTAAGAGACAAAGTAAAAAATCTAGAGTTCAAAATCATTACCGAAAACCATACAAAAGATCTTATGCTCGAAAAATGTCGCGGGGATTCTAATACCAAAATAAAAGCACAAGTAATGGATTATAAACATAAAAACAGATCAACTAGATCAAAAATTGAACATTTAAAACATGAAAAACAAGACTATATCTTATTGTTTGAACGTATTAGTGAAGTAGCCCAAAATTTGCTTGTTACATATAGCAAAACAAAAAAAGATGGAGAAATGTTTATCAGCAATATAAATGAAACATGTAAATCAAATAAAAATGTCGAACATATAAATAAAATGTTATTATTATCCTGTGGTATAGATAGTGATTCTACAAATAATGATAATAATATGGCCGATGAAGAAATAACAACGATGACACCAAAGATAAGTTTTAATGCTATTCAAACATTTTTTTACTTAAGCCAGCTTTATAATTCAATATAATTATCAATGTTTAAAAACTAAATTATGATGATGTATAATGGTGTACATATGATACGAAATGTGTTTGTAAAATGAGTGCGTGTAGATTATTTATTTAGAGAGTATAAAATATGAAAATGTAATATTTCGTGTGTGTAAGTGTGTCAATGGGGTGAATTAAAAAAAGAACCCAAAAGAAAAAATACGACGTATGAAAATTCAATAGTAAATTTCAAAAATATTAAGGAGCATATTTTTTATATATTTTATTTTAAAAATATATTTTTACACACGCACCACACGCCACATTTCTTCCAAGTCTCCCTTACACACAAATATATGCATCTACACTTTTTAACGTCTACCACTACTTAATATTGATAAAATGTATAAGAATAGATTGATGATATCTAAATATAAATTCAATGCTGCAAATACATGTTCATCAATATTTAATTGATATTTATGTTTACCACCAATCATCAATTGCGTATCGTGCACAATGAAGAAACACATAAATGCTGCTCCACATGATGCGTAAATGGTATACCAAATGCGATTGTTTGGGAATATGAATACAAAGTTAAACATTAACATCATCGTAATCCACATAACAATTGCAACTAAGAATCCATTAAAACGTGTAAAGTCATATTTTGTTTGAAATGCAAATGCAGTTAAACCAGCAACTATCAATACCGTCATAATCAAGGCTTCAATAACAATCCATTCACCAATCACTTGTGCATATATTGAACTGATGACACCCACGAAGAATGATGTTGCCAATGTAAATATACCTAAACCAATCAGTCCATGTGGATGTTTTCGTCTGAACTCACCACAACAAGTCAATACAATGAGGGTAACAAACATAACGCCATATCCTGCCCACAATATCTCTGGACTATTACGTACTAATTGTCTGCAATCTTCATTGACGATAAATAATGTTGACACACCAACTGTTACAAGTAATTGTATCATCAATATTCCATATACTTTACGCACAAAACCCATACGAACTGATTTCTCAGCTTCAGCTAAATACATGGATTGTTGTTGCTGAAAATCATTCAATTGTGAATATTGTTGACTCGCTGGTTTTCCTTGTTTATATTGTTGTTGTCCATAGCCACCACCATTTTCCATATTGTTATATTGTTGTTGATTGGCTGGCTCAGCGACAGGTATGTAGCTCTGGTTGGTATTATTCTTCATATTTTTTTGTTTTTATGCTGTACGAATTGTAGAATTATTGAATTTGTATATGTAATTGTTTACCTCGGTGTACATATAAAAAACTCTTTCTAAATACCTAAATGTATGTGTGAGTTTTTAGTTAATTTAGTTGTATTTAGTTGGTGTATATATTATTCTTCCCGAATAATTAATGGTATGTTTTTTTGTGGTTTTTTGTAAAAAATATTTTTGCAAACTGGTATACTAAGAAGCATATAAATTTAAATTAATGATATAAATTAGAATAATAACATTATATTTAGTAGTATTTTTTTGATCAAATCATTTTATTTATTGTTATCAGTGTTATTTTGAGGTGCTGATAGGAAACCATTTTGGTGCTGGGCTTCAATATTTTTATAGATTTTAATGCTATGCCTATGGTAGAACAGAATATATTTGATATGTTTGTAATTTTTCGCAGCGAAACACCACTTTTTTCTTTTTCCTACAAGTGCACAACACCTTATAAATACGAATTTAAATTGTAATCGACGTTTGTATTTCTTGTATCACTACTATTATCACTATCAATAACTTTTTGATTAGATTATCTTAGACATTAATCGGTATTAGGATCAACAACTACAACATTAACAACACTTTGTGCAACATCGACTATTCCATTCGTACCAATTACACAGTTTGCTTGTAAACTTCGATTAAGACTAAATGTAGCTATGTTATCATTCCCTAATTCAGTGAATTGATCTCGTAATAAAGCAAGGAATAACCCTTCTCGTACTTCCAGACGTCGTTTCATTTCACATGCCATTTCCTTTGTCTCAATGAAATGGTTATTATCATTTAACATTTCGAATACAAAATGTTGTGATTCACACTTTATACGCACCTTCATTACCCAAGAATCATTATTTCCATTTGCATTTTCAAAAGTAAAATGTTTCCATAATATAATCAAAAATCTAGCTGCTATAAATTCAAGTGCAAATGCACCAAGTAATCTACTTTCTTTTTGTAGAAACAAGGAGGGGCCTAAATAATTTACGCTATTTTCAAGTAATGGGAATTCGCTTGCATATTCTCGATTATTGTTATTTGTATTTGAAACTCCTATTGTAAATCTTTTCTGTATATTCGTAAGTTTTGATTTCCACTTGCGGCAATAATTAGTAGTATTGTAACGATCATTTGTTGCGGGATGCTGTAAATTTACGTATGCTGCTGTTTGTGCTGTTATAGGTGCTAGTAAAAATATTGAAACAAGATTTTCACTGATTTCAAACACTTTTTGTATTTCTTTATTAAATAAATCTTTAAGCTGTTCTTTGGTGTAATATTTACCACCTCTTGGACCAACAAAGAAAATTCCATGTTTTCGACCATTTTTACTTAAAGGTAGTATATTCTTTTGTTGCTTGTTATGCAAAGCCTTGACTGGAATTTGCATATTACCAAATATTTTATTTTTTTGTGGGGTCGTTTGCTTCAATAGTTCTTCTGGCAACTTGGACATAGTAATATCAGAGTTATCAATAAAAATTTCAGCTGACTTTTTTGCTAAATTTGGTTCATTGAAAGCTCTTACTGCACTTCCATAGATATTGTCTCCTAAGCTTTCTGAATAAAATTTAAAATCGGGCCGCAATCCAGTTGCAATTACAACGTAGTCAGCAGCATTTAAAATATTATTTTGTACTGTGGATTCGAAAAAATCTAGATCTTTCTTTGTAATATCTTGATTATCCTTACCCATATATTCTTTCCAATTTACATTTTTCTCTAAAACACATTTGATTTTGCCATTGTCTTCTGTTTCGATTAAACCTTTTACCCTTGCCGATATTGGAATCAATACTTTTTGGTTTGTATCTATGGTACGTAAATTATATGCTGCTGCAAGTACTGCATATCTAGGTCTTTCCCCATTGCTTTTTTTATACTCATCCCTACTTTTACGAACAGAACGTCCACACCAATATACACGCTTTACAACGCCACTATCGTTGCTTCCATCTCCATATGCAGATGAAGCAGCATTGATACGAAATAGAAATTCTAAAATAGTACGTGATGAATCGCCTGTACCAATCATAACCACTGTTTTACCCACAAATGGTTCGTATGGATCAGAAAGCATCGTTAAAGCACGATAAAAATCCTGTGAATGTGAAATTCTTGGAACTACTTCATACCCTTCCTGTTGTAAGCTTATAGGCCAATTTATTTTTTCAGAACCATATTGAAGTATCAATTCTTCCACCTTTCGTTTCATTTCATATGCAACATTTTCCAAATTTCTGTTATTTTTAAATTGTCTGCCTCTTGTCTCAAATTTAATTCCAGAATAATCTGGGCCTCCAATACCACTCGCATCGACAATTACAGGTGTGCGTATTTTTATTACTTTTCCATTCCATCCTATATTTGAATTACTCCATGAATTACTTGGCAGTAATCCAGCTCTCCCTGCTGCTACTTTAGCTTCCTCCGGGTTACTAATATTTGAAAATGTACTTTCCAACGTTACTTCGTAAAATTGACGACCAGGACGGTTTCGGCCTGCAACATGTTTAGCCTTTGTCTCTTTATACTCAACTTTCGTGACGTTATATCCAAGCAGAATAGGTATACCGGACATAAATCGATTAACTGTTGCTACTTGTGAAAATTGACTTAATGTTTGATATTTAGAATTGGATACTGTACTCAATTGTATTTTTCCGCCTGGAAAATAATTAATATTGCCCATGCCTATTATATATAGTATGATATAATATGAATGTGCAAATCATTTTATAGTAAAAGTTATACATTATATGTATTGACAAATTAAAAAATATCGATTACATAACCAATGTGATAAATAATGATTTTTCTGTTAGACAATTGAATTAATGGGAAGATTTTTGAGAAATACGTACCTGGCTGATTGATTTTGAATTGGCTATTGACATTCATAACAGGTTCTTGAGACGCTCTTGTGGAAGAATTTGCAAAAACGCGTGTATCAGCATTATGTGTATTCATAGACACATAAAGACCATCACCAACTGATAAAATGTTTAATTTTGAATCCAAATCTTTCATGATATTAGTAAATATTTGATCATGAATCCCAGCACCAATTACTAAGACATTGATGTCAATAGGAGCGGTAAAATTACCTGTACCGTACAAAATATTATTTTGGCTATCTGTACTTAATTCTGCTGAGTTTGATCGTAAAGAAGCAATTGCATTCACATATAATGCATTGAAGAACTGTGGTCTACCTAATGAACTTATTGCAACATCTGCTTCATTAAGTTTGGCCGATTGGTTAATCTTATTGCGTTTTATATCATTTTCAACTTTACCCCTTAGATTTTGCAAGGTTCTTGCATTTGTCCGTGTACCATTAACGCCTTTTTCCAAAGTCTTTAATAACAAAACAACTTCTTCCTCTTCCATAGTCATTGTATTAATATTTTGTTGTTGTTCTGTTGCTAAAGATGCCATGATGATGTAATAAATATTTTAAAAATCTATATGATGCTTTTAATATTATTTTATTTCTACGAAATTCATTATTCTTTTCTATAGATAGTTGCAATATTCTATTGTTAACTTTTTGTATATCGAAATGTCGAAATGTATATCATCCATTGTGTGTACAGCGATGGACGATGGACCAGGTATTCTTATTGTGTGAATGTTGAATGTTACTTATGTATGTGGCAACAATTGCTATATTATTAATGAGTATTATGCCTGGTGGTATATTAATATGGCAACTATGATGATAATATTATTCCAGGTTAAGGTATATTATATTATTATTATATATATTATTTATTTATTATTTTTATTTTTTTTTGGATAAAATGATGGTGGAAGTGAATAATTATTGTCATTGAAATTATTTATACCATCCAATACTTTTCGCCTGCTATGCCCCTATTATATTTATTTATTTATCATTGAATTTATACAATATAATATGGAAGTCAATTTCGGATATTTTTAGTAATGCATTATACTTGTGGATAATTGGTAAAAAGTTGTTGTTTTTTCCGGAAAACGAAGTGAAGTTGAAGGGCGAAATAGAAAAAGGTAAAAGGGGATCTAAATCTTTTGTTGATATTACTATACTATGGCCGGGTATTTTATTATTTTAATTATTTAAGGCTTATATGATAAATAATACAATAATCTTATATTATATTTATATATATATCTATATTAATATGATAATAAAACCACTTAAAAATTACCAACTCTTTCTCATGTATAATATATAAATAATATAATAATGAATATGAATGACACAGTCGTCGAGATGAAAAGGTGATGATGAAGACAAACATTCATATCGGTAGGAACTACAAAAATTAAATTGTGAATACAGGCATTATATATATAATACACATTCATAACATATAATATCTATAAAAGTAAATACATACATATATATTCATATATACGTTTAAGTTATATTTACACACAGACAGACACACAGACGAGTTACGTTTAAATTTAGTAAAAAAATATGACAGATTTTGTAGACCCAATATCAAGTAAAGAAAATTTGGTACAAGAACAACAAAATGTTGTTAGTCAACGACAAACAGACTTACAAACTGTTGAAACAAGGTTAAGACAAGGTTATGATTTCGTAGGTTTATCTGAAAATGATATCAATAATAAGATTCAAGAAATCAAACAAGCTGGTGAAAGTTTCAATAGTAGCAATGCAACAGAGATGGAATATAAAAACATAAACCAAGCACTAATGACTGCACAAGATGAACTTGAACGTTTAACAACAGACCTTAATGGTATAAGAATTGAAACAGATCTGTTAGGTGATGCATCATTAGCTAATCTTGCATTGCGTATTGATAATTTAACGACAAAGGTGGACAATATCCAAACGTTTGTGAGGCAAGAGTTAAGCAATCAACCAAATCCTTTAGTATTAGGTGTTGCATTAGTGACTGCTACGGAAAATGGTGATGTACAACGTGTTGGTGAGTTACTTGCATCACCATATTTAAGTACATTTATTAATTTTAAAAGGGCAAGTGATGGATTATGTGCATTTGATATTGCATTGAAGGTAATCGGGATTGAAGGTAATCGGGAAATTATTCGTTTATTTGCATGTACACCATTTATTGATTTTAATACTGATATAAATGAAAGTAATTGGTTTGATATTATTCCAAATGAATCCGTGTCAAAAGTAAAATTACAATTTGCACTATTCGTAAATCCAGATTTAATAAATAAGTGTGATAGTGATGGAAGGAATGCATTACATTATGCAGCAAATAATAACAAAAAGGATACAAAGTTGATTGAGTTGTTATTAACTAATATGTCTCTTAATAGCATTAATAAGAAGGACAGGCGCGGATCCACTCCCCTGGACAGGGCATATGAATGGAATAAAAGTCCAATTAAACAAAAGATCATTGATCTTATACGTTCAAAAGGTGGAAAACGTCAGAACGAGTGTTGAATTATAAAAATGGTAAATAGGAGAAGAGTTACAGTGATTTAAATTGCTAAAAGTACAATTAATATTCATATATATTTAAAATATCCGATTTGACTGATAATCAATTAATCCTTAAATATTAAATACTATTGCTCACCTTTTATCCCCCCGCCGGAAGAATAACAACTAACAACATTCCAATTATTGTGCAATTCCCATTATACCATGATTCCATATCCTCTCTATAGATTCCATCCAAATAATAATAATGGTCTGGAGGATGCTAGCTGGGCTAGTCCAGGATGCACCATAGATTTTAATAATATTCCTTGTTTGAAAAACCCAAGGTAATCGTCTTATATACGTGCATATAAACAAAAATACATATATATTACAAATAGACGAGACAGAGGAAAATTAACTAACGGTCTGTTTAAATAATATGTCAAGTTTGTTGGAAACACATGCTGATGATGAACAGAAAAATAATAATAATAATAATAAATATGATACCGATGGTATTGTAAGAAGCAGTCTAAGTGGTGAAGAACAAAACTTTATACATTTAAGTCTTCTGGTTTCGAAGTGGATGCCAGAAGTGTTACGTAAAGTCTTTTACAAGTTGTGGAACGATTTGCATTCTCCTACGGATCATTTAGATGATGAAAAAATAAAAGGTAAACGTAATTTTGTTCAACTTAATAATACTACTGATACCGGTTGGCCAGACGAGTTCAAAACTTGTTGCCGTGAACTGCCAAAGGACATTAATGCGTATTGGAAAAATAATAAAATATCCTTTTCTCCTAGTACTGATCCAACTGCAAATACTCCAAAAAGAAAATTTAATGCAAAGCAATATTTTCAAAACGGTTGGAAAGTTACGATAGTAAATGATCCACCTACTGGATCAAATGTTGGCTTGACAAAAGGTAAAATTGTATTGAAGGTCAC
>JACLAC010016316.1_pt1 | contig 16998 bp, 5 predicted proteins | sample 8027881 | NCBI WGS metagenome assembly JACLAC01 (sample SAMN15725517, study PRJNA655200) | protist metagenome | isolation source: fluorescence activated cell sorting (FACS) single amplified genomes of... | place: Spain: Blaines Bay Microbial Observatory, Mediterranean Sea | collected 2016-01-19
TATTTCTGGTTTCAGCCGCTTGGCCTCTAAACTGACAAAAGAGGAAGCGTCTAAAAAGGTCGAACACGCCAAAAGTAGACGGAACAGTAAGCGCAACTCCATAGTGAGCTTTGCAAGCACCACAGAGAACGACCTACTCAAGAACGCTGGCCAAATGCTTGTTGAAGAAACCGACGCCCGCGGGAAAGGATCGGAGCACTTGGCATCTTTTATTTCTGGATTTTTCGAGAGCTTGGTCGAAACTATTTCGGCGTCCGGGGGGGACATAATTAAATTTGCAGGGGACTGCCTGATCTGCGTGTGGGAAAAGAAGGGCGATTTTTCGATGGGCCAGACGGTTTATAACGCGGTCCGTTGCGGCTACAAATTAAAAGACAAAGTGACAAAGCTAGACGACTCGTCATCCCTTAGTGTACATATTTGTGTGGGGGCTGGTAAAATGAAATTGGTGAGTTTATCCTCCAGCGGCCGGGCGGAGTATTTTGTGTTGGGGGACGGGTATGTGGAAGCTCTGAGCGGCATTGATGCCAGCAACAGTGGGGAGATCGTTCTGTCAAAAGGCGGGTACGAGCATTTGAAAGCAGCACTGGACAACAAAGTGAACGGTGACGGGGAAGCACAGGAAAGCCCGGCCGAAATATGCGGTGCGACGAGGATGGAGACGCGGGAGTTGGAGGGGCACGACCATCGACTCCTTGTGTACTTGGACAAGGGCATTTTTGCCGACGTGGTGCCTTTGGCGACGGGCGTTCTCCCGCCCCCCGCTTTGGAAACGGCTAGCTCTTACATTCCAAGAAATGTTCGGCAACTTATTTCAAGCGGCGAGGAAAAATCTTTGCTGCATGATATTGCTGTGGTGTTTATAAATTTTCGAGGCGTCGAGAACATGTCGCTTGAGCAGCTAAACCGCTTGTTTAAGGCCATCGCAGCATCTGTAAACACCGCGCGAGCATCCTTGAAAGAGTTTATCGTGGACGACAAAGGCGCGGTTGCAGTCGTAATAGTAGGTTTTCCCGGGGAAGGCCACGCAGTTGGCCTGCAGGATCACTCAAACGCAGCCAGGGCGCTCTCGGTAGCCCTGTCCATCCGAAAGAAAGCCGCACTGCAAGGCGTTTTTGTCGGAACTGGGATAGCGTCCGGAAAAGCGTATTGTGGAATGGTCGGGAGTGAAAACAGGTGCAACTACGCCGCAGTCGGGTCCATTGTTAACTTAAGCGCACGGTTCATGGGAAAAGACATGAAGCAAGGAGGCCGTATTATTGTAAGCGAGCAGATTGCGATGGACCGGTACGTTCGAACTAAGTACCGTTTTGCTCCCTTGGCCCCCATGGCGCTGAAGGGCTTTGAGCGCACAGTTTCTACGTACATCCCCATGGGAAGGATCGATAGAAATACCAATATTTTGAATCCCGACAGCACCGTATTTGTTTCCAGAGAGGAAACGCTGGAGAAACTTCACGATGCCGCCTCTACAGACGGGACGGCCCTTTTGGTGAAGTGCGAAAAGGGGGTTGGCGGGACGACGTGTTTGTCCGAGCTAGTCTCTCAGCTGGAGCACGAGAACGTCTTAATATGCATGGGTTCTGGCATCCCCAAATCATCGCAGTACTATTCCAGTTATGGGGCCATCGCACCGGTACTGCAGGCACTCTTATCAATCGAAGAGTTTAAAGAAAAGCGGGAAATCCGCCAAGGGAAGGATCTAGAGGCAGATTTTGCAAATTCAGAAACTTTGGTCAAACGGCACGCGCGCGCGATGAGGAAGCGAAGCATGAAAAGAATTACGCGGGGGAGAAGCTTCAATGGTGGGATATCGGTCGAAGTTTCACAAGCAATCGACTTGCTTTACACAACCCTTCCATTTTTGAACATATATGATTCCGGGAAGGATGCCACCAATGCGGTATCGGGCAACGCGGGATCAAATTATGTCCATTGCAATAGTATATCTTCCATTGACAGTGGGGATGGTGCGACACCGTTCCTCCTGTACAATGCCGCCGAGAACGATCGCGTGGGGGGCGCAGTTCAAAAAATAGTGGAATGGAAAACGCAGAGCACACAACAAGAGGGCATCTTTTACGACAGGGTAGTTATTGTGTTGGACGACTTGGACCTTTTTGATTACGGGTCTCTTGCCGTGCTTAACACAATTATGAACGCAAAAATTCCTAAAGTAAGCATTGTAGGATGTGTGCATGAGAGCAAAGTAGAAAAAGCAAACGATATGCCGCTACGACGGCAAAGTGTCCAATTGAAGCGACAGATAACATACCAGGTTGGCAAGAAAACAGGCCAGGCAGGAAAGCAAGAGTCTGCAGAATTAGCGTACTACAACAATTGGACAAAGGACGAAGAAACGAACAAGCGGTTGAAGAACGTTGTTGAAAGGACCGAGATTAAAATTCGATTAGAGCGCTTTTCCATGGAAACCATTCGAAACTTGGTCGTCAACAAGTATGGGAAAGATTGTAAAATAAACGATGACGTTTTTGAGAAGTTATATGACCTTGGTGGCACGTTGCCTTCGGCAGCGCTAGACTTGGTGGAAAGTTGGGTAGCCACAGGGGCCCTTGTATGGGAGGTCAAGTCTATAAATGGTGAATTTGTCACCGCCCACAGAAGCGACAGCAACAGTGCAGCGCCCAGGAAGCGTAGTGGCAGGCGTGGTTCAACTATTCCAAAGACCAGACACCATATGGCGGAACATATCCAAGCTATACTCCGATGGAAAGCGGGAGATGTGGCCGACCGTTCGCTCGATTTACCAGCTCAGATTGCGCAGTATTACTCGTCGGTCTTGGAGGACTTAAAGCCGACGGAGCGACGAATGTTAGAACTGATAAGTTGCTTCCCTGGGGATGTTTTGCACCGTTATATCGAAATGTATGATTTGATTCATGACGATTTGATTTCGAAAAAACCACACCACAACGCAATACGGCGTTCCCTTTCAATCCAGCCAAAGCACAGCGGTGGGTCCAGAGGAAAGCCTGCCTTCGACAAGCAGTCGAGCAATGTTGGGCGGCAAAAAGTGCGAACCCAGAGCCAAAACAACAGTGAGCGCATAGTTGAATCTCTGAACGAGCTTGTTGCGAACGGCATTTTAAGCAGCGCGGTCGGAAAATACGGCCTGTACTACCAGTTTCTACGGGCAGGGATGAGGAGAACAACGTATGAATCCATGCTTTTCTCGAATAGGAAAGATACTCATTACAAGCTGTTGAAAGTGTTTAAAACACTAAATCGCGAAAAGAACGCTTTGCACATTGCCTTATTCCACGCGGAAAAAGCAGAAATGCACTGGGAGTTGATCGCATGCCTGTGGAACCAAGGCGTATGGTATCAAAATGATGCACATCCAGATTACGCGTCGGCGTACGTCTCGTTTGAACAGGCGCTTACAGTCCTTGCAGAAAATGATGTAGGGTCTCAGAGATTCAATGCAGCAGACTTGAATGACATGTTCTCTGCTGCCTATGACCTTGTCACTGTGTACAGCCGACGGGGCAGGACCGGGAAAAGAACTGCTCGTTTTACGCCATTAATGATGGAAATCGAATTGCACAAACGCCTTGCCACGATTAGTATGCATCGCGGAGACGTTCGAACTGCCAAACTGTACCTTCAGACGTTATCCCGGCTGCACCACTCATCCTTTATCGAAACGCTGACAAAAGGAACCCGAAGGTCAGGTCTTTGCGGGCTAACCTGTTTGCACATTTCGAAAGCAACAGACAAACACACGCCCGAAGCATTGGCTGCTAGCGTGCAGAAATGGAATGAATTTTTGGCATGGGCCAAAGAACATTGCCATACCGCAGACCAGAAGCGCCACGCCGAGAGATCGCTCGGGGAGAAAATTTTGCACCTTAATTCATACTTTCAGCATCACATTCATACTGATGAAACTGAAGTTGTAGCTGAAGAGATGGGAAAGTTACAAAAGAGTTGAGTATTAACTAATCGCCTGGAATAGGTTATCATTTATAAGCTCTAACCCAAACGTATTACACATCTTTCTTTTGTAAAAATACCCTGTCTGGCATTAAACGTGGAAGTATTCCTTCAAACAATCGAGCTCTCTCTCGCGTCTCATTATGGAAATCTCGATGATCTCCAAACTTTCTTTGATCGCTCTTGCTGCCGAAGGCATAGGATTCTGTTCAAAAAATGAACGAACATCTGAAGCACTTTCTCTAGTGTTTAAATTTTGAACGCAATAGTTGACTATCCTAGAAAGCAGAAAGCTCTGGCCACCGGAAAACGCCGAATCGATTTGTTGAAAGTGGGTTTTGAAAAAGTTCCAGCAGAGCATGCCCCCAGTTTTGGAGCAGCTGACGTAGTGCACAATCAAGGGCACATCTTGGTTCCTAACCTCGCCACTTAACAACGCCCACTTCAGTGTTTTTTCTTGTAGGTCAGGGATATCAGCAGAGCTAATTGCACCGAGAGCCAGTCGCTTCTCAGCTGGCGAGTCGCTCGATTTATACACCTCAACAAGCTTGTTGTAAACATCTTTGGAGCCATCTTGCATTGCTGTGCGATAAACAAGGTTTCGAAGATCAGGCTCAATGTGGCAGGTGTCCCGTTTTGCGAACAAGTTTTTGGCAGATTGCATAGACTCTTCATCCTTCGCCCGAACCAACATCGATTGGACTGTCGCCCTGAGTAGTTTGTCAGTGCTGCTTTCCCCCTCGAGAGAAGCCCATCCTAACTTCCGACCAAGGCGTTTGAACAGTGGCACAACGAATGCTCGCAGAGCCTGGACAATTGTCGCATCATTTTTGTAAACGGACAAGACTTCTGCAAGGTTAGAACTGAGCTCCTGGATTACAGCAAGAGTATCTTCATTCTCAAAACACGACGCAAGGTCTAAGCACAATGAAATCGCACAGAATCCAAACTTTGAGCAAGCAAACATGTCGCTCAGGAACCCAAGCCGGTCAACTGGGGGCAACGCTCCATCCCTCACTCCTGTGCACAGTTGTTCAAAAGCGCTCGACTTTTCTGAATAGCAGCATCGGAAAAAGCTAGTCTGGCCTGCATTGAATTTTACATACCCAGAATTCGCTGAAACAGTTATATCCTTTGTTTTCTTGTCCATCATCACCATTGATGAAGTCGATTCACTTGTTCTGATGCTGATTGGTATATTCCACACGGTTGCATCTTCCTCCACATGCTTTGCACCAATCATGCCAAACCGTTGTTGGGTCAATTGAAAGCAGCGCCCAGTGTCAGTACCAGCCTTCTCGGAAATGGAAACGACAGGGTACCCTTGTTTTTGTGTCCAACGCGACATCATTTGGACAACATCTAAGCCTGGCTTTTTTGCTGCAGCTATTGCTCCAATTTCTTCCCACAAGTTTTCAGTTTCAGCATTTGAATATGCATATTTGCTCAAGTAGTTTCTAACACCTTCCATGAAAACGTCTTCACCAATGCACTCAAACAGCATTCGCAACACTGATGCTCCCTTTGCATACGATATCGCGTCGAAGATCTCGTTTATTTCGTCCGGGTGCGAAACGTCAACTTGAACAGGATGGGAGGATTCCAACGCATCAATCTGCAGGGCCCTCGTTTGAACAGATTGAACAAACAACAGCCACACTGACCACTCTGGGAATATGTTATCGACAGCCATGAACTCCATTAGTCTCGCGAACCCCTCATTTAGCCATAGATCAGTCCACCATTTCATCGTCACCAGATTACCGAACCACATGTGCGCGAGCTCATGTGACACGGTTCTGCTGCAAGCAATTTTTGTCGACAGCGGCGTGTTTTCAGGGTCAATGAGTAGTCTTGTTTCACGATAGGTCACACAACCCCAATTTTCCATAGCGCCTGCAGCAAAGTCAGGAATAGCCAGCAAGTCACTTTTTGGTAACGGGTACTTAATGCCAAACTTTTCCTCAAAAAATGGCAATGCCTTTGAGGCAACATATAGAGCATGGTTCCCGAGCGCTGTTTTTCCTTTTGGGGTGTATACTGTTGTGCGGACTCCGTTACCTGTCAGAACACTCAGTTTGTCAAACTCTCCGACAACAAAAGCCAGTATGTACGTTGACATCTTTGGGGTGGGGTCATATTTGTAGACCACACGGCCGTCACTTCGTGTGCAAGTCTCCTTAACGGGCATATTGGAAATCCCGACCCGATCAGGGGGAGTAATTAGAGTCACGTTGAAGACTGCTTTGCTAGCTGGCTCGTCAACGCATGGAAAAGCTCGTCTCGCGTCTGTAGCTTCAAACTGTGTGGTTGCCATGTATCGTGTGGACCCATCAATTCCAGTGTATTTGCTCCTGTAAAAACCGCAGAGGTTGTCGGTAAGCAAAAAGTTCCATTTCAGCCTCAAGTAGCCAACGCCTATCAGCTTGGCACTATTACGGAACGGAAATTCTACCGTCTGGTTCTCAGAATTAAAAGATACGCTACCAGTCACGCCACGGTTGGTTCCATCTTCAGAAGTCCAAGTGACAGAATCCGAATCAATTCCCAATTCCAAAGCATGCAAGACGATGGAAGATACACCAGGGCCGCCAATATTTATTTTTATCGCCGCAGAAGCTTGTACAATAAAGTTTTCAAGGTCAACATCAAACGCTAAATCATATTCAATCGGTACCACATTCTTGTTCAAAAGAACGGATTCGTAAGCTTTGGTCGTGACAAGGGTAGACATGTTCTCCGAGGTGAAAAAAAAATAAAAACTGTACAGCTTTTCTCGTTGTTCATTCAAAGAAAATACATAAAGTTATATGCATTCACTACCATTTTCTTTCTTCTCATCGAACACCAACAAAAGTGTCGCAGTGTTAGTCAAGTTCAAATTTCAACCTGTTTTTTGTTTTTGTGGTGCGTGAGATAAAATATAATTATATTAATATTTGCTGCTGCTGAGAAGGAAAAGATTTTTTTTTATTTGTTTTTGAACTGAAGTTATTTTTATCAGCCGGATCGACACAGCATAGACGACTAACGAAGGAAGTGAAGAAGAAGGCTTTTTTTAAAATAGAATCTAAAAGAAGAAGAAGAAAGAGGAGTACAATAGTCTAATATAATAATACTCAAAAATACATTGTTGATCTCTATACTTTCTACCAGCTAATATTAATACTATTAATAGTAGCACAACACAATGAAAAAAAATAAAAAAAGAAGAAGAAATCTCCGTCCTCCGCAGGTACCAAGTGGTAAGAATATTACATTAGAACGACTAAATATAATATTATTTAAAAAGTACATCCACAATAATAATCATCCACTCCTCTCATTATTTTTTTATTACATTATTATTAGTCTATTAATATTTTATATTTTTATTACAACAATGCAATTAATAAAAATAAGAAAACCCCCACGCCCGTCCTTGTGTTTTTTGAATTGATTTATATTAATGTTGTATATTGATTGAAAATTCCATTATACAAAACTGCAGTTGACAAATAGTAAAAAGGGATGCGAATATAAATGCTTCCATAAACAAAAAAGACCATCGCTGATATCGCAGTTGTCCCGTCCCAACCTTTGTGTGGCTTCACCCCCCCAGGCGCCACCAATGGACGCACAAAAATTTTCGTTGCGTTTAAAGCGTATAGAATCGTCTAAAATGGGACAGGACGAAGTGGACAAAATGTGGTTAGAAATTCGGCGTATTCTGAAAAGCAACGACTCAAGAGAGCGTGCGCGCGGGTTCCTGGCGTTAAAAACATGCGCACGGTACCAGTCTTCTTCCTTGAGGGACTTGTGCAAAGAGATCGTGGACGCCTTGCGAGAACACGACGGCGACTGGACGAACAAGCAAGAAGTAGTGCGGTTGTTGCTAGATTCACATGGAAGAGAAGAGGACCTGAAATCTTTTATAGTAGACAACGGGGTAGGGGAACTCTTGGTAGTCTGGATGTACGGGACAGACGCAAAAGAGCATTTAACACAGGTCATGGTACGGCTGTTCAAGCGTGGCTTTGGCGCCCTGGAAGTAAAGACTGTCGAACGCTTCGTGAAGAAGCTGTGCGAAGACTTCGCAAATGCCTTGGCAAAAAAGTCGGGGCATGATCTAAAATGTTGCATGCGCATTGCAGACGTTCTCGTACGCTATGGAAAGCTACCGAATGCATGTATTGATACGTTCAACATGAGCATGTGCCAGACGGTGAATGTGCAAAGCTCCGAATCATGGCGAATTATGCAAACTTTGTTTCGGAGCCAACGCGGGATCGTTTTCCAGTATTCACTTTTAACATTATTAGATAAACCCAGCAAGATCACCCCCGAGCGCACCCGGCGAAGTGTCCTTCGAGGCGCAGTTTTTTTCACAGGAATGTCTGCGTGGGGGTCTCAGCGGATCGAGAGTCTTCGGTCTCCATTTTCGGCAATATTGCCCTCGCTGCGAGATGTTCTGAAGTGCGACGATCATGTGGTGATGTACGAGGTCCTGCTTTCCATCCAGCGATTGGTAAAGAAGTATGGGAACAAGCTTCGCGTAGAGTGGGATGTCATTTTTGATATTTTAAAGTCGGTAAAGGGTTGTGTATTAGGATCGGACAGAAACACGAACGGAAGCCGGAAGAGTGACGTTCAAACGTGGGAAGACAGATCCCGAAGCACGAGCCTGTACAGCACCAAAAGCGCTCCACGGTACGAGCAACTGGCCGCAAACGCCACCCCTGAAAACAAAGCCCAAGCGAAGTCTGGCGGAATCCATGCTAAAAGCAAAAGTTTTAAAACGGCCTCAAACTCGAAAGTCAAATCGTTGACGCGCGAGCTGGGTAGGCTCGGATTTAAATCGACGAAAGTTACCCCAAAGACAGAAGCTGGCAAGGGCGCCCCCGGTTCCCCGGGTGACGGTGTCGACGACGTTGCCGATGCTGGTGTGGGGAGCCCGTCGGTCAGTTCCAGTAAAACCACGACTGAAATGGATGTGCCTCGCCCCCAATTTGCTGCTGAAATAGTTAAAATGATAGCTTCAATCCACCAATTGTACAAGGACGAGACCTACTTTGGTTCTGATAAAATGTTTCATGACTGCCTGGAATGTTACCTTTCGATTTTGTCAGGAAAGTACCAGAAGCTATTGATAGATTACAAATTAGAACTCTCTCACCCAGCAAATTTAAATTGGTTGGAAGCATTGAAAACCCTGCTAGAGATGTTTTTCTTGGACACGAGCCGCGACACCGAAATCCGCCTCTTGGCACTAGATGCCGCCAGGCAAGTACTGTTTTACACAGACCATGCATTCGATGAAGAATTTACGTCTGAAATAATTTCGCCATTTTTGTGTACCGTCTACAACGACCCGGATCGTAGTGTGAGGAAAGCAGGCATAGGGTTCCTGATAGAAACCGCCAGGGACTACGTTTTTTCCGGGTTTGATGACATTATCAAAATTCTTGAAAACACAGTTTTGAACAGTGACTTTAAGGATGCGAAATTATACGCCATGAATGGAGTGACATCGTTATTATCGTCGACAATTGACAACGTTCCTGCGGAGAGACCTGCAGCGCTGATAGAGTTGGTGTTCTTTTTTTTGAACGACTCGAACGTTAACGTGCGGCAGAGCTGCCTGAAGGCTCTGCTGCACTTACGAGCGAATTCATTGTACCAGTTTCAATGGTGTGATTACAGAATACGGACGAGTCCATTTTTGTACTGCGCCACGCAAGAAAGCCTGGCGGAAATGGATTTTATTGTCGTTGTTCAAATGCCCCGTCTGTTTAGCATATTAGTGGAACGCCTTGTAGTTGAGACGGACATTACCCTGCTAAATATGACACTAGAAACCGTTCGGGCGATGCTTCGGAATAAATTCATTGTCCGAACGGTCACGTTGGGTCCCCTGGTCGGTACTGTGCGATCAACGATGGATAGGCTGTTGGACGGAACGACGAGGTGGACATCGCCAATTGAGTCAAGTATTCTAGGGGAGTCTCCTATTGGGACACCCCAGCGGACCATCTCCCCTGGCGAAAGTGGTGGAGAAAGTCGGGGAGGAAATGCTGTACCAGCCAAGCGGGACAAGGAAGGCAAGCCCAGCAGTGCCACAAATCTATACAGAATGTTGTTGTCCCCGCTGACGTCTCCAGTGAACACCCCAGGTCACACACCTGCCCAGTCACCAACGCGGAACCGAATAGAGCACACTTTGACGGAAGCCTTGGTGTCCGATATTGAAGGGCACGAAGGGAATGCCTTGGCTATGTCCCCGTCAGTAATGAGCGACAGCGCTCACAGCGAACTAAATGCTGTCACGGCAGCCAGTGGAGTTAGTTTATGCCTAGAGATATTTTCAATTTTAATCGGGGGCAGCAAGTTGTTGCCGTTTGGCAAGCAAGTCGAAGTGTTTGAGTCATTAATGGGCATTCTTCTGGGAAAAGGAAGAGACGAGAAAATATTTTCAAGCGTCCAAGGAACTTTGATGAATTCCCATATTGTCCGAATGGTTCTTACTAACATCAGCATGCAGATTGCAGTGGCGCCCGATGTAACTACGCAGCATCTAGGTACCGTCATTCATTCTCTGCGTCGCTTTTCGACCGTTGTATCGAAGCTACCAGCAACGGATGACGTCAGCTTCGTGGCACTTATGAATTTCTGCAGCACCATTCTCAGTTCTTGCCGTGCAGCTGTGGGGAAGCAGGTGACGGAGAATTACTTTCTGGACGTCATAAATATTATCTTGTCCTACTTGGCTTGGTTGATCAATTTTGAGTCTTCGCATTCGCGGCAGAGTCAAGATCACTTTAGCCAGCCGTCTCGCGAAAATCTGAAGGTAAATCACGAGTATCTTTTGACGCTGACGTACCATTCGTTTGCCGTTTGCGTCACGGCCTGCCCCCAACATTTACGGGTAGACCATGCCCCGTCAATAAAAGAAGCGCTTGAAAAGCTGAAAAAAAATTGCCGGGATACAAGGGTTCGATCGCTAATAGACGTCCTCCTAGATCTTGTGTCTCGGTACACATATATGACAGTCAACATGCTGCCGCTGTCCCTGCCGCACAAAAGGACAGGTGATAATGATTTTATGTTTCCAGCGAAGCATACGGTTGAGAAATCTTACATTTGCGGCACTTCCATTATGACACTCCGGATGGGAATTCGAGGTGTAAACGAGATGACGGTGCGAGGGCCAACAGGGGCTTCGCAGTGGCTGATGCAAAGCCAGCAGGAGAGTTTATCGGTTGCTTTGCACCCTCTACTTCGATTGATGCCAGCGACGCTAATGCACAGCATCGCGGCATTTCACCAGCGCCGCTTTACAGAGTTCAAAAACCATAGGCTATCGCCCTATTTTGCAATGAATACAGACTCTCCCCAAGGTGGAACCAGTGCAAACGTCAGGACCTCCCAACCCCCGAACATTCTATCGAGTGCCAACTTCAAGGACGTTTCGCTACAAAAAAGGAAAGAGTTCATATTGGGGCATGGTGGGAAGACACAAAGCTCCGCCGACGAGAAGCCCCGGGCGACCCGATCGTCCCCCCCGCTGATTATTAGCGGACCCGCAGAGGCAGAGCAAACGAGCACTGCCACAGCAAGAAGCGAGAAAGCGGTTGCCCTTCAAAAGCCCGAAAGTTTTCGAAACACTGTCCCGCAGGCGTGGGCTGCGAGCGAAGAAGTTACCCTGGGGTGTTCTCCGGAAACATCTGTGAGCGGAGACAACGCGTCTCCCAGTCTGGCCACGAGCGAAGGGGAGAATGGAATGCACAGAAGAATTAGCGGTGGATCATTCAGTAGTTTTTCAGAAGTAAGCCCATTTCTTGGACCGAAAATTCCAAAAGAATCCCGTATGATGCTAATGGAGATGGATTTAGGCCCGCCTAAGTCCAGGTTTCGGGCACGCACGCAATCGGAAGGCCAAACCTCTGAGGCATCGGATGCTTTTTCCTTCACCACAAATAGCTCCTGGGATGAAAAACATAGCAGCATCAATGCTTTGGAGCAGGCCAATGAGGGCGTATCGCGGGCACCCCTCGCGGTGCCACCACAGTTGAGCGGTAGTTTGGGAATGGGCGGCGACCAAAGGAATGCAGTTCCACCATTGGAAACAGACCAGCCAAGATCGTCTGTGAGCAAGACTGGCGAATCAACAGACGAAACAACTGCTACAACGCTTGCAGCAAAAGCAGATGTAAAATCTGAAGCAGCCCTTCCAGCATCGATCGGTCTTGACGGTGCAGCTCCAGCGAAAGCGGCCGTGGATGTTATGAAAACGGAAGATAAAGGTAGACTTTCCGTCGTGGAAGAGGGATCGACCGGCACGGCGCGATCGCTTGCATCGAAAGAGTCCTCTGAAAGCACTGAGAGTTCTGTGAAGAGCCCCCCAAATGGCCCAGCCGAAGAAGTTGATTCGAACCAGATAATGGAGAATTTAAGAAAGGCCCCTCCAAATGTTACCGATCCTTCTTTTATTATGTCATATTTGCAATCGTTTGGGTCCAAAGATGACGTCAAGATTTTGACCGCCGGGGAAGCACTAAATCGCGCACTTACCGTTTTGGACCGTACGCCATGCGCGGAGACCCACAAGATTGGGGTAATTTATGTTCCTAAAGGCAAACGCCTAGAAGCTGATATTCTAAGTGCCAGTGCGGGTTCTGCGGAATTTTTAAGTATCATGGTAAAGTTGGGCCATTTTGTAAAATTGAGCGATTGTGAAGCCGAGGGGGTTTATACTGGGGGTTTAGATTGCCGCACAGGAAGTGATGGCGAGTACAGTTTAGCTTGGAGAAATGAATGCAGCCAAGTTATGTTCCACTGCACGATTTTAATGTCAGCTACCCACCCCGGACATAGTGGGCCGAACACACCAAACAGGGGCACCCCCAGCAGGGGCACTCCGAGCAGGGGCAGCCCGGTTGAGGTTGAGGACGGAAAGACCCCACCGCCACCGAAGAGAGATTTGGTTGCTCCCTCTCCCACGACTACCACAATGCTTTTAAACAACAAGAAAAGGCATGTTGGGAACGACAATGTCCATATTGTGTACAACGAAAATTCTAGCTGCGAAGAGTTCCCATACAAGCAAGATACCATATCCGGTCAATTCAATTATGTGCATATCATCATAAGACCACTCGATGCGGGTCTGTTCCGTGTTGACGTGCGCGCGAAGCCAGGCGTGCCGCCGTTTGGACCACTTGGGAAAGGATCATACACCTTGTCCATGGAAAATGTAGCCCCCATCGTGCGCGACACGGCGATTCAAGCTGACTTGGCGTGCCGGTTTCTGCGTGGTTCCGAAAGCGACGGTAGTTTGTCGAATACAATGGAACGTTTTGTTCAAATCGACAGGATTGGCTATCGCCTTACAAGTTCAAAGCGCCCGGCTGTCTGAACGACTACGAATTACCAAAATGAAGAAGGTCACCAGAGATAAAGAAGAAAGAGAGAAGAGATACCGTAGCAGAAGAAGGAAGACGAGTAGGAAAGGAAAAAGGAAAGGAAAGGAAAGAGTAGAGAATGGAGAAGGGAATAAGAAGAAGAATATTATAGCGCTACCAGTAATAGTAAAAACAAGAACAGGAATTCCGTATCGATCGTATCCCAGCAACCAGCAACGCAACTGAGGAGGAGTGAGGAGATCGAATCTTTCTTTGCTAAACCAACCAATTTCCAATATAATATTGTTAAGGTACAAATAGATATTAATATCAATATTTAATTAGTTAGTTAGAAGATCCTCGTATACTTTAGATATGTATCATAGTTTTTTATATTTAAAATATAAATTAGTCTTTTAAGAATGATCGAAGAAAACAAAATATTTTTATTTATACAAAAAGATACAGCTATTCTTCTATATATAGCTATAACTCTTTATTTAATATATTTTAAGGTATATTTTATTCACTTGAACTCTTTTTGTGATTTATCTCTCTTTCCCCTTTTTTTCCTTTTTTTCTTGATGACCTTCTTTGTTGTTTTTTATTTTTTTGGCACAGTATTAATAGGTACTATAATAGAGTTTTGTTCCAGTTAAATTATTATATTATTTTTATTATACTATATGTAATGAGTACTAATAGATACAACACTTGATCGTATAATTTATAGTATATAATTATTACTATATAATTACAACTATAGTACAAGAAAGGGAAAAAAATATAAATAAATACTTAATTTGTGATATGATTCCGATGCATCAACGTCCTCGCTCGTGGATGGAGATTCTTTCCCGTCGTAGAATTCACAATTCCTATACTAAATTATGAATGTAAGGGATTGAATGAGTGCATAACCATATGTGTGGTATTGGAAAATGGCGGAATGGAAGAAAGAAGAAGGACGAAAGGAAGAAGTCGCACAAAACAACAAAGAATTAAAACCCGACAAACCCAAAACACATTAACTTTACTTTAACACTATGTCAAACCCAGTTTGCTTCTTCGATATCACCGCTGACGGTGCCCCACTAGGTCGCATTGAAATGACCCTTCGTGCCGACGTTGTACCAAAGACCGCCGAGAACTTCCGCGCTTTGTGCACCGGTGAAAAAGGCTTCGGATACAAAGGCTCCCCATTCCACCGCGTCATCACTCAATTTATGTGCCAAGGTGGGGACTTCACCCGCCAAAACGGAACTGGTGGTAAGTCCATCTACGGCGAAAAGTTCGCAGATGAGAACTTCAAGCTTAAGCACACTGGCGCAGGTGTTTTGTCCATGGCCAACGCCGGACCAAACACCAACGGAAGTCAATTTTTTTTGTGCACTGTTGAGACCAACTGGTTGGATGGCAAACACTGTGTCTTCGGAAACGTCACTAAGGGCATGGACGTTGTCAAGAAGGTCGAAAGCTACGGAAGCCAGAGCGGAAGCACCAGCGCCAAAATTATTGTTGCCGACTGCGGTCAACTTTCCTAAGCTGGTTGGCGGTGCCGCTGTGAGATTTCTCTCCTTTTCTTTCTTTCAAAGAAGGGGGTTAATCCGTGATTCTTGCGTGTGTGTGTATGCATAGCATAAGTATATATAGCTACGGTAAGATTTTATGCGTCTTGTTTAATTGAGAGATACTTTCGTAAAAATTACGCTCAAGGTGACGCAATGATATATTAACTAAATACATGGGATGATGTGCCCATGTTCAAACCACACCGCCATCGCGAGCCCTTCTAATCGGTGCTCTCTCTCCCGGCCCTCTCTACGTCACTCAACTCTACGTCACCTCGTATCGAGTTCGACAAGCCTATGGAATCCGTCGCCGCGCCTTCGTCCTCGTCGCTGTCACCCAAGAAAAAATCAGACCCAGACTCGTCGCTGTCGCCATTCTGGGGGGCATCGGACCCAGTTGCCGTTTGGGCCATGTTCCCTGCTGCCTCACTCTCGTCGACGCCGAAGGCTGGGTTTAGGGTTTCAACACTCCCGTGCGCTCGTCGCCCGCTGCGGCGTAACGATTTTCGTCCATCTGTCCAGCATGACATGGTCAATCGTCCGTAACACCATGACAACAAATTGTTCACATCAGAATCCGCTTTCCCCTCCAAAAGCCTCATCAGAGAGTAGAGTATCAGCATGAGCGGCACGTTCAACGCAACTTCCGAACAAAGATAAGCAGCCGCAGTAGCGGGAGACAAGAACCGTATCAAGCCTGCAACGCAAGTCAACGCGCCTGCTAACCCGAGGAGGAACAGGTAAAATTTCATCGAGTGAAGCACAAACATGTAGCGAGTGCCCGACTTATTTCGGGCCCGAACTTTCGCGGACTTAGTTCGTGCCATAGAAACCATGTACCTGTCCAGTTGGCCAGCGATTCGCTTGACTTCACGGATCAACTTGAACCCATACAAGAGCGTGAAGGATGTAAACACAAAAACGGAAAACATATCAAACAGGAGATTCCCTAGGTTGGCTGACAAAATATACGCTTTGGTCAAGTGGTGAAACATGATGTTTACATAAATGTCGTGGAGTAGCCTAAGAAACAGCAGAAAGAGGCACGTGCGGCGAAGGTAGCGCCGGCGTTGCACAATCCCTGTCCTGCCAGACCCGCAGCATTCGGCCTTCTTTTTCCCCCGTTTCGTCTTTAGGACAATCTTGGAATATGCACCAAAAAGTTGTATGAACGACACGAACCCGCAAGAATAAGAAAAATTTACCATGAACTTCCCCGTGCGCCTTCCCCAAACCCCCCTGGTGTAGTAAGGATCTACCAACAATTTCAGCAAATATAGCGTAATACCGGTTATCAAGGCGGCAGCAGACGTGACGATAAGCCCCGTCTTTCGTTTAAACCAGCCTTTGGAGACCCCTGACAAATTGCGCAGGACCTGCGTCGAGAGCTTGTTTGCGGCTTCCTCTCTTCGCTTTAGCTTTCGCATTAAAATCAAAAATGAGCCTACTAACAGGTAGATCAGTACAGGACCTTCAAAGGCATAAACGACGATGTTTCCCCATGTGTGGGCAACATCATCCGTTTTGAACCAGTTTTCGCAGTTGGGGCCCGCGAACGGTGCCTCGCACCGGCACACCGTTGCGTCCAAGCACATTGCATACCTATCCTGTTCCCACCCGAATATATCACCTATGTACGTTGGCGGGCAGTTCGTAGCATTACACCCCTCGTCGAACGTGTACTTTTTGCTCATACCATTCGCTTGCCCGATCGCTGACAAAGCCACAAGAACAACCCATAGCTCCACCCGGCCCCGCAACAGTTCCATTCCAACCTTCCTTCCAAGCAACTACTTTATACAATACGGCGTGTTACTTGGCCCTTCCCAAAATCATACACCGGGTACGAATAATTAGAGCAGTGCACAAACGGCACGCGTAATAACTTTACTTTTTGTTTCTTATTCTCCATTTGTTATGCTTTTTCTTAACTCAAAAATTACAAATCTCAAAACCTCTCTCTCTCTCTCTCCTCCCTTTATCAAAATATAATAAATTATTAATGTTCATTCAAAAGAAATATTTTATTATTATTATTATTAGGACTACATCATATTTTATTTTATTATTATATTATTTAGGTTTGAATA
>JACLAC010020037.1_pt1 | contig 16994 bp, 5 predicted proteins | sample 8027881 | NCBI WGS metagenome assembly JACLAC01 (sample SAMN15725517, study PRJNA655200) | protist metagenome | isolation source: fluorescence activated cell sorting (FACS) single amplified genomes of... | place: Spain: Blaines Bay Microbial Observatory, Mediterranean Sea | collected 2016-01-19
ATGTTCCCCGTCCCCGAGGGCAGGGAGGAGGGGAGCTGGGAGAAGAACCCTGGGGGAGTCTGGATGGCAACACAAGATCAGGTGGAGCAAACGTCTTCGAATTTGCACATTTTCAAAATATGGTCAACACGCAGGTCCTTGAGCAAGGCTTGCAAGTTGTTGGAGGCCCAGTTGAAGCTGTCACCCTCCCCTTCTTGCTGAAAAACCTCAAGGCAGACGCTGTTGTGATCAAGCTTGACATTCAGGGCTTTGAGTGTCGTGTTCTCAGACATTTAGAAAAGTTCACTAGATTCCAAAATGTCCCCTACATCTTCATGGAATGGAACAAGCTCGACTCATCTGAGCTTTGTCCAGACCTTCTTTCTTTCATCAGTTTGATGGAGAGCCAAGGTTACATTGCCCGAGATGCTGCCAGTGGCGACCTTTTGCCCGAAAGATGCCTTCAAATGCCCCTTGACAACGTTTTGTGGTCTCACACATCTGCCAAGTCTCTTTGGGAGAGGGAGGTCGTACAGGATTGCAGGATGGTGCCGGTGGTGAGAATGGGGGAGAAGGTCTTGAGAAAGGAGGAGATTGATGCTCTGGGGGGTTTGGAAGGATTTCTCAAAGATCAGCAATGGCAACCTCAAAAGCTGCATTAAGAACACTATATGATTGGGTGAGGCTGTGGCGAAATTTTAAAAGTACACTTGAAGTGGCATGGACAGAGTTTTTCATGAATTGATCTATTCACTGTTGTACGTACACTCAGTATTACTTAGAGAAAAAAATATACATCTCCTCCTCCTCCTCCCCAGTTTGCCCCCTACAACAATTATCTTTCTATCAACCTGCTCTTTAGCATTGATTGAGTGGGAAACTCTTCGATAGCGCAGCAGACAGAACTCAACTTGAATGAAAACATTAGTCCTTCACCTCTCAATATAAAAGTAGTTATCTCACGTGATAAAAATGATTTATGTAAGTGCCGTTGGACAAAACAAACGATGTCTTGTGGCGTTATCTCCGACGCCTGGCCAAACAGATGATAGGCAGCCAAGGGCTCAGTTGTGATCTGAAATGCGTTGATTGTCGGACCCGCCGGGCAGAGTTGGTTGCCCAGCTATATATTAAATCTCTGTCATTGCGTTATGGATTTCTGTGATTTCTAAGCTCAGAGAAATATAGTACAGCAATGTGCTATGTTTCACTGCCCCAAAATCATCAAGGACAAAGAGATTTCCTAACTGGAAGTGATGATTGATAAAAATTGCAATTCTTTGATTTTGAATCAATATTTTTTTCTATTCTCTTTTTGTACAAGAAATTTGAATATCTTTTTAGCTCGATACTAAAACGAGAATACATTGGGTCTGAAAAGTATTTTTATGGTCACATAAAATGAGGAAAACAATATTCTTAAACTTTGAAATCAGTTGGAAAGCATGGGAGCCTGAAAGATAAAAGTTCAATTGCAACGCTCAGCGAAACGGTCCACAGTGGTCACAACTGAAATCCCCACACCGTTCACTGCACTATGTGGCTATCCACACAATTAGAGCTTTCAAAAATTTGTAGAAGTAAAGGGCTAGTTTTTGCTCAATTTTCACCCAAATCTGATAATTCCACTTTTGACTGGTGAAAAACTCTCAAAAATTTGTTAAAAAAATATTCCAACCAAATATTTACAAAAAATGTGATATCTATTGGCAAAACATCTGTTGCTGGTGTCTGACAAAGTGGAAATTTGGCACACAATTAAATCACTTTGTGGTAAAAAAAAACACCTCAAAATAATTTTTTTGTCAGGGGCAAGCATCATTGTCAAAATGTAATTTGAAATATCAAAATATTTGCAGCAATATTTCTATTGTCTCATAATATTTTACAAGGGAAATTTGAGGTAAAACTAGAAAAGTAAAAAGTGAAAGTGACATTTTCCTCCAAATTTTTTCTGAAATAATCATACTGCTGGAAAATGGAAGCTGTGGTGGAAAACTGGCCCAAATCTCTAATTGACACCTTTACATGGGGATAGCCGCATAGTGCACTGTTCAGCTTATTTGAGTTTTCAGACTTTCGTTCGTATGGCCTCACCTGCTGTGGCAACCAACCCAGGACCAAACTGTTCCCAGGTGAGAAGAGAAAGGTGTTTTTTCAGTGCCGCACACTTCAGGATTCATAGTGTCACAGCAGTCCCTGTCAGTCAATTGATTGCATCATTATTGCAACATTTTCTTTGTTCTTGATGGAACAAACAAATGCAACAATTATCACATGACACCTAGTCAGAAAATATCCACTTTATATTTCTTTCCCTCTTTCAGGGTGACTGCCCTGGTGCAGGGAGACTTGGTTCTCAGCCTGGAGTTCTCCATGATGCCAACACCAGTGTGGATCCTCTTGAGAGGCTTTTCCCTGGATCAACCTACACCTTTGGCGGTTCCCAACGCTACACCACCACCATTGCAAAAGCAATCCAAGCATTCACCGATCGAGAGTATCCTGATGTCGGTGGCAAGGGGTTGAAGATTGTTCCGGATCTTCCGAGACCTCAGGATGGCATCACATGGGAGGATGTGAGCAAACATTGTGTAACAGAGAGACATGGAAGATTAGTACAAGGTAAGTTTTCCTGCAATTTAAGGATTCTTTAAGGATTGATGCCAGTGGTGACAATAGTGTTGGTCAAGGTTGTTGGGGAGATGTTGGATGATGATTAGGTGGTGGTGGATGCACAAGGTGAAGGACGGGGAGGTGCACAAGGTGAAGGACAAGGTCCACAAGGAAGACTAGGAGGTTCACAAGGTGGAGAAGTATGTCACTAAGGAAGTCGGCAAGGACATGATCGTGAGTAGAATTCAGGGTCAAATCTGACCGTGTGATCTCGTCCTCCATCTTGTGCACCTCCCTGCCCTTCCTGCACCTTATGTACCTACTTGTATACCATCACCTTAGCATTCAACATCTCCCTGACGACCTTTATGAATGCTTTTGTCTATACAGTATACTATACAGCCTCCAGCTCCGACTCTTATTCTCCGTCTTGGTCAGGTCATTCTCCTACTTGACAACCTCCCTGGTGATGTTGTCCTTCACCTTCTGAATCTAATTGTCCACCACCATCTAATCATCATCCAACATCTCCCCAACAACCTTTACCAACACTATTGTCACCACTGGCATCAGTCGGTCCCAGGGGTTTAGAAATCCTTAAAGAGCGTTTTTAGCTGTCCAGAACAGCTCAATAGGTGACCTTGTCACTCACTCACTCACTGACTGACTGACTAAGGACTTTACTAAATGTCATACAAAAAACAATCCAATTGACTTCAGACCTCCCAGACATCTGATCAGAGTGATAAGGAGACATGTCCTGACCTACAAAAAGACAGAGACAATGACAAAGACAAAGACAAATACAACAAAGACACCTTTTGAGAATTTGAGATTTTGAGAACCGACAGATAACCGCCAGGAACCGCCATGACTTTGCCAACATTGGTTGAATTGTGAAGTTGAAAAAATTGAAGAAAGAAAGTTGAAAAAAATTGGATTGTAATTTTCCGAAAATCTCAAATTTTTCCGAAAATCTCAAAATTTTCCAAAAATCTCAAAATTTTCCAAAAATCTCAAAAATTTCCGAAAATCTCAAAAATTTCCGAAAATCTCAAAATTTTCCGAAAATCTTAACATTTTCCGAAAATTTTGTTGAAAAAAAGTTTCAAACACTCTGAAACAGGAATGACTTTATTGATGTGCCCCTGGTCTGTGAAGATAGCTTGGTATGATCTCAATCTGGGCCCTGAAATTTCATCACATATTCCGTTGCAGACACTTTGGAACTGTAAAGACATCACTGATGCACCCCTGGCTTGTGGAGATAACAGGCTTAGAAAGCCCACAAGGTAGTGCTGGCTAGCTCCAATCCCTCTGAAAATCATATACCACGGAGGAAATTTCATTTTGGTACAGAAATCCTGCATTTTTTGTATAAAAGAATGCCCCTGGGAGAGAATCTTCATTCTGTTGTTGACCGTTGTTAAATTTTGTGAGCTCCATATATGGGCCAAAGTTTATAGTCGACAAGTCACAACTTGCTGATTTTTTTTGTTTAGTTTTGTGTCATTCACGATCATTTTAATATTTCATTCACTTTCAGAGCTTGGTTCGAGAGACGGCTATCGCAAGATGACCAAAGTGAAGGAGAAAGAAATTGCGGAGGAGAAGAAGGAAAAGGGGAAGGTGGAGGACGAGAAGGAGGGAAGAGGGGGGAAGAAAAAGATGGAGGGGTTGCCTAAACCTGGCTCTCCGGGAAACCCTTTCCGATGTGAACAAGGGTTGAAATTCCCTTGGGTTGATGGAGAGAGAGGCCCCAGGTGTCGTTTGTGGCATCCAGAGTCCTCCATTGGCAGCATTGGCATTGCATTGCATTGCATTGGCATTGACAATGCTGTAATGAAGACGAGTGGGGAGGAAAAATACAATGGGATGACAGAAGAGGTGCAGAAGGAGGAGGCAGAGTATGTGGAGGAGAAGGGCGTGGGGAAGAAGGCGGAGAAGGACTTGGGGAAGAGGGGGGAGAAAAAGATGGACAATTTATCTGCCAACGAATCTCTTCTCAAGAGTGCCCCTCCGATCAAAAAAGGAGCAGATAGCAGCACCAGAAAATACTTCACTGATCTGCTCCGGGAGGTGAGGCCAGCCAGAGGCACACAGATGTCAAAAGAGCATGTGTTGGCCAAGGCAAAGAGCAAACAGAGACACTTGCAGCCACAGCCCAAAAGAAAAGAATGTCAGCACATGCAGAGAGTGAAATCGCTCAAGAAAGGTTGGGTCTTTGGTTGGGAGAGCACCAGAGACGGCAAAATCTACCAGTTGCCAAAGGACTCGGACACAGGATTCTACAAACTCTTTGATCCTTTCCATCGAACTCCTGAAAACTGCCCATGCATGAGGCTGACACCAGTCAAGTTGGCATCAAAGCCAACACCAAAAGTCACCAGACTTCCTAAAACAGGGTTCAAGAACTCTCACCCCAAGCCCCAAAAGATGGTCTTTGGTGACTCTGTGGTCGACTCAATTCAAATTGATGTCAGAGTTCTGACTGGAACAGTGTCTCATGCAAAGATCTACAGTTGCAAGTCTGGAAATACTTCTCCAGATCCAGTCAGGACAAAGACAGCGAATCTGAAAAGAGCTGCGGCAGAGAGGAGAGTCAAACAAGCCCTAAAGCTCAAACAAGAGTCCAAAGAGAGAAGGAGATTCTTGGAGCAAACTGAGAGAAAGAAGCCCAAGAATTCAACCATTAAAACTCCTCTTGCCTCTAAAAAGAAGGAGAAAAAAGTTGGGGGCGGAAAAGAGAAAAAGAAAAGCCCTATTCACCCCTCTCCCATCTCAGATGAGGTGATGGAAAAGGTTAACATGAGGATCATTGAGCTGGAAAAGGGGGCAAGAAAGGCCAGCTGCCAAGGATGTAGCACTGAGGAGGTACATGGCTGTAAAGAGGAGATGAAGGAGAAAGGCCAAAGAGATGCCTCTGTGCAACTGCCAAGACAAAGAGGAGGAGCTGGAAGCTTTGCCGATGAGCAAATAAGAATTGCCATCGAGGCTGCAGCAAGCTACCCTGGCTTCCCAATTCACCTCCGCCACATTCTTTACAACCTGGCCAACGGAAACTGTGCATTTGAGTTCACCACAGACCAGTTGAACAACACCAGAAACTGCAATTCCAACAACGACTTTGCCAACTGTGGTGCTGGCCGGTTCCCAACTCATGCGGCACTCAGAAAGGCTGTAGTAAAGGACCTCCTGAACAATGAAGAAGCCAAAAGGAAGTCAGGATATGTTGGAAGGCAGAGAGCTTACAGAAAAGAACTCAACGAACTGCTCAAAGACAAAGTTTGGAATGTGGAGATGGCCGATCTGGTCCTCCCCGGGATTGCTTTCACCACAAAAAAAATCATCCTCGTCTACAACACCAATCCTAGCGTGACAGGATTGTCTCCTGTCAGTGTGGTGAGGCCAGAGGAGCTTGGTGGAACAGCCGACACCACCATTCCTCTTGTGGTGTCTTATTCTGGGGCTCACTATGAAGGTCTTGTCCCCAGCACACCACGGGATGTTCACCAAACTGTTCTTTTGGTGAACAGTCCTCCCACTGGGGCGACAGTGGAACACATTCCCGTTCTTAATGCCCTCCGCAACGAAGTGCAATTTCCATCACTTCAAGAGGCAGCAAAACTTGACGAGAAGAAAAGGCTATTTTACAAGAAGATGCCAGAACAGCCACAAATAAATCCAAACGTTGCAGCAAAAAACAGCAAGTTTCAAAAGCCAATAGCAGAGAGTCACAAAGCAGAATCTGTTTCAAACGTAGAGCAGAAAAAATCCCAAGCTCCAAAGCAAGCAGCAAAGCAGAAATCCAGAGAGCCTTCCGATGATCCAAAGAAACAAAGATTGGAACAACATGGGGAACCAGTTCCAAAAGAATATTCCTTGGATCCTCCCTCACAAAAAGGAAACATTGTCTGCAAGAGTTGCAATTGGGAAGGGAAATCATTACCAACACACTTGAGATGGAAACCCAATTGCAGAACCAGCTATGACTACGAAGCAGAGCGAGATAAAGGGAGGCAGACTAGTAAAAGAAAATATAACAGCCAACATGGAGCAAAATTGGTAGCAGCAAACAAGGCTCAAAAGATTGCAAAGGATGCAGAAGGGGCCAGAGCTGTTGGAGCTCAAAGAGAGTCACGGAGCAGAGCTAAAAAGATGGCCAAAGATGCAGAAGGGACCAGAGCTGTTGGAGCTCAAAGAGAGTCACAGAGCAGAGCTAAAAAGATGGCCAAAGATGCAGAAGGGACCAGAGCTCTTGAAGCTCAAAGAGAGTCACAGAGCAGAGTTAAAAAGATGGCCAAGGATGCAGATGGGACCAGAGCTAATGAAGCTCAAAGAAAAGCAGAGAGCAGAGATAAAAAGATGGCCAAGGATGCAGATGGGACCACAGCTAATGAAGCTCAAAGAAAAGCAGAGAGCAGAGTTAAAAAGATGGCCAAGGATGCAGATGGGACCAGAGCTAATGAAGCTCAAAGAAAAGCAGCGAGCAGAGCAAAAAAGATTGCTGAAAATCCGGAGAAATTACATCTGGATGAAGCTGATAGGCAGCAAACCTGCAGGAAAAGGAAAATAGAAAACCAGTTTGACATGATCAGACAATTCTGGAGGGATGTCGAACCTGGATGGACATTTGCCTGCGTCTGCTGCCACAGGAAGAGGTTCAGCAGTCAAGTGGTAGTTTACAATCCAGAGGAAATAATCAAGAAGGTGGGTGAGGACATCATCAATGATGCAATTGGGGACCTTGATCCAGAGATGAGGACAAATGGCCAACACCATCTTTGCCATTATTGTCGGAGCAGGATTCTAAAAGACCAGGTGCCCCCAATGAGCAACAAGAATAGCCTCGAATTGGTGCCTCTCTCACCTTACGAAGAGCTTCAACTCAATCCCCTGGAACACTCTCTCATTGCCAGAAACATCATCTTCCAGTACATAGTTCAACTGCCCAAGAGCAGATGGTCGGCAACAAAGAACAAAATAGTCAATGTGCCTATATTTGAGCAGGACATCATCGCCACCCTTGAATCATTGCCCAGAACCCCAGACGAAGCAGGGATGATAGCAGTCCAGCTCAAGAGAAAGAAAGCCTACAAGAACAATCACAACGAGGCCTTCATCAGGGCGGAGCTTTTGCACTGCACGCTAATAACCTTGATGATTATGGGTCATCCTTACTACCAATTCTCTGATGACCACTGGAAATTCTTGGAGAAGCGTAGACGCGAAGGTCCAGAAAGATGGCGCTTGATCCCTGATGAGCTCGAGGAGCCACTCGATACTTTAGTTGTTGATTCCACAGAACAAGGTGAGCTGGTTGATGAGATTGGGGAAGAGGAGCTAATCGATGAAATAGAAAAGGAGGAGGAGAAGTATCAAAGAGAGGACCAAGTGCAAAAGTACAAGATTGATTTCAACCAGCACACTGCTCTCCTTGATCAACACCCAGAGTTGGATGTCAAGGACTTGATCGGTAACAGCAACACTGCTGTGGCCCCAGGGGAAGGAAAAAAGCCCACCAATGTCATGTCCGATCCAGACTGGGATATCAAGACTTTTCCCTGCCTCTACCCCGATGGCAAGAGTGGAATGAACGATCCAAACAGAAGAGTGAAGCTCACAAACCAACAGTTTGTAGAGCAAAGGGTGTTCAACCATGACAGAAGGTTTTCTGAGAGTCCAGACTTTGTCTTTGCATCCTATGCTTACCTTGAAAGAGAAAGATTGGACAAGAATGTGGGCATCTCATTCCAGAGGGGAAAGAAGAAAGCGAATGGAGTTTATTCGCTTGACGACCCTTTCTCGGTTCTTGACAACGTCCCAGGCACACCCAAGTTCTGGCAAAAGAAAAAATATGAACTGATAGCAAAACTAGAGAACCTGGGCGCCTTCCAGATCTTCTTCACTCTCAGTTGTGCAGACTTGAGATGGCATGAAACTTTCACAGCCTTCCTCAAGAACCACAAAGTCCACTATGAAGTGGTCAATGGGGCAAAACTATGCTTTGTCACCAATGACAAGGGCGAGGTGAAAACTCTGGATGCCTTCATGAAGGAGGAGGAGAATGTGACCAAATACGAGTTTGTCCGGAAGAATGTTCTGTCTGCCACCATGCATTTTGACAAGAGAGTTCGAGAGTTCATGAAAACAATTGTCATGAACAAAACGGACGAGAACAAAATGCCTGTCACATATCACAATTACAGGGTGGAGTTTCAGCAAAGGGGTGCCGGCCACATTCATGGAACCCTCTGGCTGAACCTAGCAGAGTTGAGCAGCGTGATGGACACAAGCAACCCAGAGGGCAGGGAGGCAATGGATGAATCGGTGAAGGACAAAAAGCCCGATGCAGACACTGATCCCGTGTATCTGGAGAAGCTCTTTGATAGGATCAAGGAGGAGAATGTTGGGCTGCACCACACCGATTGTGACGACCAATGCAGCAGCTGCAAGGATCTTGAGTCTCTTGCCTGGTGTGCTGACAGGTTCATCACCTGCACTCTGAAGAACCCCAGCACCAGAGACTTGGCCCTCAGCCTTCAGCAGCACAAACACTTCCCCCAGTCGTGCAAAAAGAGAGGCACAAACTGCAGATATGGGGCGCCCTGGTTTCCCTGCCTCAAAACAGTTATCCAAGTCCCCCAGAGAGTGAAGTTCAAACTCGGGACTGAAACAGAGGAGGAGAAGGAAAAACTGATTAGCAGGGCAGAGAAAATTCAAAGGGACGTCAAAGATGTGCTGGAGGACCAAGAGTTCATGAAAGAGGCTCAACTGCTGAGGAAGGAGGATATCGACTTGTACCTTCATCACAGGGGCATGGAGCAAAATATTGGCAGAGCACTGGAGGAGAGGAAGCCAAAAAACCAGCAAGATACGCTGAAAAGTTGTGATCCAGATGTCCTCAAAGATTACAAAGAGCACATCAATGGCAACATCCAAGGATACTCTGAGATGTTAGCCCCTGGGTTGAGGGAGCGTCAAAAATATCACATTCAGGAAAAGGAAAGAATTCCCATGGAGGAGATCAAAAGGGAACGATTGCAAATGATTCTCGAAAGAGCAGAGGTGGAAGGTGAGAGCTTTGAGGAGCAAAACAAGAACTATGAAGATGCCCTTAGTTACTCTTTCAAGAAGGGCTACTCAGTCAACATAAAGAGAGACATTGACGAAATCTTCACCAACACCTACAATCCATTGTGGCTTCAAGCATGGAATGCCAACATGGACATGCAGATATGTCTGGACTTCTTTGCTGTAATCACCTACATAACGGACTACTACATGAAAGATGAGACAGGTGTGGTGAAAGACATCAAAGAAGCCCTCAAGCAAGATGACAGTGGAGACCTGAAATCCAAGCTCAATTTGGTCAAGAATGTTTTCCTCACTAATCGTCAAGTTGGAGAGTCGGAGCTTTACTACAAAATGTTCCCAAGCCTACACTTGGCAGACTCCAACATCACTACTGAGTACGTTCCAACTGGATTCCCAGATAACAGAAGCCGATTTATGAAACAAGTGGATCTGGCTGATGGCTTCAAACCTGATTCAATGGAGAAAATTGAGGGCAGAGAAGGGAAGCTCTATGTTGAGAAGACAGGGATGTTAGAAAAATACCAAAGAATAAACCTGGCATTGAAAGGGAAGCTCTCATACAGTCAGTTTGTGAAGCGGTACAAACCTGCTAGGGGTGAGCCAAAGAACTACAACTTTGAAAAAGACTTGAGGGCCAAAGTCACTGACAAAATGTACAAAGATGGAGACTACATTTTCTGCGATCCCGATGCGGAAATCAAGCTCCCAGATCACATCCCACTGGACGACACAGAAACTCCAGGAGAATTCCAATACATGACCAGGAGGAGACCAAAAGCGATCAGATATCACCACTTCAAAAAGGCGAAAGAGCCACATGAGCACTACTTTTCAGAGATGCAACTCTTCCTTCCTTTTTACAAGGAAGACAATCTTTACCCAAAAAATTTTGATGATTGCAAAAGGCTCTACAACGAGAATGAAGAAAAGATTGAGTTCATCAAAAGAAAAGTCATGCCCTTCACAAAGAAAGTGGAACTTGGCAGGGAAATGGCGGAGGCAGTGGTTGATGACATTGGTGCCGACCTCGACCCAGAAAACCAAGTGGAGAATGATGAGAGTGCCATGGAAGGCCCACTGCCTCATCCCGACTTTGGTGTCAGAGACCCGGAGGGAATGTATGATGACCCCAAGCCCTCCACGTCAAAGGACAACTACAGAAAGATCGAGCTAGACCTCAGCGATGAGCTTCATAGGAAAATCAGGACCTTGGATCCAGAGCAGAGAGAGGCCTTTGATTTGATTGTGAAGTACGCAAGGGACTCTGAAAAGGCAAAGAAGGGCAAGAACTCATACCCAACTGCGCCCAATCTGCTGGTGCATGGTGGAGCAGGAACTGGCAAAAGTCATGTCATTGATGTTCTTTCTCAATGCACCGAGAAGATATTCAGAACATCGGGGGATGCTCCAAACCAGCCCTATGTTTTGAAGCTGGCCTTCACAGGTAGTGCCTCCAAGATTATCAGGGGCCAAACCATTCACTCAGTCTTCCACTTCAAATTCAGCAACAACATCATGTCGGCCCCAGATAAGACAAGAGACCAGATGAGAGCGGATCTGCAAAATCTCAAACTAATCATCATAGATGAGATCAGCCTGGTCCAAGCTGAAATGCTGTACCAGATTCACTACAGACTTTCCAAGGAGATCTTCCAGAATAACTTGCCCTTTGGTGGAGTGGCAGTGGTGGTCTTTGGCGACATCATGCAGATCAAGCCTGTCAAAGGGACGCCTGTTTTTGCAGATATTCTGAACAACCCAGAGTTGCAACTTTATCAAAGTATTGACAACCTCTGGCACAACTTCTCTGTCATCGTCCTCAAGACAAACCACAGACAGGGGGAGGATAAAGCCTATGCAGACATACTGAACAGACTCAGGGTGGGGATAATCTCTGAGGAGGACAATGACCTGCTCAGACAGAGAGTGAGAACATTTGATGACACCATTCCCAAAGATGCTCTCATAGTGGCAGGGTCAAATGCAGATGTCAACACTTACAACACTGACAAGCTCAACAAAATGGTTGGTGAGCTGATCCCTATCACAGCTCGGGTTTACAGTGAGGCCAGGGGAGTACACAAGCCAAAACTGAATCCCGATGGCAGTATAATGGGCACCTCCCTGCAATATCACATCGACCTCAAAATCGGCTGCAGAGTAATGCTGACGACAAATCTTGACGTCTGTGATGGTCTCGTCAATGGATCCCTTGGAACTGTCGTTGGCTTTGAATACAACGAAGAAGGGAGGATACGGTACATCATGGTGACCTTTGATGACAAAGAGGATGGGAAAAGAAGAAGGGCTAATTGTGAGCGAGTGGTTGCCAAATACCCAGGACTGAATGCCACACCTATTGAGCAAATGGAGATCAATTTCAGCCAATCCAAGAAACAAGACGGAGCTCAGGGCACAGCAGTCAACTTTCCCCTGAAGCTCTGCTTTGCAACCAGTGCTCACAAAATTCAAGGGTCAACTGTTAAGAAACCAACTTCTCTTGTCCTTCACCTCCATGGCTACCTGAGACCTGCAATGGGCTACGTTATGCTCAGCAGGATTCAGTGCCTCGATCAGCTGATCATTGTGAGGCCACCAAGCTCAAAGCCAGAGCTTCAAATGGAGAGGATAAAGCCCTGGGATGCAGCTATGACTGAGCTGAACAGGCTGCAGACAATTGACATTACAAGGCTACCCAGGAGTTGCGCAATGTCGGTGGCTTCACTGAATACAAGTTCACTGCAAAAGCATTTCTTGGATCTGCAAGCATTTCACAGCCTTCTGTCAAATGAGGTAATTTGCTTGCAAGAAACCTGGTTGGATGATGGCCAACAAGATCAGTTCAACCTCTGCAACAAGTCGGCCTTCTTTGCAAATGGTGGACGGGGCAAAGGTGTGGTGACTTACTTCACCGACCAGTTCCAGCCTCTCTGCAAGATAGTAAAGCAATACTACCAAATGGCAGCAGTGAAATCAGAGAAAATGGTTGTAGTAAACATCTACAGATCCAGGGAGGCCAACAATGAGGATTTCATATTAAGCTTGATGGAAATTCTCAATAAGAGTGCAAGGCAAGAAGCCACGCTCATCCTGGGAGACTTCAACTTCTGTGAAAGGAAGGAGAGTTCTCATCCCATCAGAAGGAGGCTCTTGGGAGAGGATTTCAAATCTCTCTTGGACCCTCCCTTTGCCTCCCATATGGACGGCAATTGCCTGGACCAGGCTTACTTGAGGCAGAGAGAGAATAGTAATCAAGGTATTTGTGCCCATGTGGGTACTTGTAGTTTTTCTGACCATGACCCAGTTATTGTTGAGGTGAGTGATACCAAAGCATTGAGGCGTAATGGTATGTAACTTGGAAATGTTCTCTTTTAATCAACCTGTGTAGTGGAAATGTCACTGGCATGAGATTAATCTCTCTGCAAATATTTCCAATGCTCCTTGTATCAATTTACAAAGTGGCAGCATGGTGGTTGGAAATGATCTAAATGTGATCCAACCAAGGTAGGTAACACCTCAAAGGTAATTAGAGGTGAAAGAGGATATTTTCCAAGTAAATGTCATTAGCCAACAATGCTTAGGTTTCAGCCTCATATTAGTGGCTATAATTGAATAAATATGCCACAATTTATACTGTGCTTCATTTGATTTCATTTCATGCCTTTCCTTTTTGGAGATGCCATCACAAAACCGTTGGTAGGCCTGGTCAAATTTGGGACATTTGCGACACTGAATACATTTCTGACAATTGAGACCTTTATGACCTTTATGACATTTGTTCAGAGTGATGAGGTGACCTGACCTGACCGAAAAAATCTTTGCGATGTTGTGACATTTGAGACACTGATTACAATACAGACAATTGAGAACCTGAATTCATGACAATCTTTGTTATCTGACAATTAATTGTGACACTGGACAGCATTCGCAATTCTTGCGATGTTTTCTGAGACACCCTGTATTTGTATTTCATAGGCCATCCAGTTCTACAGCAGCAAAATGTTGACCCGACAAAAAAAGGCGTTCTCAAGGAGCTTGTGAATAAGTATCGTGGAGAGGAAGGAGAACGTCTTGCTGTTCTTCCACTTCTCGAGTGGCTTGGAGATAAAAAGGCATCCAAGAGACATGCCACAGTGATTCTTGGGCAGAAGAGCATGCTGACATTATTTCACCATCAGATGGAGCAGGAACTATCCGGCGACCCTCAACTGCCAGAACCTGTTGATAAAGAAATTGCGACCATAGAAAAAGTTGCCCATTCCGTTGGAATCAACCTTGAGGTCCCTGCCATTGAGCGCCAAGCTCGCGACCTACTAGATGGACTGCTGGGGCCACAGTTAGTGACTGCTTTGAAGACCACACTAGAAAATCTTCCATCGGAACCTCCTAGGCAACCTGGCGAGGAACCTCCAACCAGGCGTCAAAAAGATCAGTGGAAAAAGAACTTGGCCATGTTTAAGAAGATCCTCGATGACAATTCAGGCCACGCAGTCCTCGACATGTTTAAGCATGTCAAGTGTGAACTCATGTTGAAGAAGCTGAACATGAATAAGAAGGAGCATGACAATATCTTCATCAAGCCTCACCACAAAACGATTGGCCAAGTTGAGGTGAAGGCCATGAAAGAACTTCAAAATTATGAAGTGAAGAAGGCACTTGACCAGCTGGAGGGTGGGAAGGAGGAGATGCTGAGGGCTCACGGGCACCTCCTTGATTCAGACTGGAGCTACCTGGGGATCATCTGCTTGCCAAACCTCCCACAAGCTGACAAGCCAACCATGTGCAGAAACATGAAGATCTGCAACCACTGTGCCGACTACATCCTGGTTGGGGACGAGGTGAACACCAGGATGAAGTCCATCCTAGACAAGGACTTCTCCTCCAATGCAGAGTTTGCAGACGAATCAGTTTGGCGGGATCAGTACAAGAAGATCGCCTCCAGGATTCTCGCCATGGAGCATCTTCGTCCATCTGTGTCAACAGTTCAAAGAATGGCGGGAACAGAGAGAGAGGTTGTGGCAGCCTTTACAGAGGATGGTAATTATCCAATAAAAATGAAAGAATGTCACAAATCTGAAAATCTTAAAACTTCCACCACTCAGGGGATCACCTGCCAGATCTGTCAACAGCAGATGCCAACGAGATCAAGACTTGGAAGACGAAGAAACATCTCGGATCTCCGACCTCCATCCTCTTCTTCACTCAGGAACAGCTTCGACTCTGGGAAGAGAGAAAGGTTCTTTTCGTGGCTGATTATTCAACAGGTTGTTGTTGTTGTTTTTGTTGTTGTTTGATATCATGTATCATGAACAGGAAAAACGACTTTATTGAAAAGCAAGGCAACAAGCTTGGCCCGAGCAGGGGAGTCGGTGACCTACATCTTCATGGGTGGAAGCGGGAAGACGGAGGCAGTGATGAGCATCGCCAACAAGATCGACTTTGCCAACAACCCCAACATCACCGTCCTCTCCCAGCAGGACTTGGAGGAGAAGTACAGAGATGAGCACCCAGGGCAAGAGGTTGCCTTCCCACTTTCCCTAATCAAGTTCTACATTGAGAAGGAGAAACCGAAACATCTGATGGTTGACGAGGTGCCCCTGGAAATAAATGGTGTCATAGTAAAGGGTGTAGATGACAAGACCAGTTCCCTCCTCAAAACCCTGCCAGCACTCCTCCCTTCATCTTCCTCCTTCCTATGGCTGGCTCTCCACAGCTCGCCTCTTACTGACAATCCACCTGGTCTCAATCCGAATCCGAAAACTCTGTCAAAGGAAAAGTTGAAGAACTGGAGAAGCAGCTTGACGCCAACCTTTACAATTCCCACACTCAAACACAACCTGAGGAACTCTAATGAGGTGGCAAGCATCAGAGGATTTGTTGTTTCCGATGCCCAGCAATCCAAAGCCCACCCCTGTCTGTAAACCTCTTCACCTCCCAATCCACTCTACCTCACAGCTGGGAGAAGCTGTCAAGCACGCTTATACAAGCCTTGAATCACCTGCTACCCTTGTTGTCCTCCTCGATAATATCAAACAGCATGAGATTGTGAAAACGAGTCTTGCCCAAGAAGGTCTCAGTGTTGTGACTTACACCCAGCCAAAGGACTTCACGGATTGCGAGAACTTCCTCAAAAACCCAGATGGCGCGCTCATCACAACACCTCAGCTCTTCTCAGGCATGGAAGCTGCCAATGTCATCTGGGTCAGAATTGGATACAATGCATTACAACAGAGCAACATACTGCGCGCCATTCACAAACTCGGCATCATCGACACAGGCTCAAACTTTGGCAGGTCGACGGCTGGCGCTGGTTTCAAGGTGGACGGCACATTTGCCAAATGCCACAAGACCTGGGATGGCCTTTTGTTTTGATGCAAATCCTGCAAGTCGCAACCAATCCTCCTCTGCCCGCCCTGTGCCATTGTGTGCCATCAATCTTGTGAAAAAGAGTATGCAGAGTTCAGATCCGTTCTGCACATGATCCTTCAGTACAACCCGTGCTCCTGCAAAAGCTCCGGTTGCTGCAAACTGAACCGTCCAACAAGAATGTTTCTGTGGCGTGTGCTTGAAACCATCTTTGCCAGTGTCTTTGGTATTATCATTGCCACTGTCATTGCCAGGCAGATCATTTTACAAAATTGAACTTTACGCTTCCAAATATATCTTTTTCCTTCAGATGTGTGGCCTTTTGGTTTTGGTTTTAACTCCACAGGTTGTGGTCTCCTGCCGACTATGTTCATTGCAAATATTTGATATATACATACATGTGCCATTTTACCATTTTACTTTCAGCAGAAGCCCTGGACAATGAAGAGGAGTCCCAAACATGTTTGCGGATTTAAAAAAAAATGAAAATCATAACCATCTTACATTGCATTGGTCTATCAAATAAAGTGCATGCACAGCGCGCAACCCTTTACCGCATCTGAGGGTGCTCCGAAAACTCAACGGTGTCCAATCCAGGGTGCACTCTTGAACCCAGGCCCCAAAAACTCAACTGTCATGTCAAGTTTTTGTTATTTCCTAATGGAGCAATAGTCATTATCTCTCCGCAAAAAAACTGCCCAGCGCATCCCCCTGGCCGGATCTTATTGTGCTCTGGAAACTGACATGACAGGTGCTCAATCGAGTCCAGGACTCCTCTGCTGTCATGGCAAGATGCCCGGTCTGGTGCAGCTGGCAACGACTCATGCACGGATGCATGCAATCAGAGGGAAAAGAGAGAGAACCCCAAATCCGAGTAGTTTTCATGACATTTTTAAAAGGGAGAGGCACTGATGTTTAGAGAGCCCCCCGCTCTG